>JGI24140J50213_10000174_pt1 | contig 30179 bp, 29 predicted proteins | sample BarGraIncu00222A_FD_50213 | JGI IMG/M metagenome (IMG submission 50213)
CAGCGACATCANGTCCGCCCAGGTGGTGGGCACGGTGTAGCCGTTGTCGGCGAAGTACTTGGGCGAGTACCACACGAGCGACTTCATGTTGGCGCTCATCGGCGCCGCGTAGAACGTGCCGTTAACGCTGCCGTAGCCCTTCCAGGCGGTGTTCCAGTTGGCCTCGTTGGCGACGGTGGCTGCCGGCGGCTTCTTCACCGTGCCGGTCTTCACCATCTGCTGGAGCAGTCCGGGCTGCGGGATGATCGCCAGGTTCGGGGCGTTGCCACCGTTGACCTTCACAGGGAGGTCGGACTCGAAGGTGTTTGACCCGGTGTACTGGATCTTGATCCCGGTGCACTTGGAGAAGTCGGCCCAGGAGGTGTTCAGGGAGTCCGACTCGGGGCTGAGGATCGACCCGAACATCGTGACAGTCTTCCCACTGTGGCCGGCGTAGGCCTGGTACTGCGCGCAGGCACCGGTCAACGTCGGAACGGGCGCTGCACTGCCCCCTGTGCTGGAACTGCTCGAACATCCAGCGACCGTAACAAGGGCAGCCACCCCTGCCGCGGCTGTAGCAAATCGTACATTTCGCTTCATGTCTTTCCTTCCCGGGTCGCAACTGTGGGATGCGACAGGTAGGCGGTCACTGAAAACGCTGAGATACGCAGGCTGATCGTGGCACCCATCACCAGGTGCTGCAACTTCTGGATGCGACGGGAAGTGGTCCTTGCAGCCGCCTACAGAAGTGCGCTAATTGTGGCACCCATCGCCCCGTCACCGGCAAGGTTTTCCAGGTCACGATTTCGTCACGCGACCGTGGGGAACGAGTGCATCGTCAGGACCGCAGGAGCAGACGGACACCCGGCATTCTGCTGTCTTCACCAAGGTGTGCACGTTCGTCACACTTGGTCATCGCTCAGCGCCCTTGCCTCCTGGCATCAGTGGCTGCTGCTCGGGTTGCTGCGTCCGCGCTATTCGCCGGATGGACATGGTGTGTCGCCTAGGTCGCCGAGGCTCGGAGACGCCACGAGCGCTGCCGGCATCGAGCTGCCGGCATCGACTGGCGTCGGGAGAACCCTGCGATCCGCTCGCGTCCCGTCGCCCGGGGACATCCGGTGCCTTACGAAGTGGTGAACACCACCGCGGCGAAGCCGAGACCATGTGATCCTTTTGCGTTCACGGCGTTTCGGCAGGTCACTGGTGGGCCGGCGCTGTTGCCTGCCCTGATTCTCCTGGTTGCTGTCCTGGCCCTGAGGGTCATGATGCGACTGCCGACGCTTTCCTGCGAGAACGACTAGGCGGATCGGTTGACTATCCCTGGAGTCAGCCGCAAGCCACACCCGATGTGGGACTGCCCCGCGATCCGGGGCCAGGGGGTAGTCATGCCCGGGCGCGTTCCCATCGGTGCGCGATCAGGCTTGACGTGCGCTCGGGGGCCGGTGTTGGCTGCACGTGCAGGGGAAGCCGATGTCGAAATCACGATTCGCGCAGGCAGCGTTGGTTGTCGGCGTCCTGCTTCTGGCCTCCTGCGCCGCGGGCCCGGACAATGTGGCGCAGGTCAACGCTGTCCATCTCGCCGGGTTCTGGCAGGGGCTGTGGCAGGGTCTGATAAGTCCCATCACCTTCCTGGTCGCTGTTCAACAACCAGGAAAATATCTACGAGGTGCACAACAACGGCAACTGGTGCAACTTCGGTTTCATGATCGGGGTGTCGGCAACCTTCTCAGGCATTGGCCGGTCCGGGGCTGCCGCTGGTCCACACCGCAGACCGGCCCGTCGCCCTCAGTCATGAGGTAGCGGCCTGCACCAGTCCAGTCTCAAACGCCGCCAGCACCAGCCGCCCCCGACGTACATCGGCCTAGGACTGCCAGACAGGTTACTCAGGAGCACGCTCACCCGCCGCCGGTTGAACTTGATCGCCACCAGTGGCACTCATCTTCGTCATCGCCATCGCGATCCCGTAGGCCCAGTCCTGGATCTCGTCCCAGTCCCTGAAATCGCCCTCGGGCAGAATCGCGTGAGCAGATGGCAGCTTGCGAAGGGACCGCTCTGAGAAGCTGAGCTTGGCGGGGTCCAGGACACCGAAGAACACGTGATGTTCTCGAGGATGGATGGTTTCCCGGAGCTCAGGGAGCTCCTCTGGCTCGGCGGACGCTCGCAGGTCTACTCCCTGGGCACCGGTGGCTTCGGTTCCCAGCGGGCCGCTGCTGAACAACCACACAGGTCGGGTAACCAAGATGTCCCGGTTGCTGTGCACGAAGGCCCTTGCGTCCTTGAGCCAGTGCCCCATGTAGGCGGCACTTCCCAGGACGAACCCGTCATAGTCGGCCAGGTCGGCGGCCTCCTGGACCTGTCGGGCGTCGGCATCGTGGCCTGCCTCTCGCAGACTCTCGGCGATCCGCTCAGCAATCTGCCCGGTGGCGCCGTGTTTGCTGGCATAGGCAACCAGTATCGACATCTCCATCGCCTCCTGTTCCACCGTGGTACACCAGCCCCGGAATCTCACAGGGCCAAAGGTCCCCTGAGCTCGCCCATCGGTGAAGGTGGCGCGGACCCGGCGATCGGCACCGTTCGGGCGGCGGGTGTCCAGGCCCGGCGCCGCCGACAGGCTTGAGCCCCTGGTGTGAGCCAGCCGGGCCTTCGATGAGCCGGGGCTGCTGAGTAGTCTCATGAGGTGGCGCCGCGCTGACCCGGCGGGCGGACAACCGGCAACAGTCGCGGCCGGCTCAATTTGGGAGATCAGATGGACAAGGACCGCCCGCGCGCGTCTGAACAGGGGCAGGACCGCGGCCCCCTGAGCGGGCGCCCGTGGCTGGTGAGCTACGCCCCCGGGGTTGAGCCCGATGTCGAGGTTCCGGCGGACTCTTTGCCTGAGATGCTCGAGGCCAGCGCGGTGCGTTTCGGCGACCGGGCGGCGCTCGACTTCTTCGGTGCGGAGACGACATATGTGGAGCTGGCCGGCCAGGTGAGTCGGGCCGCGCAGGCATTGGGCGTTGCGGGAGTTCGAGCCGGGGATCGGGTAGCGCTGGTGTTGCCGAACTGCCCGCAGCACGTGGTCGCCTTCTACGCGGTCCTGCGCCTGGGTGCCGTGGTCGTGGAGCACAACCCGTTGTACACGGCGACCGAGCTGGAGCACCAGCTGTCCGACTGCGGGGCGACCCTTGTCGTGTGCTGGGACAAGACAGCATCGGTCATCGTGGCTCTGCGGGAGCGGACCGAGGTGCGGACGATCCTGGCGGTCGACCTGACCACTGCCCTGCCTTGGCGCAAGCGGGTGGCTTTGCGGCTTCCGGTAGCCAAGGCGCGCTCGGCACGCGCGTCGATGACGGCTCCGCTGCCCGGTCGAGGGGTCCTGAGCTGGGAGCGGGTCTCGACCGCGACGGGTCCACTGGATCCGAGCCACCCACAGCCGGACCCTGGTGACGTGGCGTTGTTGCAGTACACGGGCGGGACCACTGGGACGCCCAAGGGCGCGATCCTGACCCATCGGAACCTTCGCGCCAACGCTGCCCAGGGGAGGGCCTGGATGCCTGGGCTGAAGGACGGCCAGGAGACCGTCTACGCGGTTCTGCCCCTGTTCCACGCCTACGGGCTGACGCTGTGCCTGACCTACTCCATCAGCGTCGGCGCGACACTGGTGCTGCTGCCCCGCTTCGACCTGGACCAGATGATTGAGGCGATTCGCCGCCGGCCGCCCACTTTCCTGCCCGCAGTGCCTCCGATCTATGAGCGGCTCGCCGCGGCGGCCCGGGAGGGTCGCGTCAACCTCACCTCGATCCGCTACGCGATCTCGGGCGCCATGGCGCTGCCGCCTGAGGTCGTGCACACGTGGGAGTCGGTCAGTGGAGGGCTGCTCGTTGAAGGCTACGGAATGACCGAGACCTCGCCGGTCTCTCTGGGCAACCCGGCGGCCCCAACTCGCCGGCCCGGAACGGTCGGAGTTCCGTTCCCCTCAACCTGGATCCGTATCGTCGACCCGGATGACACCTCGTGCGACCTGCCGATCGGTCAGCCGGGCGAACTGCTGATCCGCGGGCCTCAGGTGTTCGCCGGGTACTGGAACCACCCGGATGAGAACGCGTCGGTGCTCCTGCCAGGCGGCTGGCTGCGAACTGGAGACATCGCGGTCGCCGATGAGGACGGTTTCGTCAGCATCGTGGACCGGATCAAGGAGCTGATCATCACCGGTGGCTTCAACGTCTACCCCTCCGAGGTTGAGGACGTCCTGCGGGAGCTGCCCGAAGTTGCCGACCTGGCTGTTGTCGGCGTGCCGGGGCCCGGCGACGTGGGCGAGGAGGTGGTCCTGGCGGTCGTGCCTGAGGCCGGTGCCACCATCGACCCGGATCGTATCCATGCCTATGCGCGTGAGCGGTTGGCGGGTTACAAGGTGCCGCGGCGGGTGGTGATCATGGAAGAGCTTCCGCGCTCACAGATTGGCAAGATCGTCCGGCGCCGTGTTCGCGACCGAATCCAGGCGATGGAAGCATTCGACGCCGGCTGAGGGCCGGATCAGGGCAGTTTGACCGTGACCCCGGCTGAGCTGAGGGTGTCGTGGAGCTCAATGGTGGTGATCGTGCTTCCGGCAGCCACGTCAAACAGCAGCGGGACGCCATAGACCGTGTTCCCGGGGTTGATCTTCTGCAGGAAGACCTTCTCCGAACCCCGCAAAGAGGAGTTTGCCGCACTGGTCGCGAACCGCTGGCCCCGGTTGCTGATCAGGAACTGATCAGTGGCGGTGAGGGTCCGTGGCTCGTATCCGATGTTGGTGACACTCAGCCGGACGATGATGAACTCGCCCTGAGCAGTCTGCTGGGTGCCGAGCCGGTCGGTGAAGAACTTGGCGGGCCGTTGCATGGAGGTCACAACGAACGAGAGCTGACCGTCGCGGACGCTCTGGCCGACGGTCGCTGTTGCTGGTGTGTTGGCAGGGCCTTCGGCTCGTGACTGCAGGGGGGTGGAGGTGAAGTCGAATATTCTCGGGTCGTTTCCTCCGGTGCTGAGCATGATGACCACGAAGACCAGCAGGACGGCCGAGGGCATGGTGAAGCGATTCTTCTTGAACCAGGTGCGCTTACGGCTGCGCCCTGTCGGCTGGCCTTCGGTTTGAGCCGTGGCGGGGACGCTGGCTTGCGCGGGCTCCGGCAGGAGGGACTGCGTGCTGGGACTCTGCAGAGGCGTGCTGCCAGGGGATGGAGCAGTCTCCTGATCGGTCATGCGTGGTCCCATCCCTGCGAACTCTCGGCAGATGCCCTGCGCCCTTGCCAGCGCTATTCTTCCTCCCGAACTGGTCTGCGACCGCCGAATTGTCATGTGATCTTCGCAATAACCGCAATACGAGGGACCTTGGTCACTATGAGGAAAAAGGTTCGGCTGCAAGATGAGTGCACCGTAAGAAGCACCTGAAGACCCGGCCGACCGGCCACGGCGCACGGCGACAGTGAGGAAATCTCGTGAAGGCTTTGGTGTACCACGGACCTAATCAAAAGTCGTGGGAAGAGGTACCCGACCCCAAGATCATCGACCCCACCGATGTCATCGTGCAGGTGGATACCACCACCATCTGCGGCACCGACCTGCACATCCTCAAGGGTGACGTGCCCGCCGTGACCGACGGGCGGATTCTCGGACACGAAGGCGTCGGGACCATCATCGAGGTCGGCTCGGGGGTAGCCAAGTTCGCGGTCGGCGATCGCGTGATCATCTCGTGCATCACCTCGTGCGGCTCGTGTTCCTACTGCCACCAGCAGTTGCCCTCGCACTGCCTGAACAAGGAGGGCACTTCGGGCATCGGCTGGATCTTCGGCCACCTCATCGACGGAACGCAGGCTGAGTACGTGCGCGTTCCCTTCGCCGAGAGCTCCCTGCACAAACTGCCGGCGGGGGTCAGTGACGAGGCCGCAGTCATGCTCTCCGACATCATGCCCACGGGCTTTGAGATCGGTGTGCGCAACGGCAAGGTCCAGCCTGGTGACGTCGTCGCCGTCGTCGGAGCCGGACCGGTTGGCCTTTCGGCGATGATGACGGCCGGGCTCTACGGTGCCTCACGCGTCATCGCCATCGACCTGGACGAAAACCGTCTTGCTCAGGCGAAGACCTTTGGCGCCACTGACTCGGTTAACAGCGGCAACCCCGGGTGGCTCGAAGAGCTGATGTCCATGACCGACGAGGGTCTGGGCGTGGACGTCGCGATCGAGGCGGTGGGCGTTCCACAGACCTTCCAGATGGCGCTGGATATCATCCGCGTTGGCGGGACGGTGGCCAACGTCGGCGTTCACGGAAAGTCGGTGGAGCTCAAGCTCCAGGACCTGTGGATCAAGGACATCGACATCACCACCGGCCTGGTTAGCGCTACCACCACGCCGATGCTGCTCAAGCTGGTCGCCCAGGGCAAGCTCACGCCGGAAAAGTTCGCGACCCACCGGTTCACCTTCGACAACATCATCGACGCCTACGACACCTTTAGCCGCGCAGCCGAGACCAAGGCCCTGAAGGTCGTCATTACCCGCTGACGCAGCGGACCCTCGCGGTGCTGGGCAGGAGCAATGGTTGCTCCCCAGCGCCGTCAGCACGGGCCTGCCCAGCGCCGCTGGGCAGGCTCGTGCTGACATCCTGGCTCCCGTGACTGGCCGGTCGGAACTCGGCGTGGGTCGCGATCCGCGGCGGTCCTGCTTCCCCAGTCGGCCGCAGACCTGATGAACCACGGCGGCGCAACCCAAATTCACCTCTTACCCGCCCAGCGTGCGCCTCTGTGGGTAGACCGTCTCGCCGCGGGCAAGCATGGCGACGAACTGCTCGATCCGCCGGGCCCGGGTGTCAGGGCGTTTGGCGCTGTCAATGCGGTAGAGCACCGCGTAGCGGTTCTGGCTGGTGAGGATATCGAACAGTGCCTTCGCCCGCGGCCGCGCGGTCAGTGCCGCGCTCAGATCAGCTGGCACGTGTGTACTGGCCTGACCGGCGTACGCCGACTCCCATCGGCCGTCGGCCTTAGCGCGCTCGACCTCGCTCATGCCTGCCGGCTGCATCCGCCCCTGGGAGATCAGCGCAGACACGATGGCGACATTGCGCGCCGACCATCGGCTGCGCGCCCGGCGGGGGGTGAAGCGTTGGCGGTAGGTGACCTCGTCCCGTGCGCCTACCTGGCCATCGATCCAGCCCTGACACAATCCCTCTTCAAGGGCGACGTCGTAGGTGAGGCTGGTGGGGTTGGTCGTGTTCTTCTTCGCAAGCACCAGCCAGACCCCCGATGACCCCTGGTGGTGGGCGCCGAGCCACTGCCGCCACGAGTTGCCATCAGCGACTATCAGCTCCGGTAGCTCAGCAGAGACCATGATCGGTGCCCAAAGAGAGCTAGTCGAAGAACTCGATGCGAGGTTCGCCTTTGACTCCGCCTCGCACCATGGCGTCGTGCAGCTGCGGATCGGCGAAGAACGAACGGGCAACGTCCAAAGAGTCGAACTCGTGGATAACCAGGACGTTGTCGGGATCGCCCGCCATCCGGTGAACCGACTCGGCGGTAACCCCGCCGGCGGCCTGCAGGGGGGCGACGGAGTCGTACACCTGCTTGAAGGTGTCGAAGTCGTTGACTCGGTGGAGGATGAGGGCAGTGGTCATGGCTGTGCTCCTTGGTTGTTGACCTGGGACCTTTCCTGCAACATCCACGCGGCAGCGCGACGCGGAGTCACCTGAGAAGAAAATACCTCTCCTTTTGCCTGCTGGTCGATAGCCAGGCTGGCGATCGGATCGAGCAGAGGAGTGCACATGGCCTACCGCCTTCACGACGTCCCGGTAGATGGCGGGATTCTCCGCGTCGGCCAGTGGGGTCCGGCCGACGCTGACAGTTCCGTGCCGACCGTTATTGCGGTGCATGGGATCACGGCCTCCCATCTGGCCTGGGCCGTGGTCGCCCAAGCCCTTCCGCAGGTGCGTCTGGTTGCTCCAGACCTACGGGGACGGGGTCGCAGTGCCGGGCTGCCCGGACCGTTTGGGATGGCCAGACATGCGTCGGATCTCGAGGTCGTTTGCGACGTGCTCGGGTTGCCGCCGGCCATTCTGGTCGGCCATTCGATGGGCGGTTTCGTCGCTGTGGTTGCGGCCCACCTGTACCCGGACCGGTTCAAGGACGTACTGCTGGTGGACGGCGGCCTTCCGCTGGAAGTCCCTGCCGGCGTCAGCGGCCAGGAGGTGCTGGAGGTCACCCTCGGCCCCGCTCTTCGCCGGCTGGCCATGACGTTCCCGGATCGCCAGACGTACCGGGAGTTCTGGAAGCAGCACCCGGCCTTCGGAGCCGACCAGTGGAACCAGGCGGTGGCCGACTACGTCGACTACGACCTCGTCGGCACGGAGCCCGCGCTGCGCCCGTCGGCCTCGCTAGAGGCGGTCAGAGCAGACTCGATGGATCAGTTCGGCGGGGGAGTCGTGCAGGCAGCCCTGGCTGAACGTAGCCAGAGCCCACCAGAGGAGGGCAGGTCCCTCACGCTCCTGACGGCGCCCCGGGGCATGCTCAACCAGACTCCCGGGCTCTACAGCCCGGAGCAGATCGATCGTTGGCGAGCCGAGCTGCCCGCCATGAGAGTCCGGCAGGTTCCCGACGTGAACCACTACACCATCGTGCTGGGCGAAGCGGGGGCCGGCGCTGTCGCGGACGAGGTGAGGCGGCTTGTGAAACACTGAGCTGACGCTCTGGCCCCGGTCATGGCTCAGTCGACTCTGACGCGCTCGTTGCGCTCGGGTACCACGGCGCACCAGCCCGTCTCGGCTCTCACCTTGGCCGCCAGCGCACGGGACGAGGCCGGCTCACCGTGGACGATGAAGACCGTCTCCGGCGCCTGGGGCAGTGCCTGCAGCCAGGTGAGCAGCTCGGTGGCATCGGCGTGGACGGAGAAGCCGTGGTCAACGACAACCTCGGCCCGAACCGGGACGTAGAGGCCGAACATCTTGACCTCGGTTGCCCCCGCAGCCAGTTGGCGTCCTCGGGTGCCGATGGCCTGGTAGCCGGTCAAGATCACCGTGTGTCGGGAGTCCGGCAGCAGGTGCATGAGGTGATGCACCACCCGACCGCCGGTGGCCATACCGGAGGCAGAGATGATGATTGACGGCGTTTCGGGATTGTTCAGATGCATCGACTCCTGCGCGCTGTGCGCGGAGTGCAGGTTCGGCAGGTCCACCAGGTGGGCTGGCAGGTCAGGGCGAAGATCCTGGCGTACCCGCTGGCTGCGATAGACATCCAGGGCTGCCAAGGCCATCGGGCTGTCGACGTACACCGGTACCGCGGGGATTTCGCCCGCCGCGACCAGCTCGCTGAGCGCGTGGAGTACGAGTTCGGTGCGGTCTACGGCGAAGGCAGGGATGATGACCGAGCCGCCTCGTCTCACGGTCCGGCGAATGGCCGCGGCCAGAACCTCGTGACTGGGTGCGCCGCCGACGGGGTGAGCGCGGTCGCCGTAGGTCGACTCGATGACCACGGTTCGGGCGGCCGGTGGTGCCTCCCTGGCCAGGAGCAGAGGGTGGCCGGTTCGACCGAGGTCACCGGAGAACAGGACAGTGCTGGCACCGAGGGTGATCAAGGCGCTGGCCGACCCCAAGATGTGACCCGCCCGGCTGAAGGACAGATCTGCACCGGAGTCGAGGGCGCAGTGCTGGTGGTAGTTCAGCGCTCTGAAGGAGGTGATCGCCTTCTCGGCGTCGGCCTCGTTGTACAGCGGGCGCGGCGGGTCGTGCCGGGAGAACCCCCAGAGCCGGGCATTCTCGGCGTCCTCCTCCTGCAGGTAGGCGCTGTCGCGCAGGACGATTGCTGCCAGGGCTGCAGTGCCCTGCGTGCACCACGTCGGCCCGGCGAACCCTTCCCGCACCAGGGCGGGCAGGTGCCCGCAGTGGTCCAGGTGGGCATGAGTCAGCACGACATCGGAGATCAGGTCCGCACTGACCGGCAGCGGTTGCCAGTTCAGACGCCGCCAGGTCCGTTCACCCTGGTAGAGGCCGCAGTCCACCAAGGTCTTGTGCCCGTCGTGGCTGAGCAGGAACTTGCTGCCGGTGACGGTGCCGGCGCCACCAAGGAACGTGAGCGTGGCAACCATGAGTTCTCCGGTGGTGGATAGGACAGGACGGTTATGGCGGGGCCAGAGGCGGTCGTTCCCAACGTTTGCCACCTGACGCGAGCGCGCAAGGGAACTTGGTCCTGCGACGTGGAGTTTCAGATCCGAGGTAGTACAGGGACTTTCGACTCTGCTGCTGGCAGCTGGGGGGGGCGAGGATCAGTCTCATGCAGACATCCACCACGCCCAGCCCTGCGGGCACGCAGTCGTCGAGGATCCCCCCTGACGTGGTGGCTGGTCTGGTTAACGATGGGATGGCGACCCTGGTCGCAGGTGCGGCTGTGCGAGAAGCCGTGCACCGCGGGTCCCGGGTGCGCTTCGTCCAGGTACTGCCGGCAGGCCTGAGCGCAGAGGACCGTACCGAGATGGACGTGGCGATGTTCGGGGTGGCTCTGCGCGCCTTACACCGGCAGCGGCGCGTGCCGTGCACCTTCGAGACTGTGGAGGGCGACGCGGCGCTGACGCTGGTTGAACGCAGTCGCGGTGCGGCCATTCTCGTCGTGGGCCGGGATGCACCCGATACAGATCACTCGGTGGGTAAGTACTGTCAAGAGCACGCCTGTTGCGACGTTCTGACCGTCGCCGGCCCTGAGTCCTCGTTGCAGCCCGCCGGCGCTGGAGAGGTGACCGTTCGGGACGAGTCCTAGTTCAGTGGGTTCGCCCTAGAATCGACTGGGTGGACCCCGATCCCAGGACTGGAGCACTGGCATCTTCGTGGCGGGCCGCTGCCGCGCTCGACCCGGTGGCGCTGCTCCATGAGCTGCGTAGTCGCGAACAGGCCTCGCATCGGGCCCAGCAGCGTCTGACCGCGCTACTGGATGCCGTCATGGCGGTCACCGCCGACCTCGAGCTGTCCGACGTCCTTACCCGGATCGTGCATTCTGCCTGCGAGCTGGTCGACGCCAGGTACGGGGCGTTGGCGGTGCTGAGCCCCGACGGCGAGCGTGTCGTCGAGTTCGTGACCCAGGGGATCACCCAGCAGGAGCGTGAGGCGATGGGGGACCCTCCCCAGGGCCACGGCGTACTCGGCCTGCTGATCCGGGAGGGGCGGTCCCGTCGGCTGTCTGACATTGCGGGCCATCCAGACTCCTACGGTTTTCCGCCGAACCATCCACCGATGCACAGCTTCCTGGGCACTCCGATTCGCATCCGGGACGAGGTATTCGGAAACCTCTATCTGACCGAGAAGCAGGGCACCGCTGAGTTCAGCGCGGACGACGAGGCGATCCTGGAGGCTTTGGCAGCGGCGGCAGGCATCGCGATCGACAACGCACGCCAATACGAGAGGAGTCGTCAGCAGCGGCGGTGGCTGGCCACCACGGGGGCGGTGACCCAGCTGTTCCTGGAGGGCGGGGACGAGAGCTCGGCGATGCACTTCCTGGCTCAGCGCACCTGGGAGCTGTCCCAGGCCCAGCTGACAATGGTTGCCCTGTACAGCGATGACGGAGACCTCGTGGTGCGGGCTGTTCATGGCGTGGCACCCCAGGACGGTGCCGGGCCGCCCCGCTCGCCGCTCGGCACCGTCCTGCGCAAGCGTCACTGGCGCGAGCTGGTAGCCACGCGCGAGCCGGTGCTGCTGGTGACCAGGCCAGGGGACCCGCAGGCCGACGGGCTGACCAATGACGTCAGGGCGCTGGGCGCCTCAGATGCCTACGGGCCGACTGCGCTGCTGCCGATCACCGTCGGCGACGATGAGATTGGCGTTCTCGCCGTCGCGTGGGCTGCTGCTTCCGAGCCATTTGTTGGTGACGTCGTCCCGCCTCTGGCCGCCCTTGCCCAGCAGATGGGCCTGGCCCTGGTGGCGGCTCGCGGCCAGCAGGACCGCGCACGCATTGCCCTGTTGGAGGACCGTGACCGGATCGCGCGCGACATGCACGACCACGTGATCCAGCGGCTCTTCGCGACCGGGCTCTCGCTGCAGTCGGCCTCCAGGCTGGCCGATCACCCGACCGTCCGGACCCGTCTGGACGAGGCCGTGGACAACCTGGATGCGGCCATCAAGGACATCCGGCAGACCATCTTTGAGCTTCATCGGGCCAAGCCGGCCCGAGAGCTTCGCGAGGAGATCGCCGACCTTGTGCGCGGGTCCACCCAGACCCTCGGTCTTGTCCCTGACCTGAGGATCGAGGGAGACCTCGAGTCGCTGCCCCCCGAGCTCGAAGCCGATCTGGTTGCGGTGGTCCGGGAGGGTCTGGCGAATGTTGTCAGACACGCCGGCGCCTCCAGCGTCAGTGTTCGTCTCACCATCGAGGACACCATTCAGATCGAGGTTGCCGACGACGGCGTCGGGGTCTCGCCGGCCGCCGTGCAGAGCGGTTTGGCCAACCTGCGCGAGCGGGCTGAGTCTCATGGTGGATCACTCAGCTTGCGCAGGAGGACACCGAGGGGCACCGTGTTGCTCTGGGAGGTACGGGTGGACCGCGACCCATCGTAGGAGGTCTGTCACCGTTCCTGTCCTGCTCGCGACGAGGCATCCTTGTCGCAGCCAGTTGTTGACCTCAAAGGGTGGTCGAAGATGCTTGTTCGCGAGATCATGACGAGTCCAGCGTTCAGCGTGCACGAGGACACGACCCTCGAAGCGGCGCTGAAACTGATGGCGACCTCAAGGGTGACCTCTCTTCCTGTTATTGACGGCGACGGGCGAGTCGTCGGTGTTCTCAGTGAGGCTGATCTGCTCAAGGCTGATCTGGAGCCAGACCCCCGGGCACATGTGCGCCCAGCGCGGCAACCGGTCAACCCGCTGTCGTCGACAGTGACGCAGGTGATGACGGCGCGGCCGCACACGGTGCGCGAAGACAGCGACGTGGCAGAGCTGGCTCATACCTTTGCGACGACGTCGTGGAAGAGTGTTCCTGTCGTCCAGGGGGGCGATGTGTTGCTGGGAGTCGTCAGCCGAAGTGACGTGATCCGGGCCATGGCTCGTTCGGACACCCAGATAGCTGGGGAGATCACGCAGGTGCTTACCGAGACCGGCCTGGGCGCCTGGCACGTGGACGTTGTCGACGGGGTTGTGCACGTGTCGGGGACCGGTTCAGACCGTGAGAAGGCAGGCGTCATCTCTATCGCCCAGTCCGTCAAGGGTGTGCGACATGTCACTGCGAAGGAGTAGGGGGAGCCACTGACCTCTGGGCGCGGCCCGGTGGGGGAGGTTAGCCGGCGGTGGTGTGTTGGCAGCCAGATGCTGGAATCAGCGGCTTGGTCCACGAAAACCTCGCTGTTACGCCCCGTGATATCGAACACATCGACAGCCATGCCACATCCTCAGCTGGCACGTCGGAGTCATCCGTGCGCCCGTGCGCCCGCGTTCCATGCTGGGGTGGCTGGACTGCCCATGACTGCCGTGATGGGCGATGATGGTGGCATCGGACACGGGAAGGTGACCACATGACGATCCGAATATTTCTCCTGGATGATCACGAGATCGTGCGACGCGGGCTGCGCGAGCTTCTCGAATCCGTGGAGGACTTCGAGGTGGTGGGTGAGTCCGGTTCGGCTGTCGAGGCGGCGCGCCGGATCCCGGCGCTACGACCCAACGTGGCGATCTTTGACGCACGGCTGCCTGACGGCTCAGGCATCGATGTCTGCCGTGACGTCCGGTCGGTGGACCCTGCCATCGCGGGGCTGATCCTGACCTCGTTTGACGATGAGCAGGCGCTCGCAACGGCTGTCTTGGCCGGGGCGGCCGGGTATCTGCTCAAGGACATCAAAGGAAATGGACTGATTGAGGCCATCCGCAAGGCGGCCGCAGGTGAGCAGATGATCGACCCAGCGACAGTCGATCGCCTACGCCGTGGCTGGACCAACAGTGCTGGGGCGGACCCTCGGCTGCGGCTCTTGTCTCCGCAGGAGCGGCGGATCCTGGATCACGTTGCAGAAGGGCTCACGAACCGCCAGATCGGTGAGACCATGTCCCTTGCCGAGAAGACGGTCAAGAACTACATCACCGCGGTACTGGGCAAGCTGGGCATGGAGAGGCGTACCCAGGCCGCCGTCTTCGCCGTGACCCATCAAGACCACTCAGGTCATCGACCGCCGGACTGAGCCAGGGTCGGTAGGCGTCAGGAATAGCAGTCGGGCACAATGGGCGTCGTGCAAACGATTAGCCTCGACCAGCTTCAACGTCATCTCGCTGCTATTGAGGGCATTCCGCGAGTGGTGGTGGGCGGCAACGCGACGACGCCATGGTTGGTCCTTGATGCGCTCGACCGTTCGATCGAGCGCTATCGTCTGTTCCAGCTCAACTCTCCTGTGGGCATCCCGGTGCGTCCGGGCGTCATCGCGGAAACCAGCTTTGTCGGTCCCGGTATGCGTCATCACCCGGCCTTGCAGTACGTCCCCAGCCGGCTCTCGATGGTCCCGGTGCTGTTCCAGCGGACCCTTCCTCCCGATGTGGTGGTGCTGCACTGCGCTCCGGCTCAAGACGGCATGCTGAGCATGGGAATTGAGGTGAACATCCTGCCGGCGGCCGTCGATGCCTGCCGCGAGCGGGGTGGGCTCGTGATCGCGGTGATCAACTCCCGCATGCCGTACACCTTCGGGGACGCACAGATTTCGGTCGAGGCGATCGACCTTGCGGTGGAGGTTGACTTCGAGCTCGATGCCGTGGCCGAGCGCACCCCTGATGACGAAAGTATCGTGATCGCCGAACGTCTTGCCGCCATGATCGATGACGGGTCAACTCTTCAGATGGGTATCGGTGCGGTGCCTGACTCCACGTTGCGGGCTTTGGCGTCGCGGCGCGGGCTACGTATCTGGACTGAGTTGTTCTCCGACGGTGTGCTGGACCTCGACACCGCCCATGCACTAGATGAGGACCACGTCCTGACCGCCTCCTTCTGCTTCGGCTCGCGCAGGCTGTACGACTGGGTGGACTGCAACCCGCGCGTGCAGATGCTACGCACCGAGAAGACCAACAGCCCTGCCCTGATCGCAGCCAACCGACAGATGACGAGCGTCAACGCCGCCCTGGAGGTGGACCTGTTTGGGCAGGCGAATGCCTCCAGGATCAACGCCAGGATCTACTCCGGGTACGGCGGCCAGACCGACTTCATCGTCGGCGCCCTGCATTCACCGGGTGGACAGGCGTTCATCGCCTTGCGCAGCTGGCACCCGCGGGCGGATTGCTCAACGGTGGTTCCACTGCTGGACGAGCCGGTGACCTCGTTCCAGCAGACCGCTGTGGTGACCGAGCAGGGCGTAGCCAAGCTGTTGGGCTACGACGAGAAGACGCAGGCACGTCACCTGATCGAGTATGCGGCACATCCCAGTGTCCGCGCGGAGCTGTGGGAAGAAGCACGCGAACTGGGCCTGGCCTGAGCCAGCGAGCCCTGCCACCTGCCCCGGTGATGCCGCGGACGCCCGATGGGGGCTCGTACGGGTTATCGTCCGAGGCGCTCGTGTGAGCAGGCGCGCGTGGGTCAGGCAGATCATGGGGATGCCGATCAGCATCCACGTCCGGGCTGGGGATGTCGACTCCCCGGTCATTGCCCGTGGTGTTCAGGCGGCCTTTGACGTCATGGACCACGCGGATCGGCTGTTCAGCACCTACAAGCAGGACAGCGAGGTCAGCCGGATCCGCAGGGGGGAGCTCGACCCCGGCGAGGCCGACCCCCTGGTCGCGCAGGTCATCTCGGTGTGCCACCAGGCGGGTGAGCTGACCAGGGGTGCGTTCACCGACCAGCTGCCGGGCGATGACGGTGCGCTGGGCTTCGATCCGACCGGCCTGGTCAAGGGGTGGGCGGCGGACCGGGCTGCGCGCCAGCTGGCCAACCTTTCGGGAGCCGGCTACTGCCTCAATGCCGGAGGTGACGTCGTCGTTGGCGCCGCGGCCGGTGGGACAGGTGGTGGGCCGGGAGCACTGTGGCGGGTCGGGATCGAGGACCCACGCGATCGTTCGCGCATCGCTGAGGTGGTGGAGCTCGACCACGGGGCAGTTGCTACTTCCGGCACCGCTGCCCGCGGCGCCCACCTCTACGATCCGGTGACCGGCACCTTTGTGCAGCGGATAGGTTCGGTCACCGTGGTCGGACCCAGCCTGATGTGGGCAGACGTCTGGGCCACCGCACTGTTCGTTGGGCCGCCGTCGTTGCTCGACGTCTTCTCGCGGGTCGCTCACGGCTACCGCGTGATCAGCCTGTGAGGGTGGTCCGGCATGGTTTCTGCTTCGAGTACAGTAGAGACACAACGAAGGGCCTACCTCTCGCCAGGTAGGCCCTTCGTTGTCGTGCCTGCCCCAGCCGTTCGGCTCCTCCCGATGCTGGCGGCGCGGCTCGGTCAGTGGCGAAGGATCTTGCCCAGGAAGTCCTGGGCGCGCTGAGACGTGGCGTTGATGAAGAACTCTTCCGGCGTGCCTTGTTCGATGATCGCGCCATCGGACATGAAGACCACGCGCTTGGCAGCCCGGCGGGCGAAACCCATCTCATGGGTGACGACAATCATCGTCATGCCGGACTTGGCAAGCCCGATCATGACCTCGAGGACCTCGTTGATCATTTCTGGGTCCAGCGCAGAGGTCGGTTCATCGAAGAGCATGACCTTGGGCTCCATCGCCAGCGACCGGGCGATGGCGACACGTTGTTGCTGGCCACCAGAGAGCTGTGAAGGGTACTTGTCGGCCTGGTCCGCGACGCCGACCCGCTCCAGCAGCTCCATGGCCTGTGACTCCGCCTTGCTCGCCGCGATGCCGCGGACCTTGATCGGGCCAAGCGTGACGTTCTGCAGAATCGTTCTGTGGGCGAAGAGGTTGAACGACTGGAAGACCATGCCGACGTCGGCACGGAGGGTGGCCAGGGCCCTGACGTCCGTTGGCAGGAGCTGTCCGTCGATGGTGATGGTGCCTGACTCGAAAGTCTCCAGACGGTTGATCGTTCGGCACAGGGTGGACTTGCCCGCCCCTGAGGGGCCGATGACGACGACGACCTCGCCATCGTTGACGGTCAGGTTGATGTCCTTGAGGACATGCAGCGACCCATAATGCTTGTTGACGTCATCCAGGACCACCAAGGGCCGAGGCGATGCCGCCGGCGAGTCCGAATGGTCAATGCCCGTGGGCGCGTCCTTCATGGGGCCACAGTAGCCAGTTGCGTGTCCCGCAGCGGTACACGCAGCGTTCGTGTGGTCAACGGTGGCCACTTTCGCTAGCCTTCGCTACAGCGACGGGGAAGGGAAATGATCATGGTCTTGACGGTAGTGGTAACAGGAGCAGCAGAACCGGTGGCAGAAGTGTCGGACGCCCTCAGGCACGCGGGTGCCGAGGCGATCGCGGTCGATGATCTGGGAAAGCTGGAGGCGGCGGTGGCGGCCATCCCGCCGGGCTCGCTGGACGTCTACGTCCAGTTGCCGGTGCACGTGGCGGCGCGGGGGAGCACGGTGGTCGAACGCGTGCGCAACTTCCTGGAGGACGGGCTGCTCGCCCGATTTGCGGCCTGCTCCACTCTGCTGCCGGCGTTGTCCGACAAGGGTCGGGTGGTGCTGGTCGGGGGTAACACCCTCGTCGAGGCCACTGCGCCCGATGACCAGGGCGCGAGACTGGCTTTGCTCGGCGTGCTCGCCCATGCCATTGCCGCTGACAGGTCAGCGACCGGGCTCGAGGTCCGGGTGATACCTCATGACCAGCTGGCTGAGCACATCGCAGCCGTGGCGCTGGGCGCTGAGCCGACCCGTGAGCAGACTCTGGCTGAGATGCTTGATCGTGAGCCGCCGATGAGCTTCGACGACTGGCGGATCGAGGTCATGGGCCTGGTCAACGGCGAGTTCTGAACCCACCTGAGGTCAGCAGGTCTATCGGCCCCGGTTCCTGCGGGGGTGATCTCCTTGATGTTGGTGCCGCGCAGCTTCGAGCCCTGCCGTCACCTCCCCGGGGAATCTTGGGGTGTGAGCGAGCCCTTGTCCCCCCCACCGGGGAAGGACAAGGGCTCGCGGACACCGCAGGTGGTCAGATCAGGACAGCTTGACCTTCACACCTGGTGAGGACGGGGAGGCGTGGAGCTCGATGTTCAGGAGTTTGGTTCCCGGGGCCACATCGAACAGCACTGCGGCGCCCTTGACCGTATCGCCGGGGCTGATAAACGCGACGTACTTCAGCGCGTCCTTGGTTCGCAGGATCGCAGGACTCGGAGTGATCTCCTGGCCCTTCTCGTTGAACAGGATCTGGCACGAACAGCCAAGGCGCTCTTCCTGGTTGCCGACGTTGGTGACACTGACTCGCACGATCACGAACTCACCTTTGGCCGTCAACGTCTCGCCGACCTTGCCGGTGAACGTCTTGCCGGGATGCTCCACGCCGGTGACGACGAATTCGAAGGTGCCGTCGCGGACGTGGGTGCCGATGCCGGCGGCCACCGCCGCCTTGGCCTGGGGAGGGCTCGTGACCGTCGCAGTGTGTCTGCTGCTGTTGACGGCCACGATGATCAGGATCGCAAGGATGACCGCCAGTGGCAGAATAACGCGCTTCTTCTTGAACCAGGGACGGACTGTCTTGCGGCGGGCACGTCCTGCGCTCGCCTGTGCGCTGCTCTGGACTGCAGCGCCCGCTGCCGCATCCCCTGGGGACGTGCTCGGAGAGGAGGGGTTGTCGTGGTCATTAGTCATTTCTCGTCCGTCCCAAAAAACGAACTGCCGGTGAGGGTCAATGCCCCGCTAGCGCCATGTCTACGCCCCTTGCAGATCAAGCGGATGTCCGTGCGGAGTGAGGTCCGTCACACGAAGATTCCGCCCTCATAGCGGGCAGGTAATCCGCCGGCCGGGTCGGGTGCCACCCAGGTGGGTGTCAGCGACGGCGAGGCTCAAAGCTGGGTTTCGGTAGCGCTTTCTCATCAGGATGCGCCCCGATGACCAGGCGACAGCGTGACAGGACGGACGATCCCGTGGGACCAGAGACTCCCGGGTGCGGCCCAGAGTTGCGGGCAACGGTCTGGAGCCGGCTGTCGGGTGTAGTCGCCTGAGGTCACCCCTGTGATGGCACCAGCCGGGGGTCAAAGGGGAAGGCGCTTGAAACCGTCGGTGCGCCCGGCGGCTGCCCCACGTTGTGAGGCTCATCGGGGTCGTGCGTTCGCAGCCTGGGCAGCCATCCAGAGCGCCCATCACCGGCGAGGGTGATGCGTGAGTACCAGCATCTCAAGCCAGCCAGCCATCCTGGGGCCGATGGCCGAGCTACGGTGCGTCATCTCTGTCGGGTGATGTCACACGGTGAGGTCTTGTGATCATCCTTGGGCAACACCATCGCTTCTCGGAGGTGCACTGACTGATCCGCTGTCAAGCTGGAACCAGGGCCAGGCCAAGGACGACATCATCGGATTCGTGGAGCAAACCTGCGGCCTGGGCAGTGCCCAGGCCGTACCCGTCGAGCAGCGGGTAGCCGTCTTTGACAACGACGGCACACTGTGGTGCGAGAAGCCCATGCCAGTACAGCTGGACTTCATCGTCGCCGACTCGTCGAGATGGCGCAGCAGCATGAAGGCCTGCGCCACCGTCAGCCGTGGAAGGCCGCATATGAGAAGGACTACGGCTGGCTGGGTACCGCGGTTGACGAGCACTACGCCGGAGACGATACGAAGGCGATGACACTGGCGGCCGGCGTGCTGGCTGCCTACGACGGGATCTCCGTGGAGGAGTTCGAGACCAAGTCCGACGTGTTCCTTCGATCGGCACAGCACCCGACCCTGGCTCGCAGCTACGTGCAGACCACCTACCTGCCGATGGTCGAGCTGCTGGCCTACCCGGCGGCGAACGGATTCAGCAACTACCTTGTCTCCGGCGGCGGCCGCGACTTCATCCGGCCAGTCGGCCAGGAGCTCTACCGCATTCCGCGCGAGAGGGTCATCGGCAGTGCCACGACACTCGAGTTCGTCAGTGGCCAGGACGGCGGCACCATCAACCACAGGGCCAAACCCGACTACCTCGATGACGGTACTGAGAAGCCGGTGCGCATCTGGAGCCGAACGGGTCGCCGGCCGGTATTCGCGGCCGGCAACTCCAACGGCGACATCCCGATGCTGGAATTTTCCCAGCATCGGGACAAGCCTTCTCTTCGCCTGCTTGTCCTGCACGACGACCCGGACCGTGAGTTCGCCTATGTCTCCGGCGCGGAACAGGCCTTAGAACAAGCCGCAAAGCGCGACTGGACCGTTGCGAGCATAAGGAACGACTGGAACACGGTGTTCTAGCCTGTCGCCCGGTCGGTAGCTGGAGGCCGCGTCCACCTGACTGCTCGACTGACCACGCCTGTTTGGGGACCAGTACTGCTGGCATGTGCTCTCAGTGGTCAGGGCGACACGCTCCGCGCCGTGATCTCCCGGGCCCTGGGTCCGGGCAGTCACGGCGGCAACGGTCTGGGTGGTAAAATACATACTGCGGCGCTGCCCCAGATCCCCGGTTGCGTCACGGTATTCTCGCGCTACTCCCGAACCTCGGTGGCTCGTGTCCTCATCTTTGCCGGGACCACCGAATTGAGTTCGATATGGTGCAGCATTCAACCAGCCCCCAAGAGTTACGTACCCGCGAGTTCTCCTCAGATGCCGACCACCAAGTCCTCCTGTTCCCGGCCCGGTTACCAGGCGAGGTCCCGACCTTGCTGCCCGTCCAGCCAGCACGCCGCCAGGTACCCAGACGGCGCGCCCGAGCGCAGATCAGGACACGCACCATCCGCGATGTCACGGTCCTTGGGGTTTGCGGCCGTCTCGAAGATGTCGTGCAGGACCTGGACCAGGCGATACAGCTCGCTCTGGGCGAGGAACCCCGGGGCGTGGTCTGTGACCTGTCGGCCGCGCTCGAGGGCGACGAGCCTGTAGCCGTTGAGGTGCTGGCCACGGCCGGGCGCCATGTTCGCGACTGGCCAGGGATCCCCGTTGGCGTGGCCTGCCCGGACCCGCAGGTTCGCGAGGCGTTGCGCGCCCATAGTCTGGGCAGACATCTGATCGTCGCCGAGTCGCTTTTCTCGGTCGTGTCCGCGGTTCTGGCCACTGCCACCCTGAGAGTTGCAAAACTGCAACTCGCACCTCACCCGACTGCGCCACGCGCCTGCCGGGACTTTGTGACTCAGACCCTGCGAGATCTGCACTTGAACCCCGTTGTCCCCTTCGCTCGCTTGGTGGTCAGCGAGATGGTGGTCAGCTCGTCAGCGCATGCTGGCACGCACATTGACCTGTCCGTCGGCTGGAACCTTGACGCGCTGCGCCTGACCGTCCGAGATCACGGACCTGCACTGCCCGGCCATCAGTACTCGGGTGTTGACCTTGAGGGGCGAAGCCTGACCGTGGTCGCTGGGCTGTCGCGGGCGTTCGGGGTTCTGCCCGCTGCCAACGGTGGCAAGGCTCTCTGGGCTGTGCTCGAGGCTCCGCGACGGGTGTCGCCAACCAGCCACCACTTTGCGGCCAGCGAACGCCAGGCGGCTCTCGTCCCGGACGACGCCCGAGTACGGACGGAGCGGTACCCAGCCCGGATCATCGAAAGGGGGCCCCGGTGAGCGCCATATCCCGCTTGCCGGGGCCGGTCGCAGATCTGTGGGAATGGCAGTTCGACGGGTCCTGCCGGCGCAGGAGTCCGGACCTCTTCTTCCATCCCGGCGGTGAGAGGGGCCCTTCGCGCCGCAAGCGCGACAACGCAGCCAAGGCCGTCTGTGCCAGCTGCCCTGTCCTTCAGATCTGTCGTGAGCATGCGCTGCGGGTGCGTGAGCCGTACGGCGTCTGGGGCGCCATGACCGAGCAGGAACGTGAGGCAGCCTACGTCGCGTCGCCGGATCTTCAGACCGCGAGCTGAACCGCACGTTTCGCACCGCGGACATCTGCTGAAGAGGCCCGATTTCGCTGAACCGGTGCTGTGACGACGTTCCAACGGTGATGCAGCCGGTTGCGCGAGATGACCGTCGTTGCCGTGACCAACGCACGACCCGACCTGATGACACCGTCATGACCTGACCGCCGTGTCGAGCCACAACCGCACCATTGCGTATCGGTCTTCAGGCACTGGCATTCGGGCCGGCCGGCCCCCGACCCCGCCGGCAGTGCTGACGGCTTCGCGTACACCCTTGGTCATGAGGCGAACTGCAGGGCAAGGGTCGCGGCGACTCGCGGGTCGCAGGACCGCGGCGCTGAACACGCCGGGTGGCCGCCATGGCAAGGCGTAGCGCAGGCGGATGCGCTGCTCTGGTCACCTCCATGAGCAGAATGGCCGCTGGCGCCGCACAGCAAAGCCTGGGCTCTTGTGCGCTGATCCAGACCCACGACATGGCAGTCGGCTCACGTTGCCCACCCAGCCAGGGGATCCATGGTCGGCTCAACGCGCCCGCCCCGCCGGTCCGCCCAACGTCTTCCGGGGCTCACCTGTGGGTTAGGCGTGGCCGGTGAGGTCAGCTCGCCGGGGACTGGGGGGCGGCAATGTTGATGAGCCAGTTGACGCCGAACTTGTCAGCACACATTCCGAAGAAGTCGCCCCAGGGAGCGCGCTCCAGCGGCATCGAAACGGTGCCGCCGGCCGCCAGCCCGTCCCAGAATCCACGAAGTTCGGCTGCGTCTTCGCCGCTGAGCGAAACTGAATAGTTGTTGCCCGGCGTGTAATCCACAGTGTTCGGGGTATCGGAGCCCATCAGGGTCAGCCCGTTGTCGGTCACGAGCATCCCATGCATGATCTTGCCCTGCTCGGCCGGATCCTCACTGGCCTGGAAATCGCCGAACGTGCTCAGCGTCAGTTCGCCGCCGAAGACAGATTGATAGAACTCCATCGCCTGCTTGGCGGTGTCGCGAAAGCTCAGGTACGGATTGAGCTTGGTGGTCATGGGAGTCTCCTCAGGGTTGTTGGGTGGGCGGGAATGTTGGGACAGATGGGGGTGAGCGCACTGCTACACGCCCCCGTGCTCAGGCGAGATGGCAGTCGATGAGCTCGCCGCTGGGTAATCGCTCATGCCAACCCCATGGCCACGGGCATGGACGGTCTCCCGGAGACAGTCCTACCGGACGCGTGATCCAACCGACAAGACGTGGTGACCTTTTCCGGGAGCACCCCACGGCGCCGCTGTTCTCGTGGGTCGCCCATCTTCTGGGGTTGCCCGGCGTCCACGGCGAATACTTAGCCTCCATGCGCAAGCCGGGCACGGTTCCTAGGTCTTGCCACGCCCTTGCGCCCACCGCCGGACCTCAACGGAGTCCAGTGGCCACTGCCAACCGGTGCTCTGGCCCTGGGAAGCCCTTGAGTTGCTCGCTAAGGCGCCCTGGCATCGCCGCGGCCATGAGGCATCATGATCTGGTGGATGCCGAGTCTGTCTCCGATGAGCTCTACGGGCTGCCGCTAGACCAGTTCACCTCCACGCGCACCGTCCGGGAAAGACAAGCCAGCTCGGCTGGTGACAAGGAACTGGCCGCGCAGATCCATCGGTTTGTGAAGCCGACCCTGGTCGCCTGGCTGTCCAACCAGCTGGTCCGCGAATGTGCGGGCGAGATCCGGCCACTGCTGGAGTTGGGCGCGGGGCTGCGGGAAGCGACCGCGACGTCCTCTGGGGAGCAGTTGCGCGAGCTGTCCCGTCAGCAACGCCAGCTCGTCCACGCTCTCGTGCAGCAGGCCGGGCGGTTAGCTAGCGCCGCGGGGCGAACCGTCAGCTCGCAGACAGCACGCGGTCTGGAAGCTACTCTGCGTGCCGCCCTGGCTGATCCAGATGCCGCTGAGGCACTTGCCGCGGGCCGGCTCACCGAGGAAATGCAAAACAGCGGCTTGGGAAGCCATTCCGCCCAGGACCTGCGCCCAATGCCATCGGTCGAGAGGCCAGCCACTGCCTCTGCCGTCTCCGTGAGGGACCGACGGGCCATGCCGGAACACCGCAGAAAGGCTGAGCACGACGTCGTGGAGGCAGAGGTGACCGCAGACAAGGCCGTCACCACGCGGCAGTCGACCTTCGACCTGCTCGAAGCGGCGAACCAGGAGGTGACCACTACTGCGGCGCGGGTCGAGCGGGCGCGACGAGAGCTGGACGAGGCGCTGCTAGGTCACTCGGGGGCCGTGAAGGATCAGCGACGTGCCCGTGCCACCTTCGATCGTGCCGATCTGAGGGCAAGGGACGCACAACGGATCCTTGCTGACATGACTGAGCGTCTCAACCGTTCGGCGCCGTAGGGATCCTGGGCGGTCAAGGATACCGATGGTGACCTCGAGGCGTTCGCAGCTGAAGCCGGCGAAGGATGGTGAAGGGTGTGTGCACGAAGTGGGTCATCGAACGCCAGCCGCCACTGTTGATGTCTGCCACGGGTGAACCGCCCCGCCTCAGGTGGAGGCTCTGATTCCTCCTCGAGTGGCCTGCGGTGCCGGATGTCCAGGCTGTTTGGCCTGACTCTGAGGACGTTGATCACCAAGTGCTGGTCCCGGGGCCGCCAGCCGGGTCCAGCGACACTGTTGCTTCGACGTGGAAGGCCTGAGGCGACAACGCGGACAGGCATGACATCTGAACGCCGCAGGGACACGTTCGGCTTGAAACTCGCCAGTCGCATGTGCCTGGACGAGCCTTGTGCAGGTCCTGGTTTTCATGGGTGTGTGTTACGCGAGCACCCCGGATGCCACGATGTCGGCCGTCGCGCCAAGATCTGGCACCGGGCCGTCGAAGCGGTGAAAGTTTGCCTCGTGCATCAGCACGGCCACGAACGTGTTGGCCGCCGCTCTGCGTCGACCGCGGTCCAGCACGTGTGGGCTGGCCGCGTCCAGCACCTCTTCGGTGACGTCCATCAGCGCCGTGTACAGCGCACGCAGGTGCTCGCGGACGTCTGGGTGGGTGCTGGCCTCGCGGAAGAGGATCTCGCTGAGCACCTGCGAGTGATGACGAGTCAGGCTGATCCTGTCCGCCAGACGTACGAGCGAGCCAGCCAGGTCACCCTTGACTGCGATTCCGGCGACGCTGGACCGGGGATGTACGGGGAGCCGTTCGGCAAAGAGCGTGCGTAACAGATCCATCTTGCGCGGGAAGTAGTAAAAGAGCAGGCCCTTGGCCACGGCAGCTCGGCGTGCGATACGGGATGTGGGTGTCGCGTCGAACCCGTCGGCCGCAAAAAGATCATCGGCCGCGTCCAGTATCCGTTCGCGGGCCTCACCGCTACCACTGTTCTCGGGGTAACTCGAGGAGGTGCCGGCGCCGGTTACGCGCTCCCGAGGACTTACGGAGTCCACGGGAGCGATGGCGCGGACCCGCCCGCGAAGTGCCGTGCGAACCCGCGCCATCGGACTCCTCCTTAGTGATGTGGCATTTGCCTACTGGGTGACAACATCATGCGAGCGTTGCTCGGTGCGGGTCATCTGTACATCCGCGGCGCCTGCCACCAGCGCCACGATGCCAACCAGCCACGCGGTCCACGCCATCGGCCGGTAAGCGGTGGCGGTGAAACTCATGACCCACGGCGACAGGATGAACAGCACGCCCATCAAAGCGATGAGTCCCTCGAAAGCAATCCTGCCGGGCCGGGCCAGGTCGAAGAGCGCCAGGGCTGCAGTGATGATGCCAAGGGTGATCATCGTGGCAGTGCCCTTGCTGCTGTCTGTCGGATTGTTTGTCCAGATTGGGGACAGCGCCGCATAGACCCCCGCGATCAGTGCGGCCAGGCCCTGTGGGTGTGTCCATCTACTCATGCGAACCAACCACCTTCCCACTGATGGTCCGCCCTTCCGAAGACGGACCGGGCATATTCAGTTTCGTGCTGACTGACTGCCCGGTCAAGGTTCCGATTGATCATCAAAATGCTCGTGGGGCAGCAGGGACTTGAACCCTGGACCGACGGATTATGAGGTCATTGTCTGGAGTATTGGCAACGATGTGTTGTCGTGTAAAACGTTGGTGTGGCTCAGGAACGGTCGTTGACCATCATCGATAGGGGAGTGTTGTCAACGGTCATTTCGTGTACTGGCTGGATCACCAATCGTCTGCCCCGGCAGGCTGCATGGGAGGCCCTTGGCCTCGCCCAGCAGATCCAGGTACTGATCCGTGAGGACAACCTGCGAGGTTGGCTGCCTTGGTGCCGAATCAATGCCTCCGTGCACTGACTGAAGGGTGACAAGGTTCGAAGTGATAACTCCTTTTCGGGCCTCGTTGAGTACGGGCTAGGCACCCACTTCGTCTGCGTCGGGGGGCTCCGGTGCCCAACCGGGGCCCCTGTCGCCTTCTCCAACAAAACTGAGGTTGCCCCGCTTCCCGTTGAACTTCGGTGGCGGTCCGTGTGGTAGTCAGGCGGCATCACGGGTTCATCATGACGCACGGTGGCGACAGTTTCGGTGTCGCTCGCTGAGCCACCATACGAGGAGCCGGCGCCTGGCAACGCTTCGAAGTCAGCGGCGGCCACGAGATAGGCGGAGATGTCACTCGGACGCCGATTTGCACGCTCGCAGGTCAGGTGTCCGGAGAAGCCGGTGAGCCAGCCGCCAAGAAGCTCGGAGCGATGCAGTCAATCACGGAGGCGACGCCGAGGCGTCGCCATCCTTCGCGCCGTCCGTGCGGGCTAGTCGTCGAGACCGTCCTGAGCAGACCGTGCGCGTCGTCAGCAGGTACCTGCGCGGCCGAGCAGCGCAGAGGTCACGGTTCAGGGGCCGGTGGTTCGGGATGGATGCTCCGATTCTGCGCGCGGCGGTTGAGCCCGCTGAACCAGGAGAGTGCATAGCCCTTCGGGAGCACCTTGAGAACGGCGAGCGTCGCGTACATCAGGGTGTTGAGCGCGACGAAGGTCGCCAGGATCTTGAAGGAGTCGGTGTGCAGGATCGACTCCGGGAGCAGCACCCCGGTGGGCAGGACTGCAGCGACAGTCATCATTGGTGGCTCACCGCCGTGAGGGTGTCGTTGTCGATCGCCTCGGCCGGCGCGAGATACGTGACGTGCTTCCAACCGGCCCGTCTGCCGAACAGGATGTCCATGACGCCCTTGAGGTAGACGATGTTCAGGAATGAGGCGAAGACGAGCTCGGGGAGCAGTGCGACCGCAAGGAGGCGCGCCCGCCAGCCCCCTGCCCACACAGTGACGACCCGCTCGATGGCGAACAGCAGGCCGAGCACCATCCAGAACGGGAACCAGACCCACGAGCTGACCGACAGCACCGTGAGCACGATGAGAGTGACGTACCCAGCCAGGGCGATCACCCCGTAACCGATTCCCAGCTGTTGCGCCCAGTAACGGAACGTCTTGGGTCTCAACCCGTACGCCCCCAGGTTCTCCAGCGCGCCGCGCTGCCATCGCAACCGCTGGTTCCACAGGGCACGCCATGACGGCATCACTTCGGTGACGACGGTGCACTGGCTCGGGGAGATCATCAGGGCACCGAGGGACTTCAGGGCGATGGTGAGCTCGTTGTCCTCGGTCAGAGCCGCCGTGTCGTACACGTCGCCCGGGGCCCCCGGGATCGACGAGCCTCGGCTCTGCGCAACCGTTCGCAGCGCTGCCGGTCTGAACACGGACGCGGTCCCGGTCAGCACAAACACCCGACCACGCCGGCGCCTGATGTCGCGGCTGTACCGGCTGTATTCGTTGCGCTGGAACTGGCCGAGTACACCTGCGCGGTCCTCGCCGTAGAACAGACCGCCGATCGCCATCAGGCCGCGGTCGGCGGTGAAGCGTGCGACCGCGGCCTCGAGGAACCCGTCGTCCAGGCGCGTGTCCGCATCCACGATCATCACGGTGTCGTTGTCGCTCTGGGCGGGGAGGATTCGTCGCAGGACCTGGTTCAGAGCGCCGGCCTTCTTGTGCGTGTTGCCCACCGACTCGACCACCTCGACACCGGCACGCCGCGCGACCTCCACCGTGGAGTCGGTGCAGTTGTCGGCGACCACGATGATGCGCTCGGGTGGGTGCGGCTGCCCGACAAGGGACGCGATGGTCTGCGGAAGAGATGCCTCCTCGTCGTGCGCCGGGATCAGGACCGTGACGGTCACCGGGCCGGCGAAGACACCAGAGGTCCTCGCCATCACGAGCTTGGGCGCGAGCGGGTCGGCCTGCGCGTCGATGGAGCGACGGGAGCGATTAGTGATCTGTAGCTCGAGAAGCGCCACCCCCAGTGCCAGCAGGGCCGCCAGCGCCACGGCGGCGACGGCAACCCGGACAGACGGGGCCTCGGTGGCGTACAGGCCCTTCCAGAGCCCGAGAAGGCTCCCTTCGGTCGGGGCGACTTCGGCCTGCGGGCCGATGGCGCGCGCCGCGGCCAGCAAGACGCAACCAGCGATCGCCGCCAACCCGAAGATGACCACGCCGATCAGCCGGGCGAACGTCCCCGCGCCGGCCGGTTGCGGAGCCGGGTCCGCAACGCCGCTCGCGTCGTCATCCCGATCTCGGCTCGGCGTCGCGACGGCCGAGCTCCCGCCAGAAACAGCGTCGTGGAGGAGCTGTGCCGTGCCGGCCGAGTCGTGCTTCACCTAAGGCGCTCCCCCGTGGGCTCGGCAATGTCCTGCATCGTGGTCTCTTTGGCCCCGAGTCCGACCTGCCCCTCCAGTCTCGGCGTTGGAGTTCTCCGCCGTTCAGGGAGTCGAGATATCTCAACCAAAAGGCTGATGAGAGCCTCGGGTGAACTCAGGTGGCCGAGCTCGATAGCTCTAGCACTGTCCAACAAACGAGCGGTTCTGACACACCCCGAAGACCTGCGCGGCCACCCCCGTAGGCAGGTTCATAACCCATGTCCAAAATCACCGTCTCGGAAGGAGACACCACAGCGAGTACTGAGAGGTTCAGCGGCTATCGCATTGGGTATGCCCGCGTATCCACCCGTGAGCAGGACGAGGCTCTACAACACGATGCACTAACCGCTGCCGGCTGTGAGTGGGTATTCGTTGACAGGGTCTCGGGCAAGCTTGAGCACCGTCCTGCCGCGACGCGATGCTCGACCAGCTGCGGCCCGGTGATTCTGTGACGGTCTGGAGATTGGATCGATTGGGTCGTTCCCTTCGCCACCTGATCGACGTCGTTTGCCGACCTGGAGGCAAGAGGAGTTGCCTTCCGCTCCCTCACGGAGGCCATCGATACCTCCACTCCTGGAGGCAAGCTCACCTTCCATCTTCGGAGCTTGGGCCGAGTTCGAGCGCGACTCGATCCGGGAGGGGACCATGGCCGGCTTGGCTGCGGCACGGGCAAGAGGCCGCATGGGCGGACTGCCAACGGTTTGGACACCGGCCAAGCCTGAGGTCGCCAGATCCATGTACGACGCCGGAGACCACGATGTCGCCACCATTGCCCGGGTTGTCGGTGTATTCAGGGTCTCCGCCTACAGAGCTCTGACTCGGGTCAGTGATCCGCGCTAAAGCTCCTGTCGCGTCGCCTCATAACTACCGAGACTCTCGAATAGTCCTGCTATCGCCAAGGCGAAGAGGAGCCAGTTGAAGCCACGCCAGATCATCGCCCCCATGGCGAAAGCGAAGAAATCGAGAAGGCAAACAGTAAGAATCTGCCCGAATCCGAGCGTGTCAATCGACCCATCCAAAGACTGCAGCCAAGAACAAGACCCATCAGGATCGCAGCCGTGATCAACGCGGGCCAGAAGGTGGCGTCACCACGAAACAACCCCAGGAGACGAAGACGACCACGGCGACGAAGTATCTAGAGGCAAATCCCCGCAGATGACCCATAGGGCTCGGACTCGCCTGCGGGCTGAGTTTCCTCCGGAACCTGGTGGCCATGTGCTGACCGTAACTGGGCCGTCGTGGTCATGTGAGCCGTGCCCATACATGGATCAGCGCAGAGGCCGGGCATCCGGTCAGCGTTCACACACCACGTGGAAGGGCTCACGCCACATGAGCTCCGACATCCGGCGGTCTCGCTTGCGGTCAGTTCCGAGGCCAACGTAAAGGCTGTCCAGCGAATGCTCGGCCATGCGTCGGCGGCCATCACGTTGGACGTGTACTCGGGCCTTTTCGACGACGACCGGGAGGGCCTTGCAGAGCGGATGGACGAGGCACATGTGTACTCAATGTGTACTACGTCCGAAGACGGGTCTGTGGATCCCAAGTCCAACGTGAGCGAATTCCGTTCCGCTAAAACGGAATCAGCCTAGTGGGGCAGCAGGGACGTGAACCCTGGACCGACGGATTATGAGAGCGATCGAAACCCGCACGGAACGCTCACGATCCGCCGTTTTGTGCTTGGTTGCTTGACACTGGCAGACCTTGCTGACCAGC
>JGI24140J50213_10000175_pt1 | contig 30012 bp, 28 predicted proteins | sample BarGraIncu00222A_FD_50213 | JGI IMG/M metagenome (IMG submission 50213)
TCGATCTGTTCCGGGCGGTGGCCGAGGCGGTGACCGTTCCGGTGATTGCTGCCACAGGCAGTAACGACACTGCCCACTCGGTGACGTTCACCCGTTCGGTGACGGACATCGGCGTGGACGCGGTCCTCATCGTCACTCCGTACTACAACCGGCCGTCTTCAGCGGGGCTGTCGGCCCACTTCCGGGCGGTGGCGGCGGCCACCGACCTTCCGGTGCTCCTTTACGACATTCCGATCCGTACCGGACGCCGCATCGGATCGGATCTGCTCACCACGTTGGCCTCTGAGGTCCCCAACATCGTCGGTGTGAAGGATGCCACCGGCGACGTGGCCGGGGCCGCCCGGGTGGTGGCCCAGACCCCCGAGCAGTTCGAGGTGTATTCAGGGGACGACTCGCTCACCCTCCCGTTTCTGGCGGTAGGAGGGGTGGGGATCGTCAGCGTGGCCTCCCACTGGGCGGGGGAGGCAATGGCCGAGATGGTCTCATCATTCAATGCCGGAGACCTTCGGGGGGCACAGTTGGCCAACCACCGTCTGGCGGAATCGTATGACTTCGAGAGCTCAGACCTGTTCCCCAATCCGGTCCCGACCAAAGCTGCCTGCCGAGCCCTGGGCCTTCCGGCCGGTCAGTGTCGTCTCCCTCATCCCGAGGCGCCCGAGTCTCTGGTGGCCGACGCGCGCGGCGTCATCGAGCGCCTGCACCAACCCTCACTGAATCGTCAATCGGTTGCCTGATCCGGGTCGGACCGAGAGGTCCAAGAAACAGGCGAACAAAGGCGCGGATCCGGCCCGGCGGCGATCACCCGGCAAGGACAACGTGGCCAAGGGCACCGATCAGAAAAAGCGTCAACCGCACCCGAACCCGTCGGCACATGTCGCCGTGGGTTCCAAAGGAGCGGCTCCGGTCCGTATCGTGTTCCTCGGTGGTCTCGGTGAGATCGGGAGGAACTGCGCCTGTATCGAGGTGGACGGTCGCATCCTCATCCTCGACGTGGGCATCATGTTCCCCGACCCGGACATGCCTGGCGTCGATTTGGTGCTTCCCGACTTCACCTACCTGCGGGAGAACGCCGATCGGGTGGACGCGGTCATCCTGACCCACGGGCACGAAGATCACACCGGCGGGCTGGCGTTCCTGCTCCGTGATTTTCCGGTGGACGTCTACGGTTCCGAGCTCACTCTGGGTTTGGCCCGGAACCGGGTGGACGAGGCCGGATTGGCCAGTCAGGTCACCTGGATTCCTGTCCGCGACGGCGAGCGTCGGCGAATCGGGCCCTGCGATGTTGAATTCATACCGGTCACCCACTCGGTGCCCCAGGCGTTTGCCACCGCCTTTCATACTCCTCAGGGTGTGATCCTGCACTCGGGGGACTTCAAGATTGATCTCCATCCCGTCGATGACCGGCGCACCGATTTGGCCAGGATGGGAGCGTTGGCCTCCGACCCGGGTATCCGCTTGTTGCTGTGCGATTCGACCAACGCGGAAGAGCCGGGATTCACACCGTCGGAGACCACGGTGGGGGTCACCCTGCGCCGGGTGTTCCTGGCCCGTCCCGACCGACGATTCGTCGTGACCTGCTTTGCCAGCCACATCCACCGGGTCCAGCAGGTGGCCGACGCCGCCATCGCCGGTGGACGAAAAGTGGCAACCCTGGGTCGTTCGATGCAGAAAAACGTGGCCTTGGCCCGGCAGCTGGGCATTCTCGAGATCCCCGACAGTGCATTGGTGGATATCGAGCGGGTGGACACGCTGCCCCCGGGGCAGGTGTGTGTGATCTCCACCGGCTCGCAGGGTGAGCCGATGTCGGCCCTGTCCCGGTTGGCCGTGGGCGAGAACCGATTCTTCACACTCCGCGAGGACGACGTGGTGGTGATCAGCGCCCACCCGATTCCCGGAAATGAATGGTCGGTGGGACGGGTCATTGACAGTCTTCATCGCCGGGGGGTGGAGGTCATCCACTCGGGGGTGGAAGCGGTTCACGTGAGTGGGCACGCACGCCAGGGGGAACTGGCCATGCTGATGTCGGTGACCCGACCGGAGTTTTTCATCCCGGTGCACGGCGAATACCGTCACATGGCCAACCATGTGCGGTTGGCCAATTCGATGGGGATCAGCGGGGACCGGATCCTGTTGTGCGAGGACGGAGACGCGGTGAAGCTCGAGGCATCGGGTCTTCATCGTGACGGCAGCGTTCCCGGGGGGTATCTCTTCGTCGACGGAAGCTCGGTGGGTGACATCGGCCACGGAGTTCTGCGCGACAGGAAAGTCCTGGCCGAAGACGGCGTGGTGATGGCGGTGGCCACCATCGATCTGAAGCGGGGGGAAGTCGTCGGCGCCCCCCAGATAGTCACCCGTGGCTGGGCCTACGACGACGACACCGATCGTCTGCTCGATGAGGCGCGAGTGGCAGTAACCAAGGCGTTGGAGAAGGCTCTGTCCGGTGGAAGTCAAGACCACGAATCGCTCAACCGGGTGGCACGAAAGGCGCTCGGCCAGTTGGTCGGGAACCGGACCAAGCAGCGCCCGATGATCGTCCCGGTCATCGTCACTGTCTGACAACTCCTGGGGAGTCCCCGTAGTCGGAGAGCCCACGGAGTAACCTGGTTTCACTGTGACGACCGCTACGAAGCGACCGGCGGGTCGATCCGGCGCTTCGCGGTCGAGAGCCAAGGCCGCAGTTCCGGCTCGTTCCCGTTCAGGAGCAAAAGCCGCCTCGAAGAAGAGATCCATGCGCAAGGGTCGGGGAAGAGCGCGGACTGGGCGCGGACAATCCCGGCAACTACCGAACGGGATGGCGGCGGGGATGTGGGACGTGGTGGCCGCCCACGCCGCCGACGTGTGGGGGGTGGTGCTGGTGACGGCCGGCCTCCTCGGCGTACTGGCCCTTTACGCCGATGCATTGGGCCCGGTCGGCCACGGGGCGAGACAGGTTCTCGGTGACCTCCTGGGGTGGGGAAGATTTCTGGTGCCGGTGGTGGCGGTGGCGGTCGGTGTCCGGTTGATTGCCGGCCGCAATTCGGAAGAATCCGTTCCGGGTCGGGATCCCAGCCGAGCGGTGCTCGGAGGGACGCTCACCCTGTTGGCGACAGCAGGTTTGGCCGGGTTGGCAGGGGGATCACCCAGGCTCGGGGCGTCGACGACCAGCCTGTCGTCCGCCGGCGGTTGGGTCGGTGCGGTGATTGGCAACCCCCTCCAGGCCGGTCTCGGGGGTTTCGGCGCCGCCACCGTGTTGATAGCGGTGATGGTGGTGGCCATGGTGCTGTTCACCGGGGTGTCGGTCAAAACCGCCGCTCACGGCGTAAGGGTGGCGGCCCGGTGGGCATTCGATGTGGCTCGGGGCGGCCCCGAGGGGAGATCGGGTCGTGTCGAGACCGACGCAAATGATGACCAACCCACCGACCCCTTCGGCCGGGCGATATCCGGTGGAGACGAAGCAGAAGTGAACGAGGGGAAAGCCGCTCGCAACCCCGACCCCGAGATGGCGGTGGTTCCCCAGGTGGCGTTGCCGGTGGCCGCCGATTCGGTGTTGGACCCGATGGACGGATCGGGTGGGCCTCCGGACGTGGCGACCCTTCCTGAGGCCGCCACCAAGGCCGGCAAGGCCTCCCAGCTCGAGATGAAGCTGGGTCCGGGTGCCGGAGGTTGGCGCCTACCCCCGCCCACCCTCCTGAAGAGGTTGAAGCCACAGGCTGTCGACGAGCGCGAAGTGGATGCCGGCGGCACCGCCCTGGTGCACGCGCTGGCCGCCCATGGCGTCGAAACCCGGCTGGTAGGCCGCACGGTCGGGCCGTCCGTGACCCGCTACGAGCTCGAGCTCGGGACCGGCGTCAAAGTGGCCCGGGTGACGTCGTTGTCCAAGGACATCGCCTACGCCATGGCCTCACCCGACGTGCGCATCCTTGCGCCCATCCCCGGCAAATCCGCCATCGGTGTAGAGGTTCCCAATCGCCATCGCCAGTTGGTGGCGTTGGGGGACATCCTGGCCTCGCCCGAAGCCGCCAAGGCCCATCATCCGTTGGAGGTGGCGCTAGGTCGCGATATCGCTGGCAATGCGTACATGGTGAACCTGGCTGACATGCCCCACCTGCTGGTTTCGGGATCTACCGGGTCGGGCAAGTCATCGTGCATCAACTCGATTCTCACCTCCATCCTCATCCGGGCCACTCCCGATCAGGTGCGCCTGATGCTGGTGGACCCGAAACGGGTGGAGCTGGGTCAGTACAACGACCTTCCCCATCTGCTGACCCAGGTGGTGGTGGACCCGAAGAAGGCGGCCAACGCCCTGTCCTGGGCGGTCAAGGAGATGGAGCGCCGCTACGACCTCCTGGCCGAGGCGGGGATGCGCGACATCACCGGGTACAACATTGCCGTCGATAGTGGCCAGCTCGAAGATCACGAAGAGGCCTACCGGCTCCGCATGCGCGGCACTGGGTCCGACGACGACGAATCCGAGCAGTCGCCCGAGGAAGACGAGCGGCGTTACCAGAGGCTGCCCTTCATTCTCATAGTGGTGGATGAGCTGAACGACCTGATGATGGTGGCCGCCCGGGACGTCGAGGACTCGGTGTGTCGGATCGCCCAGATGGCGCGGGCGGTCGGGATCCATCTTGTGCTGGCTACCCAGCGTCCGTCGGTTGATGTGATCACCGGAGTGATCAAGGCCAACATTCCATCTCGCATGGCTTTTTCGGTGTCGTCGCTGGCCGACAGTCGAGTGATCCTCGACCAACCCGGGGCCGAGCGGCTCATCGGCAAGGGCGACATGCTGTTGGTGACCGCATCGTCGTCGAATCCACAGCGTCTCCAGGCCCCGTGGGTCGGAGCAGACGAGGTTCGGGCCGTTGCCGCCCANTGGAAGCGTCAGCGGCCGATGGAAGTGGTGGCCGGTATCGACGAGGTGGCCCGAACCGGCCGGGCCGGCCAACGGGGTGCCGATGACGATGACGAGGAGTTGTTGGCTCAGGCGATGGATCTTGTGGTGAGGTCCCAGTTGGGGTCCACCTCGATGCTGCAGCGCAAACTTCGGGTGGGGTTTGCCCGGGCCGGCCGTCTGATGGATCTGATGGAGCGCGGTGGCGTGGTGGGACCTTCAGAGGGATCCAAGGCCCGAACAGTGTTGATGACTGTCGAGGAACTCGAAGAGCGTTGATCGACAACACAGCGGAGGAATCGATCGTAGGACGATCGAGGTCCGAACCTACCGATCCACTTCCGGCCGACAACGGACGGCGTGGTGGGCGCCACAGCAAGCGTGGGTCACATCGACTCAGGTGGTCACTGGTGAGCATCGGGGTGGTGGTAGTGATTGGAATCGGGTTGGCCGAGGCGTGGCACGTGACCCGACCCCTTCCCGTGCCGGCATCGCAATCGTCGTTGGCCTCTGTGAAGGTTCCCGGTGGCCCGCCGGTCCTTCCATGGCCGTCCAAGGGACAGGGCGCGGTGCAGGTCCCGGCGCTGGGATTCGCCGCCAATTCGGATGAGACCACTCCGGTGCCTGTCGCCTCGCTCACCAAGTTGGCGACCGCGGTCGTGATCCTTCGCGATCACCCAGTGCCAGCCAACGCCAGTGGGCCTTCCATCACCCTGACTGCCTCGGACGTGGCGGAATATGACAAGGACGCTCACAGCGACGAATCCGTCATTGCGGTTGCGGTCGGCGAAGTGCTGACCGAACGCCAACTCCTCGAGGGGCTGCTGGCCCGATCGGCCAACAACATCGCCTTCACCCTTGCCGTATGGGATGCGGGGAGCGAGGCGGCGTTCGTGGTGAAGATGAACGCTTTGGCCGCCTCGTTGGGGATGACCAGCAGCCACTACGTCGATGCCAGCGGTTTCGACCAACACTCGGTGTCCTCCGCCGTCGACTGCCTGAAAGTGGCGGCGGCAGCCATGGCAATTCCGACATTTGCCGAAGTGGTGGCCAAGTCATCGGTGACGCTTCCCCTGGTCGGCACCCTTCCCAACCTCGTGACCGAAATCGGTTCCAACGGCGTGGTGGGGATCAAATCGGGGTACACCTCGCAAGCCGGTGGTTGCATGGTGTTGGCGGCCGAACGGGTGATCGCCGGTCGACCGGTGCTGGTTCTGGCCGTGGTGATCGGGCAACCGGTGCCGGCGCCCATCGTCCCCCCAACCACGACCACCACGACCACCACGCCGCCTCCGACCACCACGCCGCCTCCGGCCACCACGCCGCCTCCGGCCACCACGCCGCCCACCACCACGCCGGTGCAAGATCTGATAGTTCCGGATCCGGAGCGTTTCACCCGGCCGGCGGCAGAGTCGTTGCTGTCGGCGGCCGAGGGCGCAGTGGTCCCGGTGCTTCTCAGCTATCCGGGCAAGGTGGTCGGCACAGCCACGTCCACCTGGGGAGGCATGCCTCACGAGGTGGCGGTGGCCACCTCGGGCCCGGCCATGGTGCTGGCGTGGCCGGGACAGACTGTTGTCGCCACCCACACATTGTCGGTGCCTCCCGGCGGGCGAAGCGGTGCACGGGTCGGGACGGTCTCCTATGCACTCGGAACCCAGCTCGAGTTGGTGCCTCTGCGCCTGTCCAAGACTCTTCCTGAACCGTCTTGGTGGTGGCGCCTGATTCACCGGTAGGCGATTCCCCGAGGCTGTCCCGGACAGCCGGCCGCGTTGGTCCCGCCCCGAGCCGCGTGTGACGAGTACCCTGACGTCGTGCGAGCACGCGCCCCAGCATCGTCTGCCAATCTCGGCCCGGGATTCGATACCCTTGCCGTTGCCCTCGATCTATATGTCGAGGTCGAAGTGGAAAAGGCCTCCCGCCTGATCGTCCGATCGGTGGGAGAAGGTGCAGGCATGTCCGACGACCCTTCCCATCTGGCCGCCCGGGTGGCCATCGAGGTGGCGGGGACGGACCGACTGGCGATTACCGTCCGGTCTGAGGTTCCGGTGGGAAGAGGGCTCGGATCTTCCGCCGCCCTCGCCGCCGCCGCCGCGGCNGCGGCCGGGGCCAAGGATCCGTTGGCCGTGGCCGCCTATATGGACGGGCANCCCGACAATGCCGCTGCAGCAGTGGTTGGTGGCCTGGTAGCCGCAGCCATGGTCAAGGGTGCGGTGCGGGTAGTGCGCCTCACGCTCGATGTCAGCCTGGTCTTCGTGATCATCGTCCCCAATCTCATCTTGTCGACCGCCAAGGCGCGGTTAGCGCTCCCCAACGAGGTCACCCGCGAAAATGCCGCCTTCAATCTGTCCCGCATGGCTCTCCTGATCGCCGGGTTGGCCGACAGCCGGGTACTGCTGAAGGAAGCCACCGAAGACCGACTCCATCAGGATTTTCGGAGCCCGCTCTTCCCGGCGGCACCGAATCTGCTTTCCAAGCTCTCGGCCGGTGGCGCCCTGGCCGCGTGTTGGTCAGGGGCCGGGCCCTCGCTGCTCGGGATCTGCCGTGGTGCGGATGGGGCCAAGGTGCAACAAGCGGCGAAAGAAGCGATGGCCGAAGCGGATGTCCCGGGAAAGGCGCTTCTTCTCGGGCCGGACATGCACGGACTGATCGTCGATCGAGACGGCTCTGATGATTTTTGGCGTGATCGCCAGCCCTCGTGGTCCGCCGATGGACAAGGCGATACGGACGAGGCTGGCGGTACGGTTCCCGACGGCGGGGGCCAGTTCTACGACTTTGACGGGAACCGGTAGTTTCCGCCCGTAGAATCTTGGCCGTGCCGTCTCGCCCATCGAAAGAATTGCAGGCCATTCCCAATCCCCATCCGGGGCGCCGCTACGAGGTGCGCTGCGATACACCGGAGTTCACGTGCATCTGCCCGATGACCGGACAGCCCGACTTTGCCACGGTAACGGTGTCCTACGTCCCCGGCGAGTTCATCGTGGAACTCAAGTCGCTCAAGCTCTACCTCTGGAGCTATCGGGATGAGGGTGCATTCCACGAGGATGTGACCAACCGGATCCTCGATGATCTGGTGGGTGCGATCGCCCCCAATGAGATGACAGTGATCACCGACTGGCTGGTCAGGGGGGGCATTCACACGGTGGTGGAGGCTTCGCACCCGTAGGTCGTCATCGGGGCAATACCATGGGACGGTGATATCAGGCACCGATCCCGACCCAGGAGCTCCCCTGGGGCCAGGGCTTGCATCCCCCCAGCGGACATTTCATATCCAAACCTTCGGTTGCCAGATGAACGATCACGATTCGGAGCGGCTGGCCGGGCTGCTCACCGCCGACGGCCTGGTGTCGATCCCCGACCTGGAGTCGGCTGACGTGGTGGTGTTCAACACGTGCTGCATCCGGGAGAATGCCGACAACAAGTTCTACGGACATCTGGGAAACCTCAAGACCCTGCGCGAACAGCGACCCGACATGCAGATTGCGGTGGGGGGGTGCCTGGCCCAAATGGACAAAGGACGGATCCGGGAGCGGGCCAGTCACGTCGATGTGGTCTTCGGCACCCACAATTTGGCCAACGCGCCAGAGCTGCTGCGCCGGGCGGCTCGCTCCGGACCGATCGTGGAGATCCTCGACGAACCACTACCGGAGAGCCATCTTTCCGCCCAGGGGCAACAGGCCGCCGCCGTCGGTGCGGTACGCGACCTTCCCTATGCCGCCTGGGTGACGATTCAGATGGGATGCAACAACTCGTGTGCTTTCTGCATCGTGCCCTCGGTCCGAGGCGGTGAGGTATCTCGTCGCATGGATGACCTGGTGGCGGAAGTCCGGACCCTGGCCGACCGCGGGGTGACCGAGGTCACCCTGCTGGGCCAAAACGTCAACTCGTACGGACGCGACATCACCAAACGGGCACCCCTCTTCGCCGAGCTGCTCCGGTTGGTCAGTGCTGTGGATGGCATCCGCCGGGTTCGCTTCACCAGCCCCCACCCCAAAGACCTCCGGCCCGAGACCATCGCCGCCATGGCCGAGACACCCGAAGTCTGCGACCATCTCCACCTTCCTCTGCAGGCCGGCAGCAATACCACCCTGACGGCCATGCGCCGTGGCTACACAGCCGAACGGTACCTGGCCCGCCTGGCCGACGCCCGAGCCGCCATTTCCGATCTGGCGGTCAGCACCGATCTCATCGTCGGTTTCCCCGGTGAGACCGAAGACGACTTCGAACGCACCCTCGAGGTTGCCGCCGAGGCCAATTACGACAGCGCGTACACCTTCGTCTTCTCCCCCCGCCCCGGCACCCGAGCCGCGGCCATGCAGGATCGATTCGTCCCATCGGAAGTGGCGGCTGAACGGATGGAGCGACTCCGGGCGGTGGTTGAGCGCTCCGCGCTCGTCCGGCACAGGGCCCGAATCGGAAAGGTGGAGGAAGTGCTGGTGGAAGGTCCTTCCAAACGGGATCCGTCAGTCATTACCGGCCGCACCGGTCAAAACAAACTGGTTCATTTCGAGCCGGTTGAAGGGCGACGGATTGCCATCGGATCGTTTGCCGAGGTGCGGGTGACGGGTTCCGCCCGCCATCACCTGTTCGGAGAGCTCATCGAGGTCACCGCTCTGCCCCGACACCGCACCCGTATCCCTGTCGTTGCCGGCTGACTCCGTCCCACCGATGGGAGCATCGTCTCCCGGCGTGGTGGCCCTGGTCGGCCCNACCGCCTCGGGGAAGTCGGCTTTGGCATTGGCGGTGGCCGAAGCATCGGACAACGCTGCAACCGACGGTGGGACCGGTTGGCCATTTCGGGTGGAGCTCCTGTCGGTGGACTCCATGGCGGTGTATCGGGGTATGGATATCGGCACCGCCACGCCGTCCCCGGCCGTACGCAGCCGGGTGGATTATCACTTGATCGACCTGGTCGAGCCCACCGACGAGTTCACCGTGCAGCAGTTTCAGGCCGCGGCCCGTACCGCCTTGGATGAAGTCTCGGCCCGGGCCCATGGCGCCCTACTGGTCGGGGGGACCGGACTCTATCTGCGTTCGATTGTCGACGATCTGTCGTTTCCGGGTCGCTACCCCGAGGTGGTGACCCGGCTCAACGACGAGTTGGCGGCCGGGGGACCGGAAGGGAGCCCAGGCGAGTGGGTGGTGATGGCGGCACTTCACGCCCGGTTGGCGTCCCTCGATCCGGTGGCGGCCGGTCGCCTGGAGCCCACCAATCGTCGCCGTCTGGTCAGGGCCCTGGAAGTGTCACTCGGATCGGGGCGACAGTTTTCGTCGTTCGGGCCCGGGTTGGAGGCGTATCCACCCAGTCAGGTCACCCTGGTGGGCGTCCGCTACGTCCCCGAGGAGACAGACCGCCGTATTGCTGAACGCTTCAACACCATGATGGACCTCGGTTTCCTCGACGAAGTGCGTTCCCTGGCCGCGTTGCCGGGCGGATTGTCGCGTACCGCCCGCCAGGCCCTCGGGTATCGCGAACTGTTGTCCCACGTCGAAGACGGAGTTCCGCTGGATGATGCGGTGGCCGAAGCGGTTCGGCGCACCCGCACCTTCGCTCGCCGGCAATGGGCATGGTTCCGTCGTGATCCCCGTATCCTGTGGTTAGAACCAGGTGAAGACGGGGTGGCTCGGATTGCCGACCTGTTCGGCCAGACCCTGCTACGCCAAGATCCACCGAGACGGTGGGAGACTGACCTCGACGCAGAGAACCAGAACCATGGATGACCATCGAACACTCCAGTTGACCAAGCACCACGGTGCCGGAAACGACTTCCTCGTCGTGGTCGACATCGAGGACCGGCACCGGGTGGCACCGGAGTTGGTGCGCGCCCTGTGCGACCGGCGGTTTGGAATCGGTGCCGACGGGGTGATCAGAATTCTGGCTGGTCGCGAGGGCTCCGATCTGTCGATGGATCTTCGCAATGCCGACGGCTCCGAGGCGGAAATGAGCGGCAACGGCATTCGCTGCTTGGCCCAAGCCGCAGTGGACGCCGGACTGGTGACTCCTCCCGATTTCAGCGTATGGACGCTGGGCGGCGTCCGGACCGTCGAGTACCGGACCGGAGACGCAGTCGGGGCTGCGGNGGCCTCGGTCGATATGGGCAAAGCCGAACTGGGTCCCGACCAGGCGCAGCAGTTTGCTGATCGCCGGGCCCGTACCGTCGACATGGGCAATCCCCATCTCGTCCTCCTGGGCCCCGATCCAACCGGCGTGGACGTGGCCGAGATCGGGAGCCGGCTCCAGGGCGTGCACCCCGGCGGCATCAATGTCGAGTTCATCTCGGTCGGTCCGACTCCCGACGATCTCGACCTCCGGGTATGGGAGCGTGGGGTGGGGGAGACCCAGGCGTGTGGGACGGGAAGCTGCGCAGCGGCGGCCGCGGCCCGCAGCTGGGGAATGGTCAGTGACCGGGTGCGGGTACACAACCCGGGGGGGACGCTCGAAGTGACCCTCAACCCCGATGGGATACGACTGGCCGGGCCGGTGCGCAAGGTGGCTGATATCGAGGTCACTCCCTCGAGTGTGCTGGGTGCGGCCCGCCGATGAGCCCCAACGATTCCGCCTTCACCGACACCCTGATCTCCCGGAAGTTCCGGGAGCGCATCGTGCTGGTCGGCGTTGTCTTCCCTCATACCACCGTGGCCTCTGTCGAAGCCGGCCTTGATGAGCTGGCCCGGCTGGTGGACACGGCCGGGGCCGATGTGATGGATCGGATCGTCCAGCGCCGGGCTACCCCTGATCCCGCCACCTTCGTGGGGAAAGGCAAAGCGGAAGAGCTCCTGTCGATATGCGTGGCCGTCGACGCTGACACGGTGGTGTTCGACGACGATCTGAGCCCGGCCCAACAGAGGAACCTCGAGAAGATCCTCGGCCGGACCGCCATCGACCGGACGGCGGTGATACTCGATATCTTTGCCCAGAATGCCCGCACTCCCGAGGGGCGCGCCCAGGTGGAGCTGGCACTGCTCCGGTATCGGCTTCCCCGCCTCCGGGGACGCGGCACGGCGTTCAGCCAGCAAGCCGGTGGGATCGGGACACGGGGTCCCGGTGAGACCCAGCTCGAAGTCGATCGCCGGCGCCTCGTGCGGCGGATGACCAGACTCGAATCCGATCTCCGGCAGTTGGACAGAACCCGTCGTACCCAACGCAAGGGGCGGGCGCGGTCCCGACAGCGCACAGTCTCTCTGGTCGGATACACCAATGCCGGCAAGTCGACACTCCTGAACCGGCTGTGCGGTGCCGACGTGCTGGTGGAGAACCGGCTCTTCTCNACTCTCGATCCAAGGACCCGTCAGCTCGCCCTACCCGGCGGCGAGACGGTGCTCCTCACTGACACCGTCGGGTTCGTCCGCAAACTGCCCCACCAGGTGGTCGAAGCGTTCCGGTCCACTCTCGAAGTTGTATGTGAGTCGGATCTCATCGTCCACGTGGTGGACGGATCGGCCCCCGATTTCGAGGGTCAGATCGACGCGGTCCGCTCAGTACTCTCCGAAATCGGAGCCGAAGGGCTCCCCGAGCTCCTGGTGGTGAACAAAGCTGACGCGCTGGTGGCCCTTGGCGAAGAAGCGGCCCAAGAGAGCAAGCGGCTCATGGACGCCCACCCCGGCTCGGTCATTGCATCAGCTCTCACCGGCGAGGGAATCGACGAGCTATTGACAGCCATCGGTGACCGGCTCCGGGTCGGAAACCGGGTGGTGGAGCTGGTCATCCCCTGGGCGAGAGGCGACGTATTGGCCGCCGTCCACCGCGAGGGTGAGATCGTCAGTGAGGTGGCCAGCGATGACGCCACCCACCTCCATGTGGTGCTGGACGACGTGGGCAAGGCTCGATTCCGGGAATTTTGCGCCTGATGAGCACCATCACGCCACATTCCACGGTCGGCTTCTCGCCTCCGCCGTATCCCTACGACCGGTTGACGGCTCTACGAGAGCGAGCGGTTCAGCGATTCGGTGATCTGGTCCAGGGGAGCACCGGAATCGTCGACTGTTCCATAGGCACTCCGTGCGACCCGCCGCCGGATGCAGTCATCGAGGCCGAGGCGTNGTCGGGAACAGAGCGGGGCTATCCCACGTCTCCCGGGTCGCGCGCCTATCGNCATGCCGCCGCCGGGTGGTTGTCCAGGCGGTTCGGGGCGGTTGTCGACCCTGANCTCGAGTTGGCCGCTTGCGTAGGGACCAAGGAGTTCGTAGCGTCGGCCGCCCAGTACCTCCGCCTTCGTACTCCTGGGCGGGACACCGTCCTCTACCCGTCGGTGTCGTACCCCACCTACGCCATGGGGGCGTTACTGGGAAGTTGCCGATCCGTCCCGGTGAAGGAGCTCCCGGGGGGAGGACTCGACCTCGACTCGATTTCCGCCGGCGACGTCGAACGGGCCCTGCTGTTGTGGGCCAACACACCGTCGAACCCGACCGGGTTGCTCACCGATATGGATGCGGTGGCCGAGTGGGGCCGCCATCGTGGGATCCCCATCTTTTCCGACGAGTGTTATGCCGAGTTCACCTGGGATGGGCCGCCCAGGACCGTCTTGACCAACGGATTGGGCGGGGTGGTGGCGGTGCATTCCCTGTCCAAACGGTCCAACATGGCCGGGGTCCGGGCCGGCTTCTACGCCGGGGACCCCGATATCGTCGGTTACCTGCTCGATGTCCGGCGCCATGCCGGGCTGATGGTTCCGGGCCCGGTCCAGGCTGCCGCGGTGGTGGCTTTCGATGACGACTCGCACGTGGAGGTCCAACGGCAGCGTTACCGGGATCGGCTGAGCTACCTCCGCGGAGTATTGGCCGACGCCGGTCTCCCGACTCCGATGCCGGCAGGTGGCTTCTACCTGTGGGTGGCAGTTCCCACCACGGTCCCCGATGGCGGGTGGGGCCTGGTCGAAACGTTGGCATTGGAAGGCGGCCTGCTGGCCAGTCCCGGCGAACTCTACGGAGAGGGCGGTGCCGGCTTTGTCCGGGTGGCGATGGTCCAGCCGATGGAGCGGTTGCGATTGGTGGGCGAACGACTGGCGGGCAAGGACCTCTCCGGTAGGTAGAGGCCGATGACCACGACCGGAGAGTCGGATCGTCAGGGCTAACGTCTCTCCATGGCAGACCTTCAGTCGCACATCGAAGAGTTGTGGGCCCGGGTATCCGAGTTGACCCCCGACGACACCGATGCCCTGACCACCGTGACCGAGGCCATCGAGCTCCTCGATTCCGGCGAGGCCCGGATCGCCGAGGTGGACCCGATCTCCGATGAAGTGGTGGTCCACCAGTGGTTGAAACAGGCGATCCTGATGCTGTTCCGCCTCAAGTCGATGGAGACGATGGAAGTCGGGCCGTTCGAGTTCGCCGACAAGCTTCCCCTCAAGAGGAACTACGCGGCGGCGGGTGTCCGGGTGGTTCCGGGCGCGTCGGCCCGATGGGGGTCGTTCCTCGACCGAGGGGTCATCTGCATGCCTAGCTATGTCAACATCGGGGCCCGGGTCGGAGCTGACAGCATGGTGGACACCTGGGCCACGGTGGGCTCGTGCGCCCAGATCGGCGAACGGGTCCACCTCTCGGGCGGAGTGGGCATCGGCGGGGTGCTCGAGCCCGCCCAGGCTGCCCCGGTGGTCATCGAGGACGACGTGACGATCGGGAGCCGGTGCATGGTCACCGAAGGGGCCAGGGTCGGCCGCGGGTCGCTGCTGGGTGCCGGAGTGATTCTCAATCCGTCCATCCCGGTCATCGATGCCGAGACCGGCGAGGAACTGAGTCGCGGCCACGTTCCGCCGTGGTGCGTGGCCGTTCAGGCCTCCCGCCGTCGTGAGTTCTCCGGTGGGGAGTTCTTTCTGCCCTGCGTGCTGGTTATCAAACGGTTGACCGAGGGGCAACGCCACGACAAGGCGCAGCTGAACGACATTCTCCGTCAGCACGGCGTCTCGACGTGACCGATGCCATTCCGAGCGGTCTGCTCGGTCTGACCAGGTCGCTGGTGGCCATCCCGTCGGTGAGCCATCACGAGGGACCCATGGCCGACGCAGTGGAAGCGGCGCTGCGGCTCTGTCCGTGGCTGCTTGTGGACCGGGTGGGGGACAATGTGGTGGCCCGGACCGATCTCGGTAGGTCGACCCGGCTGATGTTGGCCGGCCATCTCGATACCGTCCCGCCTGCTGCCGGAAACGACGAACCACGGCTCGAGGGTGACATTCTCTATGGCCTCGGGGCAACCGACATGAAGGGGGGGCTGGCCGTCTTCCTCCACCTGGCCGGCACCATCCCCGAGCCGGCGGTGGATGTCACGTGGTGCTTCTACGCCTGCGAAGAGGTGGCCCGACGCGACAGCGGCCTTGAAGTGTTGTGGCACGAGCGTCCCGAGCTCCTCCAGGCCGACGCGGCCATCTTGGGGGAGCCCACCGGCGGTGTGGTGGAGGCGGGTTGTCAGGGCACCATGCGGATCCGGATGGTGATGGCCGGGGAACGGGCCCATACCGCCCGACCTTTCGCCGGGCGCAATGCCATCCACCGGCTCGGCCCCGTGCTTGATGCCATCGGCGCCTACCAGAGCCGCCGGGTGGTGATCGACGGCTGCGAGTACGCCGAGCAACTCCAAGCGGTATTGGTCGAAGGGGGAGTGGCCGGAAACGTGGTGCCCGACGAAGCGGTGGTGATCATCAATCACCGTTTCGCCCCTGATCGTGATGCCGCCGAGGCCGAAGCATCGGTGCGGGCGCGTTTTGACCACGTGATGGAGCCTGGTGACTCATGGGAGGTGGTCGAGGCGGTAGCAGGGGCGCCCCCAGCCCTCGGGGCTCCGTTGTTGTCCAGGCTGGTGGCCGCTACCGGCGCCCCACCCGAGGCCAAGGTGGGGTGGACCGACGTGGCATCCTTCGCCGCTCACGGGATACCGGCCGCCAACTTCGGGCCCGGCGACCCGCTGTTGGCCCACACGCCGGGTGAACATGTGAGCCTTTCCGAACTCGAACAGGCCGCAGATGTGCTCGCCACGATGTTGACGGGAAATTCCAACGAGGGATGAGATTGAACTGCTGTCGGGTGTCCTGACCAAGACAACCACCGTCGTGGCCGGTGTGGGCGAAGATCGGTGGAGGCTCCCGACGCCGNGCGAGGAGTTCAGCGTTCATGACTTGATGAACCACATGGTGGGTTGGATTCAGGTGTTCGAGGCCGGTTGCCACGGGCGCACCTACGAGGGAGACCCGGCGGAGTACATCTGTGGCCACGATGCTGCCGCCGAGTTTGCCAAAGCGGCCAACAGTATTGTGGCCGGCTGGGAAGAGCACGGTTTCGACCGTCAGGTACGAATCTCGGGTGGTGGGATGATGCAGGGGGCGATGGTCTTCAACATGACGGTGATGGAGTACCTGGCCCACGGGTGGGACCTGGCCTCGGCCACCGGTCAGATGAGTCCCTACGCCGAAGCCGAAGCGACCGACGTGCTGAACCTGGCCAAGGTGACGCTCCCACCCGAATACCAGGGCGAGGGCATGGCGTTCGGTGCGATTGTCCCGGTGAGCGACCGGGCCCCCGCCATCAATCGGCTGATTGCCTTCCTCGGACGTGATCCGGCCTGGGCGGAATCGCCGGCCCAGTAGGGTCGGGATATGGCAATTCCCACTCGCATACTGGGCACCGGCGGACTGGTGGTGTCGGCCCAGGGCCTCGGATGCATGGGGATGAGCGAGTTCTATGGCCCGGGCGACGAATCGGAGTCGGTTGCCACCATCAACGCCGCGCTCGACCTCGGGGTCACCTTGCTCGACACCGCCGATATGTACGGGCCCTATGTCAACGAGGAGCTGGTGGGACGCGCGATTGCCACCCGACGCGATGAGGTCGTCCTTGCCACCAAATTCGGCATTGTCCGGGGGGAGGATCCCACCCATCGGTCGATTCGGGGTGATGCGGAGTATGTGCATCAATCGTGCGACGCCTCCCTGGCCCGATTGGGCGTGGACCATATCGATCTCTACTACCAACACCGAACCGACGGCACGGTGCCGGTGGAGGAGACAGTGGGCGCCATGGCTGAACTGGTGGCGGAGGGAAAGGTGGGTTATCTCGGTTTGTCCGAAGCGTCACCCGACACGCTGCGACGCGCCGACGCAGTGCACCCGATCGCCGCCCTGCAGAGCGAATGGTCTCTCTGGAGCCGTGACGTCGAGGGCGGGGTCATCGAGACGGCCCGCGAGCTCGGTATCGGGATTGTGCCCTACAGCCCGCTTGGTCGTGGTTTCCTCACCGGCCAGATCACCTCGCCCGATGACTTTCCCGAAGGTGACTTCCGGAAATACCTCCCCCGGTTCACCGGGAAGAACTTCGACAGCAATATCGAACTGGTCAATCGGGTCCGTTCGCTGGCCAACCAGAAGGGCGCAACGCCCGGCCAGCTGGCTCTGGCATGGGTCCAATCACGTGGTGAGGACGTGGTGCCGATCCCAGGGACCAAGCGGCGAACCCATCTTGCCGAGAATGTGGCCGCCCTCACCATCGAACTCACACCGGCGGACCTGGCGGCCATCGAAGACGTATTTCCGACAGGGGTTGTGTCGGGGGAGCGCTACCCCGACATGAGCTCGATCGGGGTTCCCAGCCCCAACCTCTGAATCGGTGACTTACAGGCGTCGCAGGACGGTGACCACTTTTCCATAGATGGTCACCTCGGCCGGGTCGAACTCCATGGGTGTCAGGCGCTGATTGGCCGGGGTCAGGACCACCTTGCCATCACGGGTGGAGAATCGCTTCACCGTCGCTTCCCCATCCGGTATCCCGGCCACCACTATGTCGTTCCGTTCGGCTTCGGGTTGCTGGCGGACCACCACAAAGTCGCCGTCCACAATGCCGTCATCCACCATCGAGTCGCCATGGACCTTCACCATAAACAGCGATCCCGTCCCGGTGAAGTCCTCGGGGAGCGGATACAACTCCTCAATGTTCTCTTGTGCGAGTACCCCGGTACCCGCGGCTACATCACCGACGAGGGGAACGTGGCGAATGGGACGCGAGTCCATCACCACCTTGGACGAGGGATCGAACCGGACCTCGATCGCCCTCGGTTTACTGGGGTCTCTTCTCAGATACCCCTCGCGTTGCAACACTGCCAGGTGGGCATGGACCGTAGAAGACGAGGCCAAGCCCACCGACTCGCCGATCTCTCGCACCGAGGGTGGATACCCGCGGTCCCTGAGTGATTCCGAAATACAGTCCAGTATCTGTTTACGCTTGATGCTCAGTACCTGGGCCACGGGTCCCCCTGCTCTGTGCGGTCGGAGTGCTGCTCTCGGTGTGCTCGGCGACGCGGCATGTGACGGCGAACATCTGTTTGTAAGACGGTAACCCAGGGGATCCCAAAAAGCAAACATCCGTTCGAGAAATGCCTTGACACCGAACAGACGTTCGTGATTCGATATAGCCATGACGAACAAACGTTCGATGAAACAGCCTCCGGTTCGGGGACTGGCCATGGGGTCGGGCCGGTAATGGCTGCACTCTCGATGCCATCGCCGTTGGCCCGGGCTGGGGGCCGTTGTCGCCAGGGTGGCGCGTCCTTACGGCTGATGAGTGGTGACCAAGTCATCCGACCGATGAGCGGTGCCGAGCCGCTCTCGGAGACTGCCGAGGGCCCGTTCCTGGTGGTCGTGCCCGATCGGCAACGGGCGTGCCGCACACGACGCCGGACGTCGCAGGCGGTCAGGCTTCGGCGCACGATGTTGGCGGTCACCGGTCTTTTCCTGATCGGCCTCGCTCTTCCGCTGGGCGGAACCGGTGATCACTCCCACACCCCCGGTTCTGCTCTGGCGGGGGCCGGGCATGCCGTTGAGTACACCGTGCAGCCCGGCGATTCCCTATGGTCCATCGCCGTTGCCGTGGATCCTTCCGCGGACCCCCGACCCATGGTGGCGAAATTGGCGTCGCAGACCGGGTCTTCCGGCGTGGAGCCTGGCGAGCGGATAGCCCTTCCCTGATCGCCGGCGAGGAGGGCCGGCCCGGCCCGGGGGCAATCATGTGGACAAAATGGAGGAACTACCCCCGCCGCTGGACTCGCCCGAGGCCGTTCGTTGCAGCACTAGCCTCGGTGCGTGCTGTGTCCCTGGTGCCTGACTGACGATGATCGGGTCGTCGACTCTCGGTTGGCGGAAGACGGTGCGGCGACCAGACGCCGTCGGGAATGCAACGGGTGCGGCCACCGGTACACCACGTTCGAGAGAATCGACGAGGTTCCGTTGATGGTCGTGAAGCGTTCGGGGCTCCATGCACCATTCGATCGGATGAAGGTCATCAACGGCTTGCGAGCCGCGACGAAGAACCGACCGGTCTCTGAGAAACAGCTCGAAGGGGTGGCGCAAGCTGTCGAAGATGCCTTGCGGGAGGATGGCACTGTGCCAACGACTGAGCAGATCGGCCTTGCGGTGCTTGATCGGCTGAGGTTAGTGGACGAGGTGGCATATCTCCGGTTCGCCAGCGTGTACAAGGGTTTTGAAGGTGTTGACGATTTTCGGCGCGAGGTCGGGCTCCTGACCAAGACCACTGCCCCCAAGCAGATCGGGTCGTAGGCGTGGCGGAGCTCTTGGAGGATGCTCCCGCCCGGGCGCTCGCCATCTATGCCCATCCCGACGATCCCGATGTGGGTTGTGGCGGAACGCTGGCGGCGTGGGCGGCAAAGGGGAGCGAGGTCCATACCCTCCTGTGCACCGATGGGGACAAAGGATCGACCGACCCTTCGGCCGATCCGGGAGAGCTGGCCACCAGGCGAGCCGTCGAGGCTGGCGAAGCCGCGGCGCTGATCGGGCTGGCCGGCCAGGAGTTCCTGCACTATCTGGATGGGGAGCTCCATGACGATGTCGGATTGCGGCAGGCGTTTGTCTCGGTGATCCGTCGTCTCCGACCGGACGTCGTTCTCTGCCCCGATCCCACAGCCGTCTTCTTCGGACAGGACTATTTCAATCATCGGGATCACCGGATCACCGGATGGGCGGTCCTCGACGCGGTGGCCCCGGCGACGGCGCTACCCCTGTATTTCCCCGAAGCCGGACCCGCCCATCAGGTATCCACTGTGCTGATGTCGGGCACACTCGAACCCGACGTCTGGGTGGATATCTCGGCAACCGTCGAGGTGAAGGTGCTGGCGGTGGGGCGCCATCAGAGTCAGTTCCCCGACGGTGCCGAGTGGGCCAGGTCTGCGGTTCATGGGGCAGCCGAGGATGCCGGCCGGAATGCCGGGGTCCGCTTCGCCGAGGGGTTCCGGAGGCTGCGCCTCGGTGGATGACCTCCCGACCCATCCACAACCTGACGGCATGGCGCGCAGCCCGGGGAGCTGGGTTCCATCAGTTGATCGGGTGATACTCCACGTCGACATGGATGCGTTCTTTGCCTCGGTGGAGGTGTTGGACGATCCGACCCTGGCCGGACGCCCGGTGATTGTGGGGGGCGCCGGCAGCCGAGGTGTCGTGGCTGCCTGCACCTACGAGGCCCGGATGTTCGGTGTCCATTCCGCCATGCCCTCGTCGGTCGCCCGCCGACTGTGTCCGCAGGCCGTATTCGTCCACGGCCGATACCACCGTTACGTGGAAGAGAGCGCCAAACTGCACGCCATCTTCGAAACGGTGACGCCGTTGGTCGAAGGGATCTCCATCGACGAGGCGTTTCTCGATGTGACGGGGTCGGTGCGCCTGCTCGGGGATGGCCCGAGCATCGCCGCCGACATCCGCAGAAGTGTGCAGAACGACTTGCATCTGACCTGTTCGGTAGGAGTGGCATCGAACAAGCTGTTGGCGAAACTGGCGTCGAAAGCGGCCAAACCGGTGGCTGACCGATCGGGTGTTCACCCTGGGCCGGGAATCGTCGTGGTCGAGGTTGCCCGTGAACTCGAGTTCCTCCACCCATTGGCGATCGAGGCTCTGTGGGGTGTGGGCCCGGTGTCCGCCCGCCGCCTCAACGGGCTGGGGGTACGGACCGTCGGTGATCTGGCGTCTCTCCCGACCGCCACGCTTCAGCGGCATCTCGGAAAGGCGCAGGGCTCACATCTGGCCGGGTTGTGCCGAGGTGAGGATGCACGGCAGGTCATCCCCGACCAGAAAGCGAAATCCATAGGCCACGAAGAGACATTCCCATCCGACTTGTGGGACCCGGACGTCATTCGGGGCCACTTGGCCCGGATCGTGGATGCGGCTGCATCCCACCTTCGGGGAAGCNAACTCGGGGCCCGCACCATCACTGTCAAGATCAAGTTCGGTGACTTCACCATGGTCACTCGATCTCATTCGATGGTCACCCNGGTCGACTCGGCGCCGTCCATCGGAGTGATCGCCACGGCGTTGTTCGACTCTGTCGACCTTTCCCAGGGGATCCGACTTCTCGGGGTCAGCCTGTCCGGTTTCGGCGCTACCGGTGCCAACGAACAACTCTCCTTGGACCTGGGGGGCGCCGAAGGTGTGGTCCTCCACGCGGGTGTCGACGGCCATGGCCTTCATGATGAGGTCGATGACCGGATATTCCGGGCAGGAGAGGAGGCTGAGCGCCTTCAACAGTCGTGGGGTGGAATTACGGCCGCAGTGGACAGCATCCGGGCTCGATATGGCCATGCTTCGGTCGGTTCTGCATCGTTGGTGGGGGTCGACGGGCTCCGGGTCCGGGATCGGGGCGAGTCCCAGTGGGGCCCGGCCGCAGAGCCAAAAGACGATCCCGACCAGGATCGGAACCTTCGAACGTGAGCCTTTCAACGACGCCCGGAGCGGATGGAGAACGAAAAGTGATTCTGCGTTGTCAGGGCTTGTCGCAGTGCGCGATGCTTTATGCAGGGAGGTGCGCGATCATGGAGTCGAGGATGACAACAAGATCGATGACTAGACGGAGGGGAGGAGTTCTTGCCGCTCTCTGATCACGAGCAGCGAATTCTCCACGAACTGGAGGAATCCCTCTATCGGGAGGATCCTGCGTTCGCGGAACGAGTGCGCTCCGAAACCGTCTACCGGCACGCCGGCAGGTACTGCATCTGGTCAGCCCTGGTGTTCGTGGCCGCCCTCGTATTCATGTTCCTGACCTTCTCGAGTTCGGTGGTGCTCGGATTCCTCGGCGTCGTCATCATGTTCCTTTCCGCCGTGGTGTTCGCCAACAATGCACGGCGCATGGGCAAAGCAGGTATCGACGATATCTCGCGGTCGATTCATAACCGGAATATCGGCACCGCGGTTCATGATCCACGGGACTGGATCCGCGGTCGCCTCCATCGCGACGACTGAACCTTTGTCGGACGGCTTGGTGGTATTAGCTGTCGATGTCGGCGGTACCAAAATGGCGGCCGGCCTTGTCGACGACCGCGGCGCCATTCTGGTTGAAGCCCAAACCCGTACCCCGAGCGACGATGATCCCGAGGTGGTATTCGCGTCGATGTCGTCGATCATCGGTCAGGTCTTATCGGCACCGGCACCGTCACCGGTTGTCTGCGGCGTTGGCTGTGGAGGTCCCATGAGTGCGAAGGGCCAGACCGTTGCGCCCCTCAACATCCCGGGATGGAAGGACTTTCCCCTCCGGGCCCGGATCGAGGCCCTGGTTCAGCTGCCGACCGCCGTGGACAATGACGCCAAAGCGCTGGCCTTGGGGGAGGGTTGGGTGGGGGCCGCGGTGGGGGTGAGCGACTATATGGCCATGGTGGTATCCACCGGCGTCGGTGCCGGGATTGTGCTCGACGGCCGACTGCTCGATGGGGCAAGCGGAAATGCCGGTCATATCGGCCACGTGATGGTAGAACCCGAGGGGAAGCGGTGTGTATGTGGGGCCCGGGGCTGCCTGGAGGCGGAAACTTCCGGACCGTCCATCGCGGCCATCACCGGGTGCCCTCCGACGGAGGCCTCGGACGAGGTGCGGAGGCGAACCGGCACGCTTGTCGGCCGAGCGGTTGCCTCGGTGGCCAACTTGTTGGACTTCCAGTTGGCGGTGGTGGCCGGCTCGGTGGCCCTGGGGTTCGGCGAGCCCTTCTTTTCGGCCGCCCAGACAGAGATCGACTCCCGGGCGCGGCTGAGTTTTTCCCGGGGGACCCGCATCGTCCCCGCCGGGCTCGGGGCGGACGGTCCACTGGTGGGAGCGGCGGCGGTGGGTCGACGGTCCGTATTCGGTCGAGCCGATTCTCCGGTGTACGGGTGACCGAGGAGTCAGTGGTGGCCTCACGGGCGGCGGCACCGACGGTTGTACTGGCCGTGGTGTTCCGTCCGAGTCTGTGGCTGACCGCCCTCGGTACTGCTCATCGATTGGCGGCTCCCGGTTGGTGGAAGCGACGCCCGTTCCTACCTCTGCCCGACGAACGGCTCTGGGCGTTCCGGATGGTCACAGCCTACGGACACGCTGACGCCATCCCTAATGGTCCGGACGTCGTGTCCTTCCTTGAATGGTGTCGGTCGGCCGGTAGATCGTCACCCCCTCGTGCACCGGCACCAACGTTGCACGATGTGGGGAATCGGGAGAATCGCCCATCGGCGGCTCGACAGGGCTAATTTCCGATCTAGTGATTCGACGGTCGAAGTCCGAGGCGAAGACGGTGACGGGGGATTTGATGGTGCCCGTCCCCGTCAGGTCCCCAATGTCACCCTCTCGGCGGGCATTGGTTCTCAACGCCACCTTCGAGCCATTGGGCATCGTGTCCTCGCGTCGGGCGGTGCTTTTGGTACTGGGGACCAAAGCCGAGCTGCTTCACACCACTGACCGTGTGTTCCGAGCGGAACGGGTGACAGTCCCCGAGCCCTCGGTGGTCAGGTTGGTGCGTTACGTGCACATCCCCCGTCAGTATCGGGTGGCTGTCAATCGTCGTACGGTCTTCGCCCGCGACGGTTCGCGCTGCCAGTACTGCGGGGCGGCGGCTGAGAATCTCGACCATGTCATCCCCCGGAGCAAAGGTGGCCCACATACGTGGGAGAACGTGGTGGCGGCGTGCAGGTGGTGCAACACCCGAAAGGAAGATCGACTACCCCACGAGGCCGGGATGGTGCTCCGAGCTACGCCGGTGGCGCCTCACCACCGTGTGCAGCTGCTCGCATCGTGTGGGGGAGCCAGCGACGATTGGCGTACGTATCTGGGCGGCGGCATCGACCACTTCGAGCCCCTGACTGCCTGAAGGCATAGACGACGATGGGGGACATGTGGTCGATCGAGGAGCGGGCCGGCGCGGCTGGAATGCTCCATGCGTCGTGGCCGGCGACCGAAACGCACCCANCACAACGCGCCATTGCCGTGTGCCGGGTGACCGGACCTGCCGTCGTGTTGGGTTCCACCCAGGCCGAGGGCGTGGTCGACTCCCGGCGAGCCGGGGCACAGGGGATCGAGGTGGTTCGCCGCCGGTCGGGTGGGGGAGCCGTCCTGGTGATGCCGGGCGATCCGGTGTGGGTCGACGCCTGGGTCCCGCGGGGGGACCCACTATGGAACGACGACGTGGGACGGGCTTTTGATTGGCTCGGAGACGCCTGGACCACGGCGCTCGAAGCCGTGGGGTGCGAGGGGATGTCCGCTCACCGGGGTGGGTACGCGGCATGCACGCGCTGGTCGTCGTTGGTCTGTTTTGGAGGGGTGGGGACTGGTGAGGTGGTCACCTCCGACGGGCGCAAAGTGGTGGGGGTGTCCCAGCGTCGGACCCGCAACGGCGCCTGGTTCCACAGTGCCTGCGTTCTGGAATGGGACGCCACCGAGTTGCTAGGAGTCCTGGACCTCCCCGACGCCGAACGGGCGTCGGCTCGGCTCGGACTCGCCGACGCGGTGGCGGGGGTGGTTGACCTGGTGGGCACGTCCGACGGCGGAGTCATCGATGGGCCCACGATGGTGGCCGCCCTCGTCGATGCATTGCCGTCGTGACATTTCGTTGCTGACCGCGGTACCGGTGGATCCCAACGTTCGAGGTCTGCTCCCAGTTCTGAGCACAGCCATCGGGTGAGGACCCTGACCGCCACCACGTGATTCCACCCTGAGCCGACCCAGGGGGTTGGCCGTCCCGTTCGACCCGAGGCGGTGGCGGGCGCACTGGTGGGTGGTTTTCTCCAACTCTGTCGGGCTGCAGACGTCTCCCGTACCGGTGCAGACGACCCTGATTTTGGTGATTGGGGAGCCAAAGTTGTTGACGAGTGGGGGGCGGGGGCGTAAAGTGGTAGAAAGTGGTGTGAAAGGGAGGGATCCGAACAATCGGTTTCCGAGCACTACGAGGAGCATNGTGGGAGCAAGCGCCAGTGGCACGATTTTTCGGAAGGTACGAGCACTCGCTCGACGACAAGGGGAGGGTGATCCTTCCGGCGAAGTTCCGTGGNCCCTTCGACCATGGCGGTTTTCTCACCCAGTACCAGGACGGATGTCTGTCGTTATGGACGCCGGACGAGTTCGAATTGCAGATGGAGACCATGCAGGGCCGGGCCTCGACCAGCAAAAGCGACCGCAATCTGGCTCGGTTGTGGGCGTCGACTTCACACGAGGTGGAAGTGGACAAGCAGGGCCGCATGGCCATTCCCTCCCATCTTCGGGCCTTCGCCGGCTTGGAAGGGGACGTGTTGGTCCACGGAGCCATCGATCGGGTGGAGTTGTGGAATCCCACATGGTGGGAGCAGAAAGTGCAGCCCGAGGAGCAGCGGCTTACCGAGGGCGACGACGGCTGAGCGATGCGGTCCGTCTCCACGTTGTCCGACATGTTNACGAAGGCGGGCNGCGCCCAGGATCCACAGGTTTCGACCCGTCAGAGATCGACGCTTACCCGAAACTNCCGAANGAAAGGACCCACGCCACTCGGACCATCACCACTTCCACATCGGCGGCCATCCCCGCTGGCAATGGGACCGACCACCGCCCGACGCCATATGAGGCGGCAATGGCGGCGGTTGCCCGACCCGATGTGCACATTGAACGCGTCTGGCTCATGCGCAGCCCTTCGACCGAACAGTTGGAAGAATCCTCCTCCGCTTGCTTCCACGCTGGTCGCTCGGGAACTCCACCCCCAGGCACCGCACCGGTCGTGGGGCTGCGAATGAGCCAGGCATTTCAGCACGAATCCGTCATGACCACCGAGGTGGTGGACCTCTTTGCCCCGGTTCCGCCGGGGCTGATTGTGGATGCCACCCTCGGGGGAGCCGGGCACGCCGCCGCCATCCTGGCATCACACCCTCATCTGAGTGTGCTCGGCATTGACCGTGATCCGATGGCTGTTGCGGCCGCTGCCACCGAACTCGCCCGTTTTGGCGAGCGGGCCATTGTCCGTCAGGCCCGGTTTGACGACCTCGCCGCCATCGTCCGCGGCGTGCAGATGGAGATGGGAATCCCCCTCGATTCGCTCAGTCTCTCCGGTGCCCTCTTCGACCTGGGAGTCAGCTCGCCTCAACTGGATCTCGCCGAGCGCGGCTTCTCCTATCGCCGGGATGCTCCTCTCGACATGCGGATGGATCCGACCTCGGGTCGTACCGCCGCCGATGTGGTCAATGAGTTCGACGAGGCTTCCTTGGCCCATTTGTTCGCGGAGAACGGTGAGAGCCGGTTCGCCCGACGTATCGCCCGGGCTGTGGTTGCCGCCCGCCCGTTCGCCACCACCGGGGAGTTGGCCGAAGTGGTGCGAGCAGCCATCCCCGCCGCCACCCGCCGCACCGGCGGCCACCCGGCTCGGCGGGTATTCCAGGCAATCCGTATCGCCGTCAACGAGGAGCTCGACCAACTCAATCGGGCCCTCGATGCCGCCCTCGACATGGTGGGTGCAGGCGGCCGGTGTGTGGTGATCTCCTACCACTCGGGGGAAGACCGGCTGGTCAAGGCCAAATTTGTCAACGCATCGACCGGCGGCTGCACGTGCCCGCCGGGTCTCCCGTGTGTGTGCGGTGCGGTCCCCGACTACCGGTTGGTGGTACGGGGATCACGTCGGCCGTCATCGGAAGAGATCGGCCGGAATCGTCGTTCGGAAGCGGCCCGGCTACGGGTCATCGAACGGATATCAGCGCCAGTTGGCCACTCCTTGGCCAATGGTGAGGTGGCCTGATGGCACCGCCTGCTTCTTCGGCCGCTCGGCGACCGGCGGTTCGGAACGCGCCGGCGCCGAGGCGCCCGCCGCTCCGGCTGTTTGAATCGGCGCCGAGGGCCCGCCATCGGTCACGCCGCCGCCCCACCATGCTCATCGCCAGTGTGTTGATCGTAGGGAGCCTGCTGTCCGTGGTGGTAGCCGATGACGTCGTTGCCCAAGGCCAGATCCGTTTGGCCAACACCCAACGCCTAGCGGCGGTGGCGTTGATCCAGCAGAAACAACTTCAGGTGGCGGTGGCCCAGCTGTCCGCACCGCAGATCGTCGTTATCAAGGCCCGACAACTGGGAATGGTGAGCCCCACCCAGTTCGTTGATCTGCCCTCGGTACCGCTGAACGTGGCACTGCCCGTCCCCAATACCGGGCAGTCATCTTCCGCTAAGACGCCGCCGACGACGCCGTGAGCCCCATCGTCCTTCTTGGACGCCGAACTCGAGCGTTGCGGATTCTGCTCTTCGTGGTGTTTGTGGCCATGATCCTTCGATTGGTGGCAGTTCAGGAATTCTCCCACCAGCGCTATGCCTCGCTCTCCAGCGCCGAACTGACCCAGACGGTGACGGTCCCCGCCGTTCGTGGCGGGATCTATGACCGAAACGGTGAGGTGCTGTCCGAGTCGGTCACCAAGCAGACAGTGGTGGCCGATCCGTACCTCATCAAGGACCCCGGTACTGTGGCGGCTTCCTTGGCCCCGGTCCTGGGCCTCTCGGCTGACAAACTCCGCTCCCAGCTGACCGAACACTCTGGTTTCGTCTACCTGGCGCATCGGGTGGCAGATCCGGTGGCATCGGAGGTCACCGCCCTCAACCTCACCGGAATCAATCTGGTGGCGGAATCACAACGGGTCCAACCTGTTGGGCAGCTGGCCCTGCCGCTTATCGGGACGGTGGGAACCGCAGGCTCCGGGCTCTCGGGACTCGAATACCAATATCAATCACTATTGGCCGGTATCGCCGGATCGAAGATTTTGCTTCAGTCGCCCAACGGGGTGACGCTGCCCGGTGCGACCGGAGCCGCGGGCACGTCGGCCAAAGCCGGGACGGGGATCGAGCTGACCATCGACGAATCCGTCCAATACGTGGCCGAGCAGGCTCTCGGAGCCGAGGTGCTGGCGGCTCACGCCTTAGGTGGGACTGTCGTCGTGATGGATGTCAAAACGGGTGACGTGATCGCCATGGCCAACCTTCAGGCGACGACTTCGGGATCGAGTACTCCATCGACCGGATCCGCGTCGGCCGTCACCGCGTCAGCCACCTCTTCGACCTCCCCCCAGTCGTCGTCGGGGGCAACGCTCATCGCCCGAGCCGACACGCTCCCGAGCGGTGTCGAAGAAGCACCTTCGAACACGGCGCTCACCCAGGTCTACGAGCCGGGGTCCGTATTCAAGCTGGTCACGTTCTCTTCCGCGTTGCAAAACAATGTCATCAGTCCCAACCAGACATTTTCAGTCCCAGGTTCGCTGTCCATAGGCGCCTATACCTTCCATGACGCAGAAAATCACGGAACGCAGAGCATGACCGCTACGGACATATTGGATCAGTCATCCAACATCGGGACAATCCAGATCGCGGGAGCACTCGGAAAGGACCGTCTGCTGGCCCAAATCGGCAACCTGGGATTCGGCAAGCCGACCGGGCTCAACTTCCCTGGCGAATCTCAAGGGCTGGTCCCCGGGCCCAATGCCTGGACGGGTAGTTCGATCGGGTCGACCCCTATCGGTCAGAACGATGCGGTCACAGCCCAACAGCTTCTGGATGCGTACAACGCGGTGGCAAATGGTGGCGTGATGGTCCAGCCCCGCCTGGTACGCGGCACTATCTCGTCCAATGGATCAATGTCCGCCGCCCATGCCTCGACCACCCGGAGGGTGATCGATTCGACTACCAATGCTGAATTGACCACCATGCTCGAGNGGGTGGTGAANAGCGGCACCGGTACATCGGCTGCCATCGACGGGTACACGGTGGCGGGTAAGACGGGAACCGCCCAGATCCCTGACCCCAGCCATCTGGGGTACATCCCCGGGGCGTTCTTCGGTTCCTTCGTCGGTTTCGCTCCCGCCGAGAAGCCTGTGTTGTCGGCGGTGGTGGTGCTCGACCACCCCACCCCGATCTACGGGGGCGCGGTGGCGGCACCGGTATTCTCTACGATCATGGAGTATGCCCTTCAGCACTACGGCATTCCCACCAATGCCGCGGCCACGACATCTACGTCGAGCGGAGGCATCGGGGGTACCGGGTCGGTGACGGTCCCGGCCGGCGCCGCCAAGGAAAGTGCGTAGATGATTGTGAGCGCTCGGGGAGCACACGTGGCTTCGATGCGAGTGCCCGCCGCATGCGAGTGACGGAGTTGCTCGGAAGCGTCGACGTCATCGGAACCCGTGGGGACCCGGGTGCGGTCGACGTGAGCGCCATTGAATTCGACAGTCGCCAGGTCGGGGTGGGATCCCTCTTCTGTTGTGTCCCCGGACGGACCTCCGACGGTCATGACTTCGCCGCCGACGCCGTGCATGGTGGTGCCACTGCTCTCCTCTGTGAGAGGTTTCTCGACGTCGATGTTCCCCAGATACGGGTGGCCGAAGGTGGGGTCCGCCCGGCGATGGCCCAGGTGGCTTCGGCGTTCTTCGGGTTTCCTTCCCACCACATGGCCATGGTGGGGGTGACGGGCACAAACGGCAAGACCACTGTGACCCACCTGGTACTGTCGATTCTCGCCGCGGCCGGAAGACCGGCCGGAATGATCGGCACGCTGACCGGTGAACGGACGACCCCGGAGTCACCGGAACTCCAGGCCACGCTGGCCGGGATGCGGGATGAAGGCCGCCAGGCGGTGGCCATGGAGGTGTCATCCCACGCGTTGACCCAGCACCGTGTGGATGGAATCGTGTTCGATATCTCCGCATTCACCAACCTCAGTCATGACCATCTCGACCACCACCACACAATGGAGGCATACTTCGCGGCCAAGGCGAGCCTGTTCGCCCCGGAGAGGACCCGGTTGGCGGTGGTCAACGTGGACGACCCCTGGGGTGCACGACTTTCCCGGCAATTGGGCGGAGTCGGCGTGCTCAACGTTCGCCGATCAGACGCCTCCGACGTCGTGCTCACCGTTGGCTCATCGTCGTTCCAGTGGCGGGGGCGCCACGTGA
>JGI24140J50213_10000176_pt1 | contig 29939 bp, 25 predicted proteins | sample BarGraIncu00222A_FD_50213 | JGI IMG/M metagenome (IMG submission 50213)
GAAAACTTCAAGGGCAATCGTATATTTATTCATCAGGCCCAGCCCAATAACCACACCTAACCACACAAGATATTTATCATCTTTTGAATTAATCCAACGAAGCAAAAAATAAAAAGTCAAGCTCCAGAAAAACATATCAAAACACACCGGCATAAACAATGAAAAGCAACGCAGGTTGAAAGGGGTGACAGTAAAAGCAATGGCAACAATAATCTGGGCATATTCCTTTCCTTTCAACTCGCGGGTAATGGCTGTAATCAGGAAAATCATGACACCACTCAACAAGAAAGGAATAAGCCGTGCAGCAAAAAGAGAATATCCCAACGTATGAATGACCAGCCATGCAATAGTACCTACAAATGGAGGGACAGAAGCATAACCGGCAGAAAAATGTTGGCCCAGTGAAAAGTAGAGCAATTCATCGCGATGAAATCCCAGCGTATCATAAAAAAACATATGAATGCCAACATTAAATATGGCAATAAACCATATCCAGAGAGAGAATTTATTTTTAAACGGATTAACCATACAAAGAAATCTGACAAAAGCTTATACAAATCTAATACATAATCATTCGGAAACAATATCAAATACGAAAAAAATGAAGGACTGTCTAAAAAGCCAAAACTGGTCGTTGAGCGAAGTCGAAACGACATACTAACAACACAAAAAAAGGGTGAGATTAAAACTTAACCTCACCCTTCCATTATATCAAATCAGAACACCTATTTCATGAGAAATACTGTTCATGAAACTCTAATTCCATCTTAGTTTCATCATTTATAATTATAGCCTTCGGAGATTTTTTATCCATCTCAGATTTCAAATTAGCAAGAGCCTTTTCAATAATGTAATAGTCATAATCATCAATTATTTTTGAATCATTCGCAGAAGATTTCTTATTAACTTTGACTTCCACACTCTTATGTTGCACGAATTGATTCAAATTCAATATATCCTCTTCTTTTTTCTTTTTCATTTTAATCTGGTCTTCCCAGCTGAGCTTTACTTTTCTCATAGCTTAAAAAATTTAACTGTTACAACGGTGTAAAGTCCTGTAATTATAAACACCTTGATCAAGCTAATTGTTGCTCTGTTTTTTAGAATAGCCGCTATTATTAACAACTTTTGTCAAATCCATCAAATATTATAAGAAATATCTATTTAAAAAATTATTGCTGTCCTAAATTGATTTTTTCCAAATGACAAAACAACAGTTCAAGCGTATCGTTATCCCTCAGATGTAATCCATTGCCCTCACAGAAACAATAACTCTTGCAATCCTTACACTTTCCGGTTTTAGTCCANGAACGGTCACGCATCACCTCGTATCTGTTGTTCCAGACATCCATGAATTTATCCCTATAAATATTGCCCTGTATAAATTTACTCCTTAGACTGGGACAAGCCGAAATAGAACCATCAGCTAAAATTGATGCGATATTGATTCCGGCACTGCAATTGAAAAAGCCATCTCTTACTTCTCCCTCATAATCGCCCAGAAAACCTTCACAACCATAACTCGCTGAAATCAGACCCTCTTTCCTGGTCTCTTTGATAAATTCAAACAGTTGAACAAATTGTTTATCCGAAAGAGAAAGCTCCGGATGATGAGCAGCCCTACCAACAGGAAAGATAGTAAAAAGCCGCCATTGCTTTACATTCAATGAGATCAGCAATTGCTTGATTTCCTGAAGTTCATTGATGTTGCGCTGATTGACACAAGTGACAACATCATAAACCAACCTACCCGATTCAGAAACCAACCGGATAGCATTTACAGTTTTAGGAAAACCATTATTGGTTCCTCGCAACCAGTTATGATTGGCTTCGAGACCATCAAGACTTATTGTTACAGTTCTAAGACCTGCATTCAACAGACTGTTTAATCTTTTCTCGTTCAGTAAAAATCCATTTGTGACAAAGCCCCATGGAAAACCACGTTTGTAGAGTTCAAGTCCACAGGCTTCCAGATCGTTTCTAAGCAGAGGTTCGCCACCGGTTATCCCGATTGTTATTTTATTGGGATTTACATATGGGATGATTTCGTCAATTGCTGTAAGGAAATCCTGCAGGGGCATATCTTTAATTGCATTGTCTTTTGTGCAGTCACTGCCACAATGAAGGCAGGCATGATTACATCTCAACGTACATTCCCAAAAAAGATAGTTCAATTCATGCAATCGGGCGTTGTTGCGCTTCACCTTTTGATGAAGCTTAAGGGCTATCCACTTTTTAATATTCAGATGACCCATTATTTTGAAGTCAGTTTTACGATCACTGACTTTTCAACCTTACCTTTATACCAATGGCCATCACCATTAGTAAAAGTATTGTTTGTGAAAGCAATAGTTGTATCTTTATTCTGGTAGTTGCCATTGGCAACCCCATCTATATCACTCAATTTGACTAAGAAACTTTGATCTGTAGGAGATACTTTGTTTTTAAGAGAAAACTTACCATCAACTGCAGTATAAGTAGAATCCCAACGGGCGACAACTTTTATATTCGGTATGGGTTGACTGGCTTGATTCTCTACCACCCCATTGACAATAAAATCAGCTGAAGGAGTTCCATATTCAGCAGGTTGAACTTTTGTGCATGCAACAGAAAAACCTAAAAGACCAATCAGAACATACAAAAGGTTATTATACTTTTTAATCAAATTTCTTGTCAATCTTTGCTTCATGGTTACAATTTATAAATAGTAAACGAATAAATAATCTCTACCTTAACTTCCCTAAAAAGGATTCTTTACTATTGATGCGAAATTAAATAAAAAGGTTGCATGCTATACATTGATTAGTAGAAATTATTATTGAATAAATGGGGTCAGTCCCATAGCCGTCAAGCTAAGGAAATATCACTTACCTAAAATACTTTTTATATTTTTAAGTAATTAAATATGGAAAATAAATGGGGTCAGCCCCATTACGAAATAAATGGGGACTGACCCCAAAAAACTCTTTCGAAGGATAACGCAATTCCTTTTAGGATTTTCTCTCTTAATTCCGCTATTTCTTTATCATTCATTAGCTTGTTTCATTATTTGAAATTATTATTGATCAAGTAATTTAACAATTCGTTCAATGAAACCTTCAGCTAGTTTAAACAAATTCATAACTGTTTCCTCATCGTATAAGAAAAAATCATCATAGACACCTGTTTGTCTTCGGTCATAAAGATCTGAAAAGAAACGTCCATCTTCTTTTGAAACCAATCCGGTTTGAACAAAATGAAGACCAAACATCTGCCTTATACCTTTATGTGAATTGGTTTCAATAGTCTTCATTAATAATAAACTACTGACAGCATAATAGCAAGAATAATAAATCCTATTTACAGCAGCATTCCAATAACCACTCTTTATCATGGTTTCAGCTTCCTGATAAGTCTCTAACGAACGACTTATTCTATATCTTATTAAATCTTCAACCTCCCCTTTCATAATGTAACTCCTTCTTTTAGAATATTTTTATAGAAAGGAGTGATTTTATGTCTGGTTTCCCAGTCATTACGACTAATTATAACCGGACTAATAACCTTGCCAGTTTCAAATTCTAAATCGTATAAAGGATATTTTATTCTTTGTTCGTCTGAGTATGTAATTTTGTCATTATCAATAAGTATAAGAATATCGATATCAGACTGTTTATTACTTTGCCCTCTTGCCTGAGAGCCATATAAAATAACAGTTGCTGTTGGTTCTGTCAAAGAAACCAACTGTTTGATTTTTAGTAATATCTTTTTATACTTAATCATGTTCAAATATACAAAATAATGCTAAAATTTGTTCAAATACTTTTGAATATATTGAATTTCAGTTATGGTATTTTGAGACTATCACCCCAAAAAGAGTAACTGAAGAATATTGATCAAATAATTGAATCCCTAAATTACGTTTAAAACACAAAAAGCCACCTCATCAATATGAAGTAGCTTTTAATCCATCCCAGCATTTTCAAATTTTACTAAATGGCTCCCAGAAACTCGGCGCTCCCCCTGTCGTCTTTAAGTGGTTCGATGTCGTAAGCATGTTTGCCAAATACGATTCCAAAGATGCGTAACACGGTCATGTCATCTTCCAGCACGTAATTTTCCGGAAGCGCAACGGTGAAAGTCTGTTCACCCAATGATCCGGCATTGATCGGAATCCATTCGCTTTCAAATTCTTTCAGGCTACCGGACTCGTGGTGTCCTCCATAAGCTGGAATAAACCTTTTTTCCTCAGGATGATAAATCATATCGCATACTACCCCGATGCTCAGACAGAACTTGAAGTGTGTTGCCTCTGCGGGCGGTTTGATCTGCTCTTTGGGGATTAGGTTAGCAAGATGAACAGTCACAGATTTCCTGTCCGCGCCGGTCTCAACTGTGTAAGGACATTTCATGATGTCGCGCATTGGCTTGTAATAATAATAGTCCGGAATGTTCAGCACATCTCTGTGTTGTGATAAATAGATAGACAGGCATCCCCTGACGCCATTCTCATCTCTCTTTTGAGCTATCCTGAGAGCTGAATTGATAGCTCCGATAAGGTAACGGTTGACCACAGTAACAGACCATTGCCCCAATTTAGTCTTAACCTGACTGGCTAAATTTGATCTTGGGGTCATTTCAGCCATGTTTTCACGGGTTCGGGCAAAAGCCGGGCTGTTCTTAATCATATTATCGTTAGCGCCTCCTATGCCTGCAGCGGTTATCTCTGGGCTCTTGTTCAATCTGTAGTGTCGGATTCCTCCGATTGTCCCAATAAGTTTGTAGGGACCATAAAGTTTTGCCATAATAAAAGATTTTTAAATGTTAATAATTTACGCATTAAAAATAATACATATAAATACGAAAAGCAAATTTATTTTACATATACTTTCAAATAAATTGAACTTTAAAGAGGTTTTATGAAAATAAATAAATTTTTATGCACCTGATTGTCAATATTTATAAATTTATTAGTCCATCCCGATACGGCTTAAGTACGGCTTAGATACGGCTTAGCTAATTTAAGTATATATATGCAGTAATATAAATATATTTTTTTGATTTCAACAAAAATCATTACCTTTATTTTTTCAAATAAAAGCCAAATTCATTATAGAAAATTTGCTTTTTGGTTTCAATATCTGAAACGGAATAAACCGGAAACTTGCGACAATATTCTTTGTTAATTCTGACAATATTCTTTGTTAAAGGATACTTGAAGGATACTTAATGGATACTTGAAGGATACTTAATGGATACTCTAAAGGGTATCCATTAAGTATCCTTCAAGTATTGATCAATTTTCCCTTAACTATTCCTGAACAAAGCTTCTTCAAAGAATAGTCAAAGAATATTGAAACTTTTTTGAAATATTTTAAACCCAAAAATTGAAAAATCAAGAATTGAAAAATCGATGAATAGTGAAGCAAAATTCAAACCAAATAAAAGCAATCAGCTTTTATCAACCAGACTGCGGGCGCTTTCATTATAGCGGGCGCCGGTGTTGGGGTATTTTGCCAATAAAGTTTCGATTTCTGACAGTTCTTTTGAGGTTAATGCAATATCAACAGATGCGACATTTTCAATCAGATACTTGCGTCGTTTGGTTCCGGGAATAGGTATGATCTGATCGCCTTGCGACAGGATCCATGCCAATGCCAATTGAGAGGGGGTACATGCTTTTTTTTGTGCAATCAGTGCAAAACCTTTGGCCAAAAGTGTGTTATTTTCGGCGTATTCCTGTGTGTAGCGTGGCAGAGTCTTCCTGAAATCATTGTCTTTCAGATTGTTTAAATCCAGTGTATTTGTCATGAGTCCCCTGGCAAGCGGACTGAATGGGATGAACGTAATGCCCAGTTCCTTACATACAGGAAGTATTTCTTTTTCGACTTCGCGGGTCAAAAGAGAGTACTCGCTTTGCAAGGCACTGATCGGATGGACGGCATTGGCTCTCTTTAATGAACGGGCCGAAGCTTCGGATAATCCCAGAAATCTTACCTTCCCCTCTTTAACCAGTTCGGCCATTGCTCCTACCATCTCTTCTACAGGGATATTTGGATCTATGCGGTGGGCATAATATAAATCGATGACGTCGGTATTTAGTCGCTTCAGGCTTTTCTCTACTGCAGTCTTCATGTAATCTGGTGAACCGTCAAAATCTGTGGCTTTCCCATCAGGCCTTGCACGGAAACCAAACTTGGTGGCAAGAAATATTTTATCACGGTTTGGTTTTAATACCTTTGAAATCAGCTCTTCGTTTTTTCCGTTTCCATATATGTCGGCAGTATCCCAAAAGGTCACACCCAGTTCGATTGCTTTTTCTAACGTTGCAATGGATTCAACATCATCGGGCTCGCCATATGCATGACTCATGCCCATACATCCCAGACCTATTGCCGGAAGTTGTATTTGTGTTTTTCCTAATCTTCTGAATTTCATGATATATTATGTTTTTACTCCCTAATGAGATGTATTGATTAAATTGATGATAGACTATATTAAACCCTGAATTGTTGAAAGAGTTATCAGATTTTTCGAAAATTATATGCAAATATAATCTTTCCTCCTAAAGAATGGAATATGAATAGGTAACATCTTTAAATTATGAACTTGATTTTTTTAAACGTTTTTCATTGGGGAATTCAGGTCGTTATTTCACCGTTTTCATTTATTTTAAAATTGTTTAAACACAAAGGTATTTCTTTTGTTATAGTTTACAAATGACTATTTTAAAGCTAATTATGCTGTTAATTATTTTGTAAACGCTAATAAATGTAACGTCATGAAAACGCAAAAAGGATTTATAAATTCTATTCTTTATACTGTAAACGATAACGGAACTTTATTGGTAAGGTTGGTTGTTGGCCTGATCTTTCTGACTGAAGGGATCCAAAAGTATTTGTTTCCCGAATTATTGGGAACGGGAAGGTTTATGAAAATCGGCTTTAGTGACCCTGAATTCTGGGCTTACTTTACTGGAACTTTTGAAATCATTTGTGGGGCATTGGTCTTGTTGGGCCTGTTAACCAGAATAGCAGCTATTCCTCTTCTGATCGTCATGATGACCGCCTTTGTAACAACCAAATGGCCCATACTGATGGATAAAGGCATTTGGGTCATGGCGCATGAATATCGGACAGACTTTGCAATGACGCTGTTGCTCATCTATTTATTGATTTATGGCGGTGGTGGATGCTCGGTTGATATAAAACTAATTAAACCGCCTGCAAATTAATCATTCCATATTTGTCAAAATCATCAAGTACATGATGATGAGATACCGGAAGACATTATAAAAAAATAAACTGTAATTTTGAAACCGGAAATCAATTATTGATGATCCTTCATTGGTCATAACAGTGTGTCTTACTAACTCATCTTCTATAAATGGCTCAAAAAAACAATCCGTCATATACAGAACTTTTCCTTGCATTGTTATGGGTTGGGTTTACTGCTTTTGGCGGAGCTGCAATGTCTGTCCAGATCAGAAGATATTTTGTTGAAAAGAAACAATGGATGGATGGTAATTCATTCGACTCTGGTTTGGCGCTGTGTCAGGTCATCCCCGGTGCGATTATTATGCAACTTGTTGCTTATATTGGGCTGAAAGTAAAAGGTGTAAAAGGTGCCATCGTTTGTTTTGTGGGTTTTGGGTTGCCTGCATTTTTGTTGATGTTGGCGCTTTCGGTTCTTTATAAGTATTCGAAAAACATTTCCACGGCTGAGACCATCTTAAGTGGTTTGAGGGTGATCATGGTTGCTATTGTTGCCTATGCGGCCTATACTTTTGGTAAGAAAAACTTCCATCATTATACGGATGTGATTATTTCAGTCGTGGCTGCAGGGCTGTTCATTCTTCAGGTCCACCCTGCTTTGGTTCTTTTGGTAGCTTCGGGACTCGGAATAATATTATCAAAAAATGAATTCTTCCCGGTCAGGAATATCATCAGGACCAATACATTGCCTTTTTTCTTCTGGGTACTGGGGTTGGTTGTAGTTTGTTATGGAGCGCTTTTTCTGTTGAATCCTAAATATTTCTTGCTGGCTACCATCATGTTGCATATTGATGTATTCTCTTTTGGAGGAGGGCTGGCTGCAATACCGATCATGTATCATGAACTGGTTGTTTTTTATCACTGGTTTGATGAACAGACTTTTATGGATGGAGTTATTTTGGGGCAGGTCACTCCGGGTTCTATCATTATTGCGGCTACTTTCTATGGTTATATGCATTTTGGCGTTTTAGGAAGTATCCTTTCAACCGTTTGTGTTTTCACGCCTTCTTTTCTGATACTGATGGCTATTGTTCCTTTCTTCGACAAATTGAGTGAATATCCAAAGTTCAATAAGATCATAAATGGCATTCTTTGTTCTTTTGTAGGTCTGCTGGTTGTGATTACTTTTCGTTTTGCTTTCGATATTCATTGGAATACTCAGAATATTATTTTTACGGTGATTGCTTTTATTTTATTATTGAAGAATGTGAATGCCATCTGGCTTATTTTGGCGGGTATATTGCTTTCGTTTATCATGTAAATTCATTTATTGATTTATTCTTTCTTTATGAATGCTATAGTATCTTTGCAGATTCATTTGATACGCTAAAATGCCTACTTCTTATTTAGATCAACTCGATCCCAAAAAATATATCATCATCAAAGGTTCTCGTGTTAACAACCTGAAGAACCTGAGTGTTGCTATTCCACGAAATAAAATGGTCGTCATAACAGGACTATCCGGTTCCGGAAAGTCGAGCCTTGCATTCGATACACTCTATGCCGAAGGTCAACGCAGGTATGTGGAAAGCCTGAGTTCGTATGCGCGTCAGTTTCTTGGACGAATGAGCAAGCCGGAAGTTGATTATATCAAAGGAATTTCTCCGGCTATTGCTATCGAACAAAGGGTAAACTCACGCAATCCACGTTCGACAGTTGGTACTTCGACCGAGATCTATGAATATCTGAAGTTGCTCTTTGCTCGAATTGGAAAGACCTTCTCCCCTATTTCCGGCAATTTGGTTATGCGTCATTCGGTAACGGATGTCGTTGATTTTGTGACCGGTCTTCCAAAAGGTGAACGCTTCATGATTACTTGTCCCCTGGTCGTTAAGACTGATCGAAGCCTGAAGGAACAGTTGACGGTTTTGATGCAACAGGGTTTTACACGTATTCTGATTAAACATGAAATCAGCAGGATAGATGAATTGAAACCTACTGAAATTGAAAAACTTAACCCCGAAGAAATTGATATTCTGATTGACAGAATGGCAATTGGGCAGGATGAAGATATTGTTTCAAGGGTCGCTGACTCTGTTCAAACGGCTTTTTATGAAGGTGAAGGAACTTGTTATGTTGATCGTTATTTGGCTGATGGAGTTCAACGGGTTCCTTTTTCAAACAGGTTTGAGCTTGATGGGATCACATTTGAAGAGCCTTCTGCAAATCTGTTCAGCTTTAATAATCCTTATGGCGCCTGCAAAACCTGTGAAGGATTTGGCAGTGTCATTGGTATCGACGAAGACCTGGTCGTTCCTGACAAAAGTCTTTCGGTATATGAAGGCGCCGTTGCTTGCTGGAAAGGAGAAAAGATGGGCGAATGGAAAGATCAGCTGGTTCGTAATGCACATAAGTTTGATTTTCCTGTTCACCGGGCATGGTTTGACCTTTCGAACAAAGAGAGAGCATTGATCTGGACAGGGAATAGTTATTTTGAAGGCATAAACAGCTTCTTTAAGTTCGTTGAAGAACAGGCATATAAAATTCAATACAGGGTGATGATGTCGCGTTACAGGGGCAAGACTGTTTGCCCTGATTGTCTTGGAACCCGCTTGCGAAAGGATGCTAATTATGTGAAAGTTGCCGGGAAATCTATCATCGAATTAGTTTTGATGCCGGTTGAAAAACTGCTTGAATTCTTCAAAGATATTGAGTTGGAAGAACATGATATGCAGGTTGCGAAAAGGCTTTTGATTGAAGCGGTAAACCGGATTCAGTTTTTGTGTGATGTGGGCCTTGGATATCTGACACTGAACAGACTTTCGAATACGTTGTCGGGTGGTGAAAGTCAACGCATTAATCTGGCTACTTCGCTGGGAAGCAGCCTTGTAGGTTCGATGTATATTCTGGATGAACCGAGTATCGGACTTCATTCAAGAGATACCCAACGGCTGATTAAAGTATTGAGACAGCTTCGCGATCTGGGCAATACTGTCATCATTGTTGAACATGATGAAGAGATTATCAAGGCTGCTGATCAGATTATTGATATCGGCCCAATGGCTGGTGTTCATGGTGGAGAGCTTGTTTTCCAGGGTACTTTCGATGAAATCATCAAAGAGAAAAACAATCTGACGGGTGATTATCTGAGTGGGAAACGTAAGGTTATTGAAAAACCAATCCGTAGAAAATGGAAAGACTTCATTGAAGTAGTTGGAGCAAGGGAAAACAACCTTAAAAATATTACGGTAAAGTTTCCTTTAAAATGTCTTGTTGCCGTAACAGGGGTCAGTGGTTCGGGGAAAACTTCTTTAGTGAAGACGATCCTGTTTCCTTCGCTCAAAAAGCTTTTCGACGGATACAATGAAAAAACAGGAAAGCATGACAGGGTTACGGGTGATTACAAGCTGATTCAAGCCATTGAAATGATTGATCAGAACCCTATTGGCCGTTCATCGCGTTCTAATCCGGCTACTTATGTAAAAGCATATGACGATATCAGACAATTGTATGCCGAACAACCAATCTCAAAACTAAGGGGTTATAAACCGGGATACTTCTCTTTTAATATTGAAGGTGGCCGTTGTGAAGAATGTGAGGGTGAAGGTGTTGTCAAAATAGAGATGCAATTCATGGCAGACATTTTTCTAAAATGCGATTCGTGTCATGGAAAACGTTTTAAGGATGAGGTTCTTGATGTTAAATATCGGGAAAAGAATATTTCAGAAATTCTTGATCTGACGATTGATGAAGCCATTAATTTCTTCAAATCTGCTAAGAATTCTTCTGCTACTGAGAATCGGGTAGTACAGAAACTACAGCCTTTGTCGGATGTTGGACTTGGTTATTTGAAACTTGGACAGGCTTCGTCTACACTTTCGGGTGGTGAGGCACAACGTGTTAAACTTGCTTTCTTTTTGGCCAAAGGGAATTCTGAAGCCACTACTCTTTTTATATTTGATGAACCCACAACAGGACTTCATTTTCACGATATCGGACATTTACTGACTGCTTTTAATGCTTTGATCGAAAGAGGACACAGCATTATTGTCATTGAGCATAATCTGGATGTGGTGAATGCTTGTGACTGGGTTATTGATCTTGGTCCCGAAGGTGGTGAGCAGGGTGGAAATCTTTTATTTGAAGGCACTCCGGAGAATCTGGCTAAATGTGAAGGATCTTATACCGGGAAATATCTGAAAGAAAATAAGAACTAATTATCAGAATAAATCTATTATTAAATTCACAATGGGTATGAGGATGGCGGTCATCAGGCCCATCAATACTATTGCCAGGCCACTGATTGCGCCTTCTACGGCCCCTAGCTCTATTGCCCTTGTCATTCCTAAACCATGTGCGCCGGCTCCCATGGCAAGTCCCTGAGCAACACGACTTGTAACACCCAGTTTTTTTAGTACAAAAGGTCCGATTATTCCACCAAAAACTCCAACCAGGATTACAATGACTGCTGTCAAACCGGGTAATCCTCCAAAGCGTTCAGATATTCCTATTGCAATTGGTGTGGTGCAAGATTTGGGCAAAAGTGTTTCAATGATAACCTTGTCTGCTCCAAGCAACCAGGCGATCCCTCCTACTGACAGAATTCCCGACAGGGCACCAGCAAAAATAGTGACCAGTATTGAAACAATATTTTTCTTAACATGCTCATATTGTTCGTACAATATCAAACCAAGCGCAACTACAGCAGGACCAAGCAAAAAATCAATCATACGACTACCTTTCTTGAAAGTAGCATAATCGGTATGGGACAATGTCAAAATAAGTATCAATATTCCAATGCACAAAGGCACCGGATGCAATAAGGCAAGCTTTGACTTTTTATAAATGAAAGCAGCGCCCAGGTAAATCCCAATGACCAGTGTTACTACAAAAAGTTCATTATTTAAGAGCGTCTCCATTATTTCTTCTCCATTTTTTGTTGAACCAATCCCACAACTGCCAAAACGACTACCGTACTTACAACACTGGATACAATGATTGAAACCCAATGAGATGCGATCAGATCCCATGCAGTCATTAAACCAACTCCGGCAGGAATAAAGAACAATGACATGTGATTGATCAGATAACCTGCTGGTTTTCGAATCATTTCAGGTTTGATTATCTTGGATAACAGGGCACAGAAAAGAAGTACCATTCCAATAACACTTCCGGGAATGATTCCGTTTATAGCGCTACTCAGGCCATCTCCCAGCAATAACATTAACAGAATAATAAAGACGCCTGGCATATAATCTATGGTTTTTGAAATAATTTGCAAAGGTAGGCATATTTTAAAGCATGAAAAGTGATGTGTCAATGAAATACATCAACTAACTTTGCAGCATATAAAAACTGGAATGGAAAAGAAAACAGATTGGAAACCCGGAACATTGATTTATCCCTTACCGGCAGTGCTTGTTAGTTGCGGTGCAACACCCGAAGAATTTAACATGATGACAGTTTCATGGACAGGGACAATTTGTAGTAACCCGCCCATGTGCTATGTTTCGATCAGACCGGAACGTCATTCCTATGATATTGTAAAACGAAACATGGCTTTTGTGATTAACCTCACTACTTTGGATTTAGCTTTTGCAACTGACTGGTGTGGTGTTAAGTCAGGACGGAATTTTGATAAATTCAAAGAGATGAATCTTACGCCGGTTATGTCTGATCTTGTAGCTGCTCCGTATGTTGCTGAGGCTCCTGTAAACATTGAATGCAGGGTAACCGAGATTAAGCCATTGGGTAGTCACGATATGTTTATTGCTGAAGTTGTGGGTATTAAGGCAAGCGAGAGATTTATTGATCCTACGACACAGGCGCTTGATTTAAAACGAACCGTCCCGGTGGCTTATCTCCATGGAAAATATTATACCGTCGGTGAGTTTATCGGTAAATTTGGATTCTCGGTAGAGAAACGCAAAAAGAAGAAATAAGGTTATTGGAATAATGAACCCCGAAGGGGTGAAATGATTATAGAAAAAATACAAAGATTGAGAAAGAACCCCGAAGGGGTGAAATGATTATAGAAAATTAATTGCTATAATCATTTCACCCCTTCGGGGTTCATTTTATAATTGCTGCTATGCTATAATCATTTCACCCCTTCGGGGTTCTTTTTATAATTGCTGCTATGCTATAATCATTTCACCCCTTCGGGGTTCATTTTCAGATCATTTGCTTTGCTATAATCATTTCACCCCTTCGGGGTTCATCTTCAGATCATTTGCTTTGCTATAATACTTTCACCCCTTCGGGGTTCATTTTCAGATCATTTGGGATTCTATAATCATTTCATGCCTTCGGCATTAAAACGATTATTTTAAATATTTATCTAACCAATCTTTGAAGATACGTTGCCATAATATTCCATCCTGGGGTTGAAGTACCCAATGGTTTTCATCAGGAAAATAAAGGAAACGGGCAGGTATGCCACGTAGTTTGGCTGCATTGAATGCACTCATTCCCTGTGTTACCGGAATACGGAAATCCTGTTCGCTATGGATTACCAAAATAGGTGTATCCCAGTTCTGAACAAAGCGGTGAGGAGATGTTGCATAGGAACGCTGAGCCACAATATTTTTCTTGTCCCAATATGGTCCACCCAAATCCCAATTGGCAAACCATACCTCTTCGGTTTGATCATATTGCGCTTCAAGATTATAAATACCATCGTGTGCTATAAATGCTTTAAAGCGTTTATTGTGATGACCTGCAAGCCAGTAAACAGAGAATCCGCCATAAGAAGCGCCTACGCAACCAAGTTTATTCTTGTCCACGAATGGTTCTTTTGAAACTTCATCTATAGCGCTCAGGTAGTCTTTCATATTCTGTCCACCATAATCACCACTGATCTGCTTGTTCCATTCTTCTCCAAAACCGGGAAGTCCACGACGATTAGGGGCTACAATGATGTAACCATTGGCTGCCATCATCTGGAAATTCCAACGGAAACTCCAGAACTGACTCACTGTACTTTGTGGGCCACCTTCACAATAAAGAATTGTCGGATATTTTTTAGTAGAATCAAAATTAGGAGGATAGATTACCCATGTCAACATTTGTTTGTTATCGGTAGTCTTTATCCATCTTTTTTCAACCTTACCCATTTTAAGCTGACTCATCAAAGTATTATTGACATTGCTAATCTGAGATTCCTTTCCGGTAGCAGGATCAACAGAATAAATTTCAGCCGGTTTGCTCATCGAAACAAGGGTTGCTATGAGTTTTCCGCTTTTAGTTGGATTGACAGTCAGATAATTATGAGTGCCATCGGTAACACGGGTGTATTTTCCATCAGCCAGATTCAGTTTAAAGATCTCATCTGTTGCCTTGATATCGCTAACAAGATAAATAGATTTCCCATCTGTGTTCCAGATCATAAAATCGACATCCTGATCAAAAGATGCGGAGTAGTCTTTTTGTTGTTTAGTATTCAGGTCATAAACCATCAGTCTCTTTTTGTCTGACTCATAACCATCATGTTCCATACTGGACCAGGCAATAGATTTACCATCGGGTGAAAAGATTGGATTGACATCATAACCCTTGTTTACAGCACTAATATTTTCTGTTTTACCTGTTGCAAGATTATAGAGATAAATATCAGTATTTGTTGATGTTGCATATTCTTTACCTTGTTTCTTACGACTGGTGTATGCCACAGTTTTACTGTCAGGACTCCATGCAAGTTGTTCTAATCCACCAAAAGGCCGAACAGGTGATTCCCAAGGCTCATCTTTCATAATATCTTTGTCATTCTTAATGCTACTTCCATCATAGTCAGCTACAAAAAGATGTGAAAAAGTATCAACCCACTGATCCCAATGACGATACATCATATCATCAATAACTCTTGCATTACATTTATCCAGATCGGGATACAAATCCTTTACGGTCTTATGGGCTTTAACTTCTTTGGTATAAAGAATTTTCTTCATATCGGGAGAATAAATAAACCCTGTAATGCCACCTTCAACAGCTGAAATAGCTTTACGATCTTCGCCGTTTGGATTCATCTCCCAAAGTTGTGAAGATCCGTTTTCTGAAGAAAGAAAAGCAATCTTTTTCCCATCAGGAGTCCAGACTGCAGCATTTTCATTTAAAGTTGTGTGGGTAATTTGCTGTACATCACTACCATCGATATTCATGGTATAAAGCTCACGGTTGCTTTTGTTTGATGGAATGTCATAATAAGTGACTGAATATAGGATCTTTTTTTCATCAGGAGATACCGCTACATCGGCCATTCTTCCAAAAGACCATAACACTTCGGGTGTCATTACGTCGTTTTGTAGCTTCTTGTCGCTGGGACCAATTAATTGACCTCCATTTGAAGAAGCAGTCTGTTTCTTGTTCTGGCATGAACACATAATTAACAATCCTGCAATTAGATAAAAGAAAAATGAGTATTTCATAGTTTTAATAATTAATACTTTTTTGAGAAAAATAATAGGGTTTTAAGTAAAAAATAAATGGAGTTAATAATTCAAAATAATTTGTTTCAAAAATACAATTCATATTGTTACAAATACCACTACGTTCTGAAATTCAGATGAATTTTAATATTGGCACTCGTTTTGAGAGCCTTATTAAAGGAATTATAGAATTAAAATATTAAATTTAAGGGTATGAATTCACAAGAACCAATGATGGAAAACACAAGTGAGTACTGGAAGATCATTGATAATCTGAGAGATAGCAATGAACAACTTGAGAAGGAATTGAACCAGCTCAAGTCTGTTATGTTAAACTCAGCATTACCCGCTATAGAGGAAACAAATAGTCAAACAATATCTCAAACCAATCACCATACTTCAATAAATAATAATTTCACACTGATTGTCAATCACTTGAATAATGTTATTTATGCAGACAAGAACGGTTTAAAGCTTTGGAATGCACTTTCACCAGACGTGATTCCAAAGGTTAATTTTGCCTCTAATACCCAAAATCCGTCCCAGGAAAGGACAAAAAGTACGTTTTTGGTACTTCCTGAGGACAAATCAATTGATGTTTCTGTTGAGGAATTGGATTTATTATCACCTATTTCAACATCACAGGATATGCTTTTTTTAATAAAGCCTGTTTTTCATGCCTTAAAGAACCAATTGTTTGATCATAACTATAAAGAACTCGTTGATCATAGTCATGATTTAATTTTTGTTGTTCAGCAAAACAGGTTTCTTTACGTAAATAAAAATGCCCTGGAGGTTGTTGGTTTTACAAATGAAGAATTAGATATATCAGGGTTTAAACAACTCCTCATCTTCGAAGACTTTATAAAATTAGAAACAGCAATAAATACAATACTCAAGGAAGGATCGACCAAGGAATTTTTTGAAGCTGGTGTCACATCAAAAGATGGACAAACTTTGGAATGTGAATTTTCATGTTGTGAGGTAATATTTCAGGAAATGAAGAGCATACTGATCGTTGCACATGATATTACTTCACGAAAACAAACAGAAGAAAAACTCAGAAAAGCTAAGATAGAAGCGGAGAAAATCAACAATATGAAATCTGAATTTCTGGCTATGATGAGCCATGAAATCAGAACACCAATGAATGGTGTGCTAGGCATGGCAAATCTGTTGCTCGACACCAATTTAAGTTCAGAACAAAAAGATTATGTTCAGGTCATCAGTAAAAGTGGTGAAAGTCTGATCACGATAATAAATGATATTCTTGACTTTACAAAAGTTGAGTCAGGCAAGATATTACTCGAGAATACCAAATTTGAATTAAGAACATTCATTGAGGATATACTAGATCTTTTCTCAGTTAAAGCAATTGAAAAAAGTCTTGATTTACTTTATCTTATTCAACCTGATGTCCCCTATTGCTTGATTGGAGATGTTACCCGTTTGAGACAGATTCTGATAAACCTGATAAATAATGCACTGAAATTTACAGAGAAGGGTGAAGTTTTGGTTTCAGTTGACAAAATAAGGTCAGAGGCTGAATTATTGGAATTGCGTTTTGCCGTTCAGGATACAGGTATAGGGATTCCACAGAATAAGGTCGACCAATTGTTCGAAGCCTTTGTTCAGGCTGATTCTTCAATAACACGCCGTTATGGTGGTACCGGTCTTGGATTGGCAATTTCAAAGCGGCTGGTTGAACTAATGGGTGGAAATATTTGGTTAGAGAGTCAACAAGGAAAGGGATCTACATTCTTTTTCACTGTAAAACTAAAGATGGCAACGCATACAAAGCCTAAACTGGTTGTCCGTGGTTATATACCGGAGTTGAAAAACTGTAAAGTATTGATTGTTGATGACAACCAAACTAACAGACATATCCTCAAACTGCAATTTAATAATTGGGGAATGAAGCCAACTACGATCAGTTCTCCCCTTGATGCTTTGAAATTATTAGAAAGTGGTGAGACCTTCGACCTGGGCATTTTAGATATGCAAATGCCTGTGATGGATGGCATTGAGCTTGGATGTAGAATCAAGGCATTACCCAATGGAAAAAATATACCATTAATCATGCTTTCATCTCTTGGGAAAATATTTACAGCTCCTGCTGATGTGTTTACGGCTGAAATAAGCAAACCCATACGTTTTTCTGAGCTTTTTGAACTGGTTAAAACCACAATATCAGAAAAGAAGAAAAAATCTGAAAACGAATATGAAATAAATATTAACAAGAGTCTTTCAGAAAAGCTACCATTACAAATATTGCTTGCTGAAGATAACCTGATCAACCAAAAGTTAATCATTCAGTTACTCAACAAAATGGGTTATCAACCTGATACCGCTATGAACGGTGCTGAAGCAATAATGATGGTTGGGAAAAAAAAGTATGACATCTTGTTTATGGATATCCAGATGCCTGTAATGGATGGGCTTGAAGCGACCAGAACGATCGTTTCTAACTGGCCTAAAAATAATCGGCCGCCTATCATTGCAATGACAGCCAACGTCATGGATGGTGACAAGGAAAAATGCATGGAAGCAGGAATGGTTGATTACCTTTCAAAACCCATCAAATTTCATGAGGTAGAAGAAGCTTTGATGAAATGGGGAAGTGTTTTATCCTAAGATAAAACATCTTTTTACCTCCCTGAAAAATTGTTATATTTGTAAAAATTCAATAAGCTAAAAAACGCTGTTGGATTAAGCTTTAAACGCAATTTTCAGTCATGGTTGCTAATTTAAAAAACACAATACTCGTTCCGACCGACTTCTCGGAAGCTTGTTCAAATTCTGCAACGCAAGCTATTGATGCTGCAAGACTTCTGAATTACAAAGTAGTATTGCTTCATGTTATTAATTCAGAATCATTAGCCTATCTGCAATCAGAAAACCTGTCGGTCAACCACATAGACCTTAGACTTAAGGCTTTGGCTTTAAATCTGATGCATTTAGGTGGTATTAATGTTGAATATTTATCACGTGAAGGGAGTATCTTTACAACGATCAGTGAAGTGGCAAGTGAAATAGGTGCAAATCTGATTTATCTTGGCACACATGGAAAGACAGGAATTCAACGTTTTATTGGAAGTTTTGCATTAAAAGTAGTGATCAGTTCTCCCGTACCAGTAGTTGTTGTTCAAAAACGTCCTTTTGACAAAGGATACAAAGATATTATTCTCCCTGTTACCAGTGAAACAGGTCCATGGGAAAAGGCCAAATGGGCTGTTTATATTGCAAAGCAATTTAATGCAGCCATCCACATACTGCTTATCGGAGATGCCGGAGAGAAAGTAAAAGATACTGCTAATCAGATTGCTACCCATCTTGAACAAAACAAGGTTTCTTATTCATATAAAGAATCCGAAAAACATTCACAATTTGCACAGCAAACTATTGACCATGCAACTTCGAATAATGCTGATTTAATCATGATAATGACTGATCCTGATAAAGGATTTATTAACTTTATCTTAAACAGTTTTGACGAGGAGATCATTTTCAATACTTCTCAAATCCCGGTAATGTGTGTAAATCCAAGAAAATTAAATTATGAATTCATTGCCTGACCTAGATACACCAGAAAAAATGTTATTCGAAAAGCTAAAAAAGCAAATCCTGTCAAGACTTGAATTAGAATTTCAACCTTGTTTATATTATCACAACCTGAGTCATACATTGGATGTGAGTGAAGCAACATTACGCCTGGCAAATCTTGAAGGAGTTGATAGTCAATACACAATCGTATTGGCTACTGCTGCCTTATTACACGATGTTGGTATGCTGGATGATTATACCGATCATGAAGTAGCTTCTGTTAAAGTTGCGCAAAAGATCTTGCCGGAATTAGAATATACAAAAGAAGAAATTGATGAGATTTGCAGTCTGATAATGGCTACCCGGATGCCGCAGGAAGCCAGCACATTGGGTGAAATGATCATATGCGATGCCGATCTGGATTATCTTGGCAGAGACGACTTCTTCATGATTGCGCATCGTTTAAGGTGTGAATGGAAGTGTCAGGGAAAGGATTACACACTGAAAGAATGGTATACCATGCAGGCTTCATTTCTAAAGAAACACCACTATTTTACCAAATCTGCCATAAAACTGCGTGAAGAAACAAAACAAATTCACCTTCAACAGATTCTGGAATTATTAAAAATGGCTGACTAAAAGAGAACTTCTTTATTATTTCATTGTTTTTGTCTTTGGCTTTCAATATGTGCCATTAGAAGTTACCATTTAAATATCCTATCTATGACTTTGGAACAGGTAAAAGAACGAATTGCATCTCTCAGAGAGGAGATTAATCGTCACAATCACCTATACTACATACTTTCCTCTCCTGCAATTACAGACTATGACTTTGATCTTTTACTAAAAGAACTCGAAGATCTGGAAAAGAAATACCCCGAATTTGATGATCCCCTTTCTCCTACTAAACGGGTTGGAGGTGATATAACGAAAGACTTTAAACAAATAGTTCACCGTTATCCGATGCTTTCGTTAAGCAATACGTATTCTTTTGAAGAAATTGAAGATTTTGATCGTCGCGTCAGAAAGGTGACCGGTGATAATGTAGAATATATCTGCGAATTAAAATATGATGGTGTAGCTATTGGTCTCACTTATGTAAAAGGCCGTCTGATAAGCGCTGTTACGCGTGGAGACGGAACGAGAGGCGATGACGTCACAACCAATATTAAAACGATACGCAGCATCCCACTCGTGCTAAATGGAAATGATTATCCCGGGGAGTTTGAGATCAGAGGAGAAATCATACTTCCCAGAAAGAGTTTTGACAAAATGAATGAAGAAAGACTCGATGTGGGTGATGAACCATTTGCCAATCCACGCAATGCTGCATCGGGAAGCATCAAGTTACAGGATTCAGCTGAAGTGGCACGCCGAAATCTCGACTGCTACCTATATTATATGCCCGGAGAAAACCTTCCTTTTCCAAATCATTTTCAAAACATGGAAAAAGCAAGGGAATGGGGACTTAAGATTCCTTCTTATCTTAAGATTGCTCACACTGTCGACGATATTTTTAACTTCATCAATAAATGGGATAAAGAACGAAAAAATCTTCCTTTTGATATTGATGGCATAGTCATCAAGGTTAACGACTATTCACAACAACGCGATCTGGGTTTTACTGCAAAATCACCCAGATGGGCTATTGCCTATAAATTTAAAGCTGAAAAAGTTTGTACACAATTACTTTCAGTTAGTTTTCAGGTTGGCAGAACAGGTGCTGTGACTCCTGTTGCAAATCTCAAACCGGTACAACTTGCCGGCACTGTGGTTAAACGAGCCTCATTACACAATGCTGACATCATTCAAGGACTCGATCTGATGTTAGGTGACTGGGTTTATGTTGAAAAAGGAGGAGAGATTATCCCCAAGATTGTTGGAGTTGCACTTGAAAAGAGAGATATATTTATGGAACCAATAACGTTTCCATCAATCTGTCCTGAATGCCAGACTCCTTTGCAAAGAAAAGAAGGTGAATCGGCTCATTATTGTCCAAACGAAAAAGGATGTCCGCCACAGATAAAAGGTAAACTCGAACATTTTATCAGCCGGAAAGCAATGAATATTGATAGTCTGGGTGAAGGAAAGATTGAAATACTCTTCGATAATAAGCTTGTAAACTCTCCTGCCGATCTCTATCATCTAAACAAAGAAAATATACTTGGATTAGAAAAGATCATCAGCAGCGAAGATGGAAAGACCAAGAAGCTCAGTTTCCAGGCCAAGACTGTAGAAAATATTTTAAAGGGTCTCGCCAGCTCAAAAGAAGTCCCATTTGAGAGAGTGTTGTTTGCTTTGGGAATTCGTTATGTTGGAGAAACTGTTGCCAAAAAGCTTGCTCGACATTTTAATACCATCGAAAACATTAAGGCATCAACTTATGATGAACTGGTAACAGCAGAAGAAATCGGTGATAAAATTGCTGAAAGCATTCTTGCATGGTTTTCTGATTCCTACAATATAGAATTGATTGAAAAACTGCGGGCAGCTGGTCTTCAATTTGAAAACACAGTCTTCAATACTCCCTTATCAGATATATTGAAAGGAAAAAGTATTGTTGTTTCAGGGGTATTTTCGATTTACACACGTCAACAGATAGAGTCAATGGTCGAAGAACACGGGGCAAAATTAGTCAGCAGTGTATCTAAAAAAACCGATTTTATTGTTGCAGGTGAAAACATGGGTCCTTCAAAGCTTCAGAAAGCACAGGAACTCTCTATTCGTATTATTAACGAGAAAGAATTCCTTGAAATGATCGAACTTTAGCACTATAAATCGACTCTATGCTTCTCATACAACGTCATCAGACCAATCCCTATTTCAATATTGCTGCCGAAGAATATGTGCTAAAACATTTTTCAGAAGATATATTTATGTTATGGCAGAATGAACCATCTGTCATCATTGGGAAGCATCAAAACACAATGGCTGAAATCAATCATCAATATGTTGAGCAAAACCATATTCCTGTTGTGAGGCGTATTTCCGGAGGTGGAGCCGTTTTCCATGATCTGGGTAATCTGAATTTTACCTTTATAAAAACTATTCACGGGGAAGATCTGGTTGATTTTAAACGATTCATTGATCCAATTATAAATGTATTAAATCAACTGGGAATCGATGCCCGACAAGAAGGACACAACGACATCCGCATAAATGGACTTAAATGTTCCGGTAATGCAGAACATGTATTCAAGAACAGGGTATTACATCATGGAACAATCCTGTTTTCTTCTGATCTTGAAACTCTCGGCACTGCCTTGCATTCTGAAGAAGATAGATTTACAGGGAGAGCTGTAAAGTCGCGTCGTAGCCCTGTTACAAATATTATTTCTCATCTTCAGGTCAGGATTGCAATGAACGAGTTTATTGAAAAGGTTTACAAACATATCTTTTCATTCGATCAGAATGCACGGTTTTATAACCTGACAGAAAGTGATCAATCGGAAATTCAAAAGCTTGCTGATCAGAAATACAATACATGGGAATGGAATTACGGCTACTCCCCTGCATACACGTATCGTCATCAGGTTAAAGAAATGAGTTGTGAACTCGAAACCAATGGAAGCATCATAACCAAAGCATCGATATATAACAATATATCTCTGGAACACAATACATTTTTAGAAAATGGATTGATTGGAGTAAGACATCAAAAGGAGGAAATTCAAAAAGTCATCAGTGAGCTAAATACCCCAAATAATCAGTTCTCTCGGAATGAATACCTTAGTCTATTCTTCTAAATTTTAACAATTTATATTCCAACAAAACATATTTCACGGTGTTTATTTAATGACCCAACACACTGTTATATGATAGTTGAAAGAATATTTAATCGTCTGTGGACAAGTTACACGGCTCAGAATCCACAAGCCCGGCAAATATATGATTTGATTCTCTCTAAGGGAGAAGAAGTAGTCAATGATCACATTGCATTGCGTACTTTTAATGATGTCAGAACAAACATAGATGTTCTTGCAAAGCTTTTTATCAATGAAGGATTTGTTCAAAAAGGGGTGTATACTTTTCCTGAAAAGCATCTGACTGCACGCCATTATGAGCATTCTGAAATCAAAGGATTACCACGGGTCTTTATCAGCCAACTTGAAACCGGTTCATTTAGTCCTTATTTGCAAGAAACGGTTAATTTATTAATAGATAAGATTCCGGGGTCGCTCCTGCTATCAGATGAACTCATTTTCTCAGGACTTCAATGGGGTCCGATTTCGTTTAAAATTTACGAGAAGTTGTTAAAAGAATCTGAGTATGCTGCATGGTTGTACGTTCATGGTTTCAGAACCAATCACTTCACTGTCAGTGTCAATCATCTCCATAAGTACAACACGCTGGAGAAAGTGAATCAGTTTCTAAAAGACAATCACTTTAAATTAAACGATACAGGAGGGGAAATAAAGGGAACTCCTTCTGAATTACTCGAACAATCCAGTACAGTTTCCGAACTTATCAAAGTTCATTTTATAGAAGGTGTATATGAAATTCCAGCCTGCTATTATGAATTTGCACGCAGGTACCCAGATCAGAATGGAGAATTGTACAGCGGTTTTATTGCCAAGTCAGCCGATAAAATATTTGAGAGCACGAATTACTATTCATGAATTTCCTGAAAAGGAGGTTCATTCGTACGAATTAAAGTACCAAATCTCCTGTCTATAGTAAAGATCTCCTTATCTTTCATTTGTGGGAAGAAGTTAAAAACATACTCGTTTAACAGATAATCATTGAGTCTTAAACCATGATCAGTACCCAGTAATTTTGCCATATTATAGACATCAGTTGGCAAGATCTCCTCCTGTTTGAGTACGTAATTCATCCTGTTGTTCGCATAATCCCATTGAAAAGCACCTTCAGCCTGATCATTTATCTCTTCCGAATCAAAAAGCAGGCGTGTAGGTTCAACGGCAACACTGTCTTCAATTTTGCATATGTCGATCCATAAACTCATTTCAACCTTTGCCTGATCATAATCAGCACCGTATAACTTTCTGTTGTATTGCGTTTCATCACGAATCGGAATTGATTTTTCATCAACTTCAATCTGGCCGATATTAATCAGAAAAGCATTTTGCTTTACGGGGAATATTGTATCCTTTTTAAAGACGATTAAGGTTTTATATCCCTGACTAATTAAACTTTCCTGCAGGTTCCTGACGTAAGTACTAATAATTACACTGTCAGTAAGATTCTGTAATATTTTTGAATTAAAGTATTTGATTGAGTCTTTTTCACGTTGCGTAGATGCTGAAGGATAATTTATTGTATCAGGTGAAAGGTTTTCCATTTTCACCCAATCAGGAGCCCTGATAACCATGGTTATACTATTTCGTTTGCTCAGAAATTCAGTACCAATTTTTTGCTCAGGACCACATCCAACAAATAAAATCATCCCTGCAATCAGCAGGAAAAATCCCTGGATTCGAAAATTCCGCATTCTAATCATGCGATTTAATTTATATGTGAGTTTACTCTTCAAGTTTTGAATTTATCAGTTTCTGACCAAAAATCCTGCCATAATCTAATGCCTTTTCAAATTCATCTTCATGTGGTGTAAATTTAATAAAAAGACTCTCACCACAAGGTTTTAATTTCAAATTCATCAAATTAGATTCAATTATCTTAACAGCCTCCCCGCTCCAACCATACGAACCAAAGCAACCGGAAAGTTTACCTCTGTCCCTGATCGGATTTATCATAGCAAAAACAGTGTAAATCTGAGGCAAAATATTTTGATTAATCGTTGGAGATCCAATAATTAAGCCCGTTGCATGGGTGAGTTTTTCATCGATATCCCCAATTGGCATCGTCTCAATATCACAAATGTCTACATCGATTTCTCCTGCACTTCGAACTCCTTCAGCAATCTTTTCAGCTAGCAAACCTGTATTATGATAAGCCGAAACATATGGAATGAAAATCCTGTGTTTACCAGGTAATGCAATATGGGCCAAAGCATATTTCTCAGACAGATCTACCAAACGCTTCCATTCAGTGCGCAGGATTGGACCATGACCAGGGCAAACAGCACTGATTTCCAAAGGTCTGATTTTTTCTATTGCCTTAAGCATAAATTTACTGTAGGGCTTTAGAATAACATCGAAATAATAAGTGAACGCATCATCCCAGTTTCCGACAAGGTCGTCAAACATCAGTTCATTACAGTAATGAGCGCCGAAAGAATCACAGGTAAACAACAATTTATCTTCGACCAGATAAGTGTAAATAGAATCAGGCCAATGAAGATTAGGGGCACTAATAAATTTTAAGGTTTTATTTCCCAGATCAATAGTATCACCATCTTTAACAACCTGGTTTTTAAATGTGAATCCAACCATATCACCCAGATAACGAATGGCATTGCCACTACCAACTATTACAGCATCCGGACAATATTTCATTAATTGAGCAATTGCTCCTGAATGATCTGGTTCAGTGTGATCCAGAATTATATACTTTATGTCGGCAAGATTACAAAGAGTTTTTAATTTCTCCAGGTATTCCGGGAAGAATTTTTCTTTAACAGTCTCTACAATTGCAATTTTCTCAGCATTGATAAAATATGAATTATAAGTTGTGCCATACTTGGTTTCCATTACTACATCAAAGGTAACCAGATCAGGATCAAGTGATCCGATCCATTTTACATCATTTGTAACATCAAGAATTTTTTTATTCGTCATTTTGTACTTAAAATTATATCAATTTAAAATAGGGTCATTTGAGTTGCATCACCGTCTAGTGGTTTGCGTTCTTCTTCTTCCGGAAAAGGATCATAAAATTCAGGTTCCTCNCCACCTTCAATTTCTTCTTCTACTACTTCAGCTTCNACAACATTAAGNGGATCTTCAAATGGCAATGGATCGATCCAGTTTACTTCCTGAATTTCATGGGTATGCAAGCGTTTCCCCTTTGCCCTAAAACCTTTTGATTCTATGAACTCAGAAACATCGATGATTTCGTTTTCACGTGGGTTTCTTACGCATTCATTATTAAATTTAATTTCCAGGCGTGGCAACCAGTCAAATGAAATCAAAACCATAGTTGATCCTTCATCTAAGCCAACAAAATCGGTTTTCTTATCTGTAAGTTCAATCGCAAAACGCTTTAGATATAATGCCAGTTTTTCGGTGAAATAATAGACAACCGAAATGATCCGATCAGCACGGAACTTTTCAATAAAGATCAGGTCGTCATCAAAATGAGTACTTAAATCAAAATTAGACAGCTTATAGTGTCCTGATTTATAGACTGTAAGTATTTTATCGTCACCTTTAAATGCACCAAGTAATGTACCACGTCCTTCAGCATTCAACCGCAGAACAGAATCGTCGTACCATACATTTCTTGCACTTAATGTTGAAACACCGTCTTCTTTTTTCTCAACCTTTTTAATCAGGTACTTCGTCAGGAGGTTTCCCTGGCTTTGTCTTCCCTTGATTGCCAACTGGCTGAAATCAAATTCAAAAGCCGTTTTCTTAAGTTTAGGCTTTGGTTTAAGGATAATCTTTAATACCTCAGCCTCACCATTGGAATTAGAAGAGAAATAAAGAACTTTAGAACCGGCCGATCCTTTGGTCAGATCATACTCTTTATCACGCGTAATTCCTTTGACTGCAAATCTTTTGATATAAGCCGCACCATATTTTCCATCCTGATAAACCATGTTGTAAATAGTGCGCTCATCATTCTTCCTGAAAATATCAATGTGAACAACATTTTCGCCAACATAAACCTTTTCAGCTACCTTGGTTACGATAAATGTCCCATTTTCTCTGAAGACAATAATATCATCAATATCAGAGCATTCGCAAACAAACACATCTTTCTTCAGACTGAATCCTGCAAATCCTTCAGTCATATTGACATATAACTTCATGTTGGCAGCAGCAACCATTACAGCTTCAATATTCTCAAAGTTTCTGATTTCTGCCTTGCGTTCTCTGCCTTTACCATATTTATCTCTGATTCTGAGATAATAGGCAATGGCATAATCGATCAGATGATCGAGATGAAAGTTCACCTCAATAATTTGTTCTTCCAGACGATTGATTCTATCATCTGCAGCGTGAGTTTCAAATCCCTGGATCCTTCTGATCCGGATCTCGACCAAACGCTCAAAGTCAGCCACTGTAATCTCTCTGTAGAAGATACTGCGGTATGGATCAAAAGCATTGTTAAGAATCTCAATGGTATTATCCCAATTCTTACTATTCTCGATGAGATGAAAGATTCTTTTTTCAATAAATATTTTCTCCAGAGAAGAAAAGAAAAGCTTCTCTTTTAATTCGGCAAGTTCAATCTCGAGTTCCAGTTTGAGCAGATCAACTGTATTCTTAGTAACTATTCGTAGTAATTTACTAACCGGAAGGAACTGAGGACGTCCTTCATAGATCACACACGAGTTTGGAGAGATCCCAATCTCGCAATCTGTGAATGCAAAGAGCGCATCAATAGTTGTATCTGGAGAGACTCCGGGCTGTAAATGAATCAGGATTTCAACATTTTGAGCTGTGTTGTCATCTATTTTCCTGATTTTAATTTTCCCTTTGTCGTTGGCATTAATGATCGACTCAATCAAACTTGTAGTAGTGGTACCAAATGGAATTTCATTGATAACCAGCGTCTTCTTATCAAGCTGAGAAATTTTAGCACGGACTCTGATCTTGCCACCTCTCAATCCATCATTGTAACGTGAACAGTCAACAAGCCCACCGGCAATAAAATCGGGAAGTATTTCAAAGGGCTCACCTTTCAGAATCTTGACAGAAGCATCAATGAGTTCCAAAAAGTTATGGGGAAGGATTTTAGAAGCCAAACCCACTGCAATACCCTCTACACCCTGAGCGAGCAACAAAGGAAACTTGACAGGAAGCATGACCGGTTCTTTGTTCCTCCCGTCATATGAAGATTTCCATGTTGTTGTTTTAGGATTAAAGACAACATCCAAAGCAAATTTTGACAACCTTGCTTCAATATATCGTGGGGCAGCAGCACTGTCTCCTGTATGAATATTTCCCCAGTTTCCCTGACAATCAACCAACAGATCTTTCTGACCCAACTGAACAAGAGCGTCTCCTATAGAAGCATCGCCATGTGGGTGATATTTCATGGTATGACCAATGATGTTGGCAACTTTGTTATAACGGCCATCATCCAGATCTTTCATGGAATGCATGATACGACGTTGAACCGGCTTCAAGCCGTCAAGAGCCTCAGGTACTGCGCGTTCCAAAATTACGTACGAGGCATAGTCCAGAAACCAATTCTCATACATCCCGGTTAAGTGCATAATTTTATGCCCATCACCATGATGTTTATCAATATTTTCGTTTTTATTTTCTGATAAATCCGGGACTTCTTCCATTTTGCAAAAATACGGCTTCTTAGGGATTCGGTACTATTTTAAATATAAAATTAATGCATAACTTTTAGCATTATTTTTTTGCTATCTGCGCATTATATTCATTTTCAAACTTCATGAAATGTTTTTCTTCTTCTGCAGCCAATATAAGAAAAAATTTAGTTAAATCATTCTTTCTTAACTCATTGGCAAGGTCTTTATAAAGCCTCACAGCAGCTTTTTCTTTCTGAATTGCAATTATCAGACCCTCTTCTACGGTCACATCAGGAGAGGGAATCACGTGCGACAGATAGTCTTCATCCGAAAAATAATGACTTAAAGCAGGAAAACCAGTTTCTAACTGGTGATCCAATAAATACTGCAGACGAACAATATGGCCTTTTTCTTCTTCCATCAACCTGGAGAAAAGAGCCTTAGTTTCATCTTCTACAGCTGCTTCCGATAAACGATTATAAAATTCTACTGACTGTATTTCAGACTCAATAGCAAAGAAAATAATGTCTTCGACTGTTTCAAAATTTCGCATAGTTCACATAGGTTACAACACTAACAAACATACACAATTTATTTGTACATATTGTCTCTTTGTTCCATGAGTTTTTCACTACTTATATAATCATCGTAATCCATTTGCTTATCGATTATCCCACTTGGTGTTAACTCAACAACGCGTGTACAAACCGTTTCAATAAATGCATGGTCATGTGAGGACATCAAAACCACACCCTTGAAATTTGTAAGTGTATTGTTAAAAGCCTGAATCGATTCAAGATCAAGATGATTGGTAGGTGAATCAAGTAACATGACATTCGCATTCTTCAACATCATGCGTGCAATCATACAACGCATTTTCTCGCCTCCCGATAATACCTGGGTGTTTTTGAAGATTTCTTCTCCTGCAAAAAGCATTTTACCAAGAAATCCCCTGAGGAAATTTTCCGTAGTATCGTGTGAATATTGACCAAGCCAGTCGATAAGCGATAAATTACATTGAAAGAAACTTGCATTATCGAGTGGCAGATAACCGGGTGTGATTGTTACACCCCAGTCAAATGTTCCGGTAAAATCAGTATCATTACCTTCAAGAATTTCAAACAAAGCGGTCATGGCACGAGGATCTCTTGACAAAAAGATGATTTTATCATCTTTATTTACCATTAAATCGAAATCCTTGAAAAGCACTTCACCGTTGATACTCTTGCTGAGGTTCTTTATCTCCAGAATATTGTTTCCTGGTTCGCGTTCGGGTGTGAAAATGATACCCGGATATTTACGTGTTGAGGGTTGAATTTCTTCGGGCGTAAGCTTATCCAACATCTTTTGACGGCTGGTAGTTTGCTTTGATTTGGATACATTAGCACGGAAACGTTGGATAAATTCCTGAAGTTCCTTGCGCCTTTC
>JGI24140J50213_10000177_pt1 | contig 29811 bp, 22 predicted proteins | sample BarGraIncu00222A_FD_50213 | JGI IMG/M metagenome (IMG submission 50213)
GCGTGTTAATTTATTTTGCGGCATTCAAAAATCATATTGGGCTTTATCCAAGAGTATCCGGAATTGAAACATTTAAAGATGAACTGTCAGTTTATAAAGGAGCAAAAGGGTCAGTTCAATTCCCATTAAACAAACCGCTCCCACTTGATCTCATCGCTAGAATTGTAAAGTTCAGAGTCACTGAAAACCTGAAACAAATAAAATCACCAGAATGAAAAAAGTAGCATTAGTTACCGGTGCTTCATCAGGCATTGGAAAAGAAACAGTAAAATTATTGGCTCAAAAAGGATTTACCGTTTATGGTGCTGCCCGAAGAGTTGAAAAAATGAAAGACCTCGAAGCTGTCGGAGTAAAGCTTTTATCAATGGATGTATCCAACGAAGATTCGATGGTTAAAGGAGTGAATGAGATACTTCAAAACGAAAAAAGGATTGACATACTGGTAAATAATGCGGGCTATGGCTCATTTGGTGCTCTTGAAGACGTTCCGATCTCTGAAGCGAAATACCAGTTTGAAGTAAACATCTTTGGATTGGCACGATTAACACAATTGGTATTGCCAACGATGCGGAAACAACATTCAGGCAAAATCATCAATATATCCTCTATTGGAGGCAAACTCGGTGAACCACATGGTGTGTGGTACCATGCCACCAAATATGCGGTCGAAGGATTAAGCGATAGCTTAAGAATGGAGTTAAAGCAGTTTGGTATCAAGGTGGTCATCATTGAACCCGGCGCTATCCTCACTGAATGGAGCAGCATCGCAAGAGAAAACCTGTTAAAAATATCAGGGAATAGCGATTATAAAACATTGGCAAACAAACATGCCAATATGCTTGCCCAGGCTGATAAAAGAGGTTCAAAACCGATTGTTGTTGCTAAAACTATCGTTAAAGCTGCGCTTGCCAATAATCCAAAAACAAGATATGCCACCGGTGGAGGTGCTAAAATTATATTATTCTTAAGAAGNATTCTTTCTGACAAGATGTTTGACCGTGTNTTTATGNGTTTAATGAAATAAAAAAGATTTAGAAACTGATTATTATTTAATAACTTTATCACTGTTATACCATAAGCCTAAATCTTTTAAAATATTGACAAAATGAACCGCAGAAAATTTATAAAGGCTGTTCCGGCAGTGGCTCTTGTTGCTGCTTCAGCATCGGCATTTTCTATGGATTTCCCAAAACCCATGGAATTACAGACAATCGTTCTTCCAAAACCTGAAAAAGAAGGGGGAAAATCTGTATTGGCTTCTTTGCAGGAAAGAAAAACTAACCGGTCGATCAGCGCCAAAGAACTCCCTATTCAGATGATTTCCAATTTGATGTGGGCCGCTTTTGGAGTTAATCGTGACTCGGGAGGATTTAATAAAAAGGGAAGAACAGCCCCTTCTGCAAGCAATTCACAGGAAATAGATCTTTACGTAGCTTTACCTGCTGGCGTTTACATTTATGATGCAGCAACTCATTCTTTAATGCCAGTGGCTGAAGGTGATTTCCGTGCAAGATCGATGCGAAGAGGAGGCTCGACAGCGCCTTTGAATATTTTTTACGTCGCCGATCTCAGCCGTTATGATCTTGGCCCCACTCAGCCCGACAAGGCGATAGGAGATTTAGAAACCCAAAAGTCGTATTATTTTACTGATACTGGTTTCATTGCCCAGAATGTTTACTTGTTTGCAGCATCTTTTGGACTTGCAGCATGGTTCCATAACTGCGATAAAGAGAATACCGTTAGGGAGTTCAAACTGAAGCCAACCCAAAAAGTGCTTTTTGCTCAGACTGTGGGATACCCTGCATAGGAGTTTTTTATTAGTTTGTTCTTTAGTCTCCAATAACTTATAAAAAATACAACGCGAACTAATTTAAGATTTTAGAAACATTAAAGGAAGATATTATGTATTTTTGTTTAGTATCCTAAAACAAACTATAATATGTGCAAAACGCTACTCACTTCGCTTATAATAATTTTCTCAACGTTTCTGACTTTTGGACAGAAAACAATTGTAGGAAAAATTTTAAGCCATTCCACAAAAGAGCCTATCCCTTTTGCCAATATTGGTGTTGTGAATTCAAATATAGGGACACTTTCGAATCTTGATGGAACCTTTTCAATCATTATCCCTCAAAAGCAGTTAACTGATTCTCTAACATTCAGATCGTTGGGATTTTATGGGAAATCAATATCTATAAACCTACTTGAATCAAGAAAAGAATTTACCGTCTACCTGAACGAAAAAGCAACCTTGCTGAGTACAGTCATTATAACAGCAAAAAAGATAAAGTATAAAAAAATTGAGTTGGGAAATAGGGTCTACACAAGTGGCAATTATGAACCCGACACTACTTATGCAGGTCGTTCTGTAGCTTTACTGATAGACACCAGAAATATTCCAACTCAAAAATCTTTCCCTGTTTATCTTAAAAAAGCAAGTCTTCGTATTTTCAGAAATAACTTTGAATCATTTAAGTTTCGGGTCCGTATAAATAAATATGACAGCCTGACCGGCAAACCCGGTGTAGATCTTATTGATCAGAGCATCATTGAAGAATCTTCCATGCAGTCTGGCTGGTTAGACTTTGACCTTTCGAAATTAAATTTCCGCGTCACGGGTCCATTCTTTATCACGTTTGAACAATTGCTTGATTCAAAACACAGGACATCTATCGCCATGGGATTCAGAGATATACTACGTTCGCATCCCGAGTGGTTCAGGTCAGATAGTATCTATTTTGATGGCAAGAAACAATATTCCATAAAACTTGAAAGAGGTGGAATAGAATTGCCAGGTACTTTTATTGGAGCCTCTTATGCAAAATCAGAAATCGACAAATATTCCTGTTACGTCCGTAAAACCAGTTTAGGGGAATGGTACAGAATACCCGCTATCATGGCTGCCATTGTTACACTCAGCGGTCAATTTATAGATACGAAGGACCTCCCTCCGGTACCTCCTCCTTTGCAGATGCGCTAATATTTGAAACTGATATTAAAATAGGGTGCTTTTTTGAATAATGAACCTAATTTCATTATTCTTTAAAAACAAACCTAATTTCAATATTGGACAAGTAGGTGCTTAAGACGGGTCCCGATTAACTCAATACATTCCATCAATTTTTCATGAGGCAACTCGGCACTATCCAATTGAAATGTAAGCCTCGAAATGCCACCAAGAGCCTTGGAATGCCTAATTATTTTTTCAGCAACCTCTTCAACACTGCCAACCAGCAAAGCACCGCGTGTCCCAATCTGGGCTTCGAAATGACTTCTGGTCATGGGTGGCCATCCACGCTCTTTCCCTATTTTAGTCATCGACTCTGCATAGCCGGGATAAAATTCATCAATTGCCTGTTGCGTTGTGTTTGCCACATAACCCAAAGAATGTACACCCACTTTCAATTGTTCAGGCTTGAATCCTGCTTTTTTTCCTGCGTCCCTGTAAAGATCAACCAAAGGTCGAAAGTGATGTGTCTCGCCACCAATAATTGCAACCATCAGTGGAAGCCCCAACGAACCGGCCCGAATGAATGATTGTGGCGTTCCACCCACACCCAACCAAATAGGAATAGGGTTTTGCAACGGTCTTGGATAGATAGGTTGATTTTTTAGGGTAGGGCGGAATTTCCCTGACCACGTGACAAACTCGTTCTTCCTAATTTCAAGTAAGAGGTCAAGCTTTTCGGCAAATAATTCATCATAATCTTGTAGACTATATCCAAACAAAGGATACGCTTCAATAAATGAACCGCGTCCAACCACCATTTCAGCCCGCCCACCCGAAATCAGATCCAGTGTTGCAAAGTTTTGGAAAACCCTTACCGGGTCGGCTGCACTCAAAACCGTCACAGCACTCGTAAGTCGCATTCGCTTTGTACGGGCTGCTGCAGCTGCAAGAATAAGCGTAGGTGCTGAATCAAGAAAACTCTTGCGATGATGCTCTCCAATGCCAAAAACATCAATGCCTGATTTGTCTGCATGTTCAATTCTGTCAAGCAATTGCGCCATGGCAACACCATTATTTATGATTTTACTGTCGTTACCACTAATTATGGCTGCAAAACTATCAATACCTATTTCCATATCTTTTTGTATAAGATCTTGTTATGCTTAAACAAATAATATTTTATATAGTTTCCTTTGTGAAATTTATTGACACCATTAATCTTTCAAAAAGATGATCTCTGTGCCGCAATGTTTAGTAATTTTGAAATGCGGGTAATTGTATTTAACAACTGATATTTAAATATTTATTTCACCATGAAAACATTAAAAACATTGCTTCTGATTTTTATAACCGTGATGTATTTGTCGGTTTCCGGCCAGAACACCTTGGGTAAATCGAATGATGTTGGCTCAAAATACAATGAACTCTTTCGACCGCTTATCCATTTTACCCCTCAGGCACACTGGATGAATGATCCAAATGGACTTGTTTTTTATAAAGGTGAATATCATCTTTTTTATCAGTATTATCCCGATTCAACGTTTACGTGGCAATCTGATAGCCATAAAGCCATTTACTACCGGGGATCATAAAAATTTTAGCAAAGAAATTCCATTTTAAAAAGCCCCAATAGAACTGATTGCAAATTTCACTTTACCCACAAACGACGCTCCTATTGAATTATTTGCACAGTCGGGCAAAGTCGTGATGACAGAGATCTTCTTCCCGACCCAAAGCTTCGATAACTGAGTGTTTACAGCAAAAAAGGGACGATCAAATGCAACGGCATCTCAATTTACCCTTTGAAAAACGTATGGAGTAAATAGTTGAATAACTTTTGAAAATAATTTATTCTTTACCTTTCACAGGAACAGTAACCGGTTTCAATTTATTATTCGTCACGAAACGCTTCTTTAGCCAGATCCTTACAGGCTCATCATAGAGTTTCAAACACAAATATGCCAGCGTGACACTCGAAATGAGGACAAGCAGTGAAAAGGGAAATGCCTCACGAAACGGGATTTTATGATTGCTGACCCATCCGGTGTAGATGTAAATGATTGGATAATGGGTGATGTAAATTGGATAAGAAATATCGCCAAAGAATTTGCAAATCTTTGAGGCGTAACGACCTTTTACCTCTCCGCTTGCACCAAGATACACGATCAAAGGGAAGATGAAAATAATGATCATTGAATCATACAGACCGTTCATCCACAAATGCTCGCTGCCGCCAACTCTGGGCATGGCAAGAAAAAAGATCACTAACAAACTGCACCACAGAAAGGCACGTTTCACATGAATCAATTTTGAAACACGAAAGAGTAGTAACCCGGCAAAGAAAGGATACAACAAACGGGCAAATCCCACATGCAGTTGCGTTGCGTCCAGCGACCAGCCACCAATGACATCGCCTTTGGGACTCGTCAGTGCAAGGTGGATCAGGAAACAAGCTGCAAGGAATACAAATATCGACAACACCGTTTTTGAGAATTTTCTCACAAAGAGTGCGTAAAGAATATTGGCAATATATTCAAAGAACAATGACCACGCCGGACCATCCAACGGATGCATCTCTTGCCAGCCACGGATATCCATGGATGGCGTTACCGGAATCAGTGTAAAACCGATCACCATAAAAAGAAGCATCTTCCATACCGGTACACTGTGGATATTTGGAAACATAGCCGAATCCTGAAAGTAGAACAGCAACGCCCCAACGATCATACCCATGATGACCATTGGCTGAAGCCTGATGAGCCTGATCTTGAAAAAGCCACCAATAGTCATCTTACTCCAACGGTCATCATAAGCATAGCCTATAACGAAACCTGAAAGCAGAAAGAAAAAGTCTACAGCAAGGTAACCATGGTTTATAATTTGATCGAGATGACTGGTTGAATGCGTCTCAAAGACATGAAAAATGACCACCATAATAGCGGCCACACCACGTAATCCATCAAGAATCGGATAATGAGGTTTTGTGCTTAAAGTTGATGTCTGCATAGATAATAGTAGATATTAAAAACTAAAGTCAATCTTAATACAAAGATATATTTTAAAGACAATATTTTTGCCGAAAAACGAACAAATCACCAAAAGAACACTTTTTGATACTCCTGGGAACACTCCCGGATGAAGACAAAACACTTCCCCAACAACTGGTAGATAATCAAGTGGTGTAGCGTACATGTAGCGTACCTGTTCCGTACCTGTAGCGTACATGTAGCGTCTATAGGGTACGGAACAGGTACGCTACATGTACGCTAATTGTACGCAACAGGGGACGATTATCTACCAGTTTTCTCTAAATGGCATTTAAGTGATATAGGAGTGTTCCCGGGAGTATCAAAAAATGGTCTTTTAAACTTGTACTCAGTATCATTTTTTCGGAAAGTATAAATCCTGTGTTGATTAGACAAGGGCTGTCGCAATCCGAGCGATTGGTTCAGCTGAATAAAATTGCAATCACACAAATGACTTAGTTAGTAAATAGTAAGCAACTAAAGAAACTGAATGAATAACTTTAACAGTGATTTATCTGAGTATAGTTTGCCTGGCAAATACTTGATCAACATTATAAGAATCAAAAGCCTGTTGAAAAATACAAATTCAGCACATTCAATTTAGGGGAAATTCTAAATACCGATCCGTTTTCGGGTTTTGAAAAAGATCCTACTGGGGTTGATATTGAATACTTCATTCCTTCGAATTCACAACTAATCTTCTCTTTTGAAATAATCTTGAAAGGTAGTTTGACATTATCTGCAGTAGCCAGATCAAGGAACCAATCAATCGAATTCTTACTGGCTAAATGCATTTTCATCCCTCTTTCATCAATTATTATTACAAGGGAACCTGCGTAAGATTTCAAAGGCCAGGATATACTCATTTTACCAGTTCTCAATTTTGTTATTTTTGGATCGCCCCCTTCGAGTAATCTCTCTTTACCATCGACAATCTCTTTAAACCTTAATCCGGCAATTTGTTTCTGTGTACTCCAAAGATATCCATCCACAAATGGAAGGGTGAAAAAAGTACATTCGTTGGATGTTGCCTTTTGGGTTTCATAGATTGATGGAAAGTTTTCATCAAATAGGTGGATGTCCCTGAATCTTAAAGTGCCATTTTCCCATAACAAATTGACCCTGTAGAACCGGCTGTTGAACCATACCGTTTTGCGGTTACCTCCTTCAAGATCTTTGTTGATTGTTACAGAAGTTGCAGGAGTAGTTTTATAATTTTTGGTAAACCACTTTCCGGATTCAGCCAATGTCTCTACTTTGACTTTGTTTTCATCTCTCAATCGGGCAATCAATGGCATTTGAATTTCATAACCTTTTGACATTCCGGCCCAGGTAAATGAATTTTCCTGTCCGGCCTGGACATAGGCGTATTCCATGGACTCGCCTTCAACAAATTGATCGAAATACCAATTTACCCATGTTGAACTGCCACCTGCAGTTTTATAAACCGGTTCCAGTGAAATTACGCCTTGAACATTGCTGCCCAGGCCATGATCGTATTGCCGTATGGGATCGCTTCCAAGCATCCGGAATATTGGAACCGGAATTTGGTTCTTTGCATTTTGAGCAGGCATGTATGAATTTATTTTGCTGGGATAATAAGCCTGGTTCCAATAACCGCCCCACAAAGTATAGCCATCGGTTCCAACCTGGTCCTTGCAGTTACAGGAAGAGACAATTTTGTACTTTTCATAGAGATAATTCAAGGTGTGAGCATCAATAAACCAAGATCCAACGGATTTGGGATAGTAACCAAAGATCTTTTTGAAATCGGTCATATAGACATCTGCAATCTTTTCGCGTTCATCAGGGGTGTAACCTGTTGTAAATCCGACGTCAGCGTGCCAGTCCCAAGGGTAACGGCCACGCCATTTGAGTCCTGCCTTTTCTACCAATGGCTGAGGCAATTCCCACCATGCACCAATTTCAAATGTACCTACCGGAAGTTTCTTCAACAGATTCTGGTATCGGGGATCCATCAAGGCGTCATATTGTAATAAAAATGTCCCGCCAAGATGGTATTTATTCATGATTTCAACCTGACTGACTACAGTTTGAAAAAGAACTTCCTGGGTGATTTTTGGATCTCTGGGCTCCAGTAAACGGATGAAATTTATGATATTTACAATTTTGGGATGAGTTAGATTGGTTTTAGGTTGAATGTCTGAACGCTGAAATGAACTAAACAGGCCTATATCAACCAGACTCAATATCATAATAATCAGAAAACTACTAAATACATTTCTTTTCATCCTGTTTTATTTTTTTCCCAGTTATCAATACAGACATTTCTAATATATCTTTATGTAAAAGTCAGAAATTGTAATGACTTTTATGTGATTAAAAATGAGATCCGCCACTATTTATTTTTAAGAAGAATTTCCAGATGTCAAAAAATTAGCAAAGTTGATTGATCATAACTATTTATTGAATTGTTATACTCTTTAAAATAATAAGAAGATGAAAAAAATAATCTCTGAAAAGGAAAAGATATTAAAACAACTCCAAACCATCCCAAGTATTGGAAAAGCTTGTTCACTTGACCTGTGGAATATTGGGATTCGTAAAGTCTCTGACCTTGCAGGGCAGAATCCGGGTGTTCTTTATGATCGACTGAATACCTCCAGTGGTGTTGAAAATGATATTTGTCTACTCTATACCTTTCGCTGTGCAGTTTATTTTGCAACTGAAAATGATCACGAAAAAGAGAAGCTGAACTGGTGGTATTGGAAAGATAAATCTTATAACGAGTAAAAAGATTATTCTACTGATAATTTCACAAATTCCGGTTATCTTTATACTTACAAATCTGGTTACCAGTCAACCTCCATAAGTTAATTTTGAGAATGCACAAACTTCAACTCTTTTTTTTTCTGTTTATCTTCTCATATAGTCTGACTTATAGTCAAAAAATTATAGTGGGGAAAATCTCAAGCAAGACAACGCACGAACCCATCCCCTATGCCAACATAGGTGTTGTGAATTCAAGGGCAGGAACTATCTCAAATCTTGATGGAAGTTTTTCAATCATTCTTCCTGAAAAGCTAAGTAACGATACTTTGAGCTTTACTTCACTTGGATTTTTTGCAAAGAAAATACCTGTAAATATTCTCAATCCAAATGAGAATTATACGATTAGCCTGAATAAAAAAACAACATTACTGAAACCGGTTATTATTACTGCAAATGTTAAGGACAAATTAATTGAAATTGGAAACAGCGTTTGCCATAACGGCAATTATCAACCGGATACTACCTACGCCGGTCGTTCTGTAGCATTGTTAATTGACATTAAAAATCTTCCCGAACAATCGTCTCATCCTGTATTTCTTAATAAAGCAAAACTGTTTATTTTCAGAAATAACTTCAATTCTTTCAAGTTCAGAATCCGACTGAATAAATACGATAGTCTTACAGGGAAACCGGGTGCTGATCTTATTGATAAAAACCTGATCGTTAAATCAGACATCATTTCAGGCTGGGTAGATTTTGATCTTTCAAAATTGAACTTCCAAATCACCGGCCCGTTTTTTGTAACTTTTGAACAACTCATTGATAAAAAAGACAGAGCAAAAATAGCATCAGGGTTCCGAAAGATTGTTCGAAACCATCCGGATTGGCTGGTAACTGAAGTAATTAATTTCGAGGGAGAGACCATGCTCAATCAGGTACTTACAAAAGATGATACCAGTTTACCGGGAACTTTTATAGGGACAACAGATTCCAAACCAGTTATTGAAAAAAACACCTGCTTTGTTCGTGAAACAAGTTTGGGTGAATGGCACAAATTTCCTAAGATAATAACTGCAACTGTGTCGGTTAGTGGCCTGTTTGGTTATACATCAATGGAATCTGTAAGTGTCCCTAAAAAGAATTAACTTTTGGCATAAGTCTGCTTATTCGTTCTGAATAGCGTGATAATACGAACCCCATACTGCAACAGATAATCAATGTTTTAATCGAAACTTGAAACCTTAATTTTCTTTTCAAAACATATATCGAATTTATATTGTTTTATAAGTATAATTTCAATTTCATACGTATTGTTTCCGACATCAAAAGAGGAGACCAGATACCTCTATAAAAAACGGGGCGTGTTCAGAAAAGCCTTATGAGTATGAAAATAAACAACTAATTAAAATGGTAACTGTCGTAATATCACATGAATGCAAGGACTATTCTGATTGGAGAAAAGTTTTTGACGAGGACGAAGTAAATCGTTCAAATGCAGGCTTCAAAAGTACGGGGGTATATCGTTCTTTCGATAATACCAACAAGATTACAATTATTGGTGAAGCTCCGAGTGTAGAAGCAATTAATGGTTTTATGTCAAATCCGTTGTTAAAAGCAGCAATGGAAAAAGGTGGTGTAATTGGAATGCCTGAAGTTAAGATCTTGAATAAACTTTGATTTTAGGAGTTTTTTTTAAGTATTTTCACAAAGCCGGTAGAACTTTATATGAAGATTTTCCGGCTTTCTTTATTTAAGTGAGATTTTTTGTACTTGTTTATTGATATTGAGTTCAAACAGACCGAGACCTTCTTTGTTACTCTTTATGATTTTATCTTTTTTGTCATCTACGAATATTGTATATTGAAAATTAGGTTTCAGATTGTTCAAGGTGTAAATCAATTTCCCGGGTCCTGATGTGGATGATTGATTCCAACAGTGTTGGCTGTTATTCCATTCAATGATTTCCAGAGAAATGGTTTTTCCTTTTGCTGGTTTGGCTTTTAATGCAAATTGATTTTCTTTGGCGTGAAAATAGCTCAGTTCATCTCCCTTTCCATAAAAGCCGAAATCTGTTTTTGAGGTAATTTTAAACTGTTTATTTGAGATTGCATATTGCTTTTTATTCAATCCGATCGTCAGCTTTTCTCCTCTGAAATTATAAATCAGTTGTGTACCTGCAAGTTTATCTGCAATATGTGGGTTTAAGTATAATCTGTTATACAGTGGATTGATTCCAAAAATAGAATGATAAAGACCCACTACCGACAATGAATTTCCCGAAAGAATATCATCACCTAAACCATCTTGTTTAATCCTTCCGTAACGTTGAAAAGCCAACCCATCTTTGCTGTGCCGGTCCAATACATTCTCAACATATTTCAATGCCAATTCAGGATTATAAGCGGCATATGCCTCAACGGCTAAACTTCCCCAGGATAAAAAGATATCACCATTTTCATAATTTGGAAACGGAATCTGCCAATCGTTTACTTCTCCCCTTTGGTATGAAAACATACAAACAGGCCAGAAAAAAAGATGTTCCTTTTGCATCTGCGTTTCAATCTGATCTAGTATTGCTTTGATTCTTGCTTTATCATCACAAATGCCATAAGCAATTGCCATAAAGTTGACAGGCGTAACCAGATTATTCCCATGTGTGGTATTGTCTTTATCGCGCCAATGAATGTAACATTGTTTCTCTTCATTCCAGAAACCACCATTACTGGTTGATTCGTTGAAACTTACTTTCAACCGATTAGCACAACCTTCGTAGAAAGCAGATTTATCTGGATTGCCCAGTTGATTTTCTATCGCTGACCAAAGCACCAGGGCATGATATAGTTTTGCATTGACAAAAGCATTTTCATATGAAGCCCAGACGATATCCAGCCAATCGCTTCCTTTTCTTTCTTTCTCACTGTTGGTCATCATTTCAACCAAACGATTTCCATTCTCGTCTCTTGCCAGCATATAATCTAACGCCTTTTCACAAGCCGACTGTTGTTTGGCTACCCATTTTTTATCACCACACAAATCATAGAGTTCGGCAACATTGGTGACAAAGTCAGGATTAGAATCCATCAAGTAACCCCATTGTGCTTCGTAAAAACCTTCAGGTGTTACCGTTCCTTTCATAGCATCACCATTTTCATAAGCCCATCTGGCAATGACTCTTCCATCAGGCTTAATGGCATTGTCTCTGTAAAAATCAAGACATTCTTTGTACCCGGTCAAATAGCGTTCATCATTAACCGCTTCACCGATTTGAGCAATATATTGTTCATGCAGACAGATCGGACCATAAGGCGTGTGCCAACTGTTTCCGCCAAAATGCTTTGCATCAATTACCCCGATTCTGGCAATGGTATTTAACACCGAAGTCACTCTGTCACCATCTATGCCAACAAACTTTCCCTTATTGTATTCTTTTTGATAATTAAAAGGAGTAAGTGTAATGGTTTGAGAGACTTTCCCTTTTGCGATGTCAAAACCTGACCACACATCTGTCATCCCACGTGTGAATCTACGACGATTAGTTCCGCTATCATATCTTGGAATCATTTCTTTGTCTGAAACTGCAACATCGTAGACCAATTGGTCATTTTTATCACGGGTAAAACTACTTGCAATCTTTTTACCTGGAGAGGAAGCATTGATCTTCAATCCATTTCCTGTCTTGCTATTCCAAAATGCAGAATAGTTAGAATGAACCCCATATGTAAATTGCTTTTCAGTAAACAGATAAAACCAGGCCAGACCTCCAAATTCAAGAAAAGCGCCCTCCCATGTGTTGATGCTTTTAAAATTAAAAGAGGGAAAAGAGACTTGGTCTGCGGTAAATGATTTAGGAAAAGTTCTCTCGATATTAAAAACAATATTGTTATCTGTGATAGTAAATTTCCAGTTCTCACTAAACTTTAAATCGTTATCACCATAATCAATGTCATTCACTTTTACCGTATATCCTGTGACTACAACTTTGGGAGAAACATTCAGATGAAGACTGGAATATGTTTTATTGAAGGCTTTAACTTGTGAAAAGATTCCGGATTGGCCTTCTATCACTTTCTGCTTGTTAACTTCCAAACAGGTGACATTGCACTTTTGATTATAGTCGAGGGTTATACTTATCTTACTGTTTCCAAAAGTAATTACTTTGCTTTTGGTATCATTTTTTGTTACAGTTTGTTGAGCCTGTAAGGAAGCAATAAGATGAAAAAATAAAAAAATAATGAGCCCAGTTGATTTCATATCAAATTGAATTTATTCCGTCCCACAGATGCTTAATATTATGAAACGCCTACCCAAAACTACAATCCAAAATCTTCTTATCCTAATTCCCATTTTTCTCACAATCTAATTTGTATAAAATGGCTTTTATGTCAGTGGGTTATCATAAATGAGAAAGGACTATATTTATCATTGATTGTAAAAGATTTAAGTCAAAATTCAGAGAAAAAATTATAAGGATCTTCAGTAGATTTTTTATAATTTTGAACACGCGTATTATCTTGCTTAACTTTTTATATCATGCTTAAAAAACATTTTTTGATCGGACTTTGCTGCATTGCATTGTTCTTTCCGGCATTCCTCTCAACATGCAGCGCAGCCATTACAGTAGGTCATACTTTTTCCAACCACATGGTGTTGCAGCGCGACATGAATGTACCTGTTTGGGGGACTGCTACTCCCGGAGAAAAAGTTACAGTTACCTTCAATGGACAAACCAAAACAATCGTCACTCCCGAAAACGGAAAATGGATGGTGAAACTTAGCCCTATGAAAGCGGCAGGTCCTTTGACAATGACGATCCAGGGTTCAAACACCTTAACTTTTACCGATGCCTATGTCGGTGAAGTGTGGCAATGTGCTGGCCAATCGAACATGGATACCCGCATGAATTTTTATCCCGGATATAAAGACACTATTGTTAACACCAATATTCCTCTTTTACGATTCATGGTGACCCGTAAAGGACCTGATGACTGGACGATCATGACACCCGAAACTGCCGGACTGTGTTCTGCAACGGGNTACTTTTTCGGAAAAGAAATCCAGAANACCCTCGGATGTGCTGTTGGANTGGTTGTAACCGCTGTTGGTGGAACTTATTTGGAACGGTGGTACGATCCTTCAACAATAGCAACCAATAAAGATCTACCGGTAGCCAAAAAACTGATCATGGGAGACATGTATGATCAATTTGTTGCTCCGATTATCCCATTTGCCATGCGTGGTACCATCTGGTTCCAGGGTGAACAGAACACCACCGATTCGATTTCTGCACCGACCTATGGTGACCGGTTTAAAAAGCTGATCAAAGGCTGGAGAGCTGTTTGGGGACAAGGTGACTTCCCGTTTTACTTTGCCCAGTTAACCACTGATCGCAATGGTGAGGCTCCCGATTTCAAAAGTCGCATCGTGATGGTTCGTGAAGGACAACGACAGGCTACTTCATTGCCGAATACTGCAATGACCGTTAATTATGATCTGAGTGGCGGTGGCTGGCATTTTGCAAAGAAATACGAAGCCGGACAGCGCCTTGCCCTGATACCAAAAGCGTTATTATATGGTCAGAAGAATACAGAATATCTGGGTCCGGTCTACCAGTCGATGAAGGTGAAAGGAAATGTGGTCAGGCTTACATTTGCACACATTGGTTCCGGTCTTATTACCAAGGATGGATCAGCTCCAATTGGATTCTTTATTGCCGGCAAAGATGGCGTTTGGTATCCCGTGACAACATCCTCCATTGAAGGTAAAGAAGTTGTTCTTTCCAGTTCAAATGTTGTAGCTCCTGAAAAAGTATGTTACGGATATGGCGACAAACCGAAATTTAATCTTTACAACAAGGAAGGATTAACTGCCTCTCCATTCTGCACCGATACCCCCGTACCGGTGATGTATAAAAAATAGCACAAGCGTTTTCAGAAATATGAAGGGACAGGTTGCGACCTGTCCTTTTTTTTATTCAAGAAAGAAGCGGTTTATCCCAATGGAAATACCGTTTTCTTATAAACTTCATTCAAAACCTGCGCCATGCTTGCATAGACAGCAGTAAAGCCACAGACCAGACCGATATATCCGGCAACAACTTTTATCATTCCTACACCCGTAAAGTCGGCAACCGCCAAAAGGAAGAACAGCACTGTAAGTGTACCAAAAACTATTTGCAGTGCCCGGTTCAATTTAAGCGTACCAATAAACATGCCTAAAGTGAAAATGCCCCACAACATCAGGAAGCAACCCATTGATGTTTCATCGGCTTTCAGATCAGAGAAAATAGATATGCGGGGTAACAGCCAGATGGCACAAAGTGTAATCCAGAAGAATCCATAACTTGTAAAGGCTGTTGCCCCAAAAGTATTGTTCTTTTTCCACTCCTGAACACCGGCGATAACCTGTGCCAGACCACCAATAAAAAGACCCATCCCAATGATTACTGCGTTTAACCCATACAATCCGGTATTGTGAAGGTTTAAAAGGATGGTAGTCATTCCAAAACCAAGCAAGCCAAGCGGGGCAGGATTTGCTGTTGTGTCGACTATGCTAATTTTCGAGAATTGAGTCTGATTTTCGGACATTTTTTAAGATTTTAAAGATGAAACACAAACATTCAGAAATCCTGAGAAATGGAATGACTTTAACTTAGGGTCATTTCAATGATTTGAATATATTTAAAACGTTAAATATCTGAGATTGTTTATTCATAGGAAAAACCATTTAAAAAACGCAAAACCAGTCTATTCAAACTCTCCTGTTAATACACCTGAAACACTCCAAGCACTGAAACTGGTGCCCTCACGTTTCCCGAGGGGGATCGCGATTTTCATCGTATGTTTCCCCAGCTCCATAGCAGTGATCGGTATGAAAACAGGATTGGTTGCAGTACCGGGACACCATCCTGAGCGGCTGTAATCAGATGAAGTAAGTCCGTTCCAGGCATTACCCGATGCCGGATTGAATTTCCGATAAGTTGCACAGTCGCTTCTCCACGGGGTGAAACTGTAAATGAGTTTCCCATCGAGGATAATCTGGTTGGTCTTTTGATTGAATTCATCGCCGGCATCCCAGCCGCCGTGACCTGTAGTGATGTACTGTAATTTGATGTTTTTTAACCCTTTGGGAACTGTGAAGTTGACTCTGAGTGAATCCTGATCAAACATGGTTCCGTATTCCTGGCCCGACATCTCCATCACATTGACGGTATTGAACAAAGGCTGGATCCAGGTTTTGGGAGCCTTGGTTTCTGAAGGATATTGTTCATTCGGATAATATTTCAACTTCAGGCTGGCAATATGTCCACCCCGGTCATAGTTGCCAATAAAAACACCCACCCAGACTTCCCCACGGTAGTTTGAAAGAATAGAGGTAACTTCCTGTTTATAATACGTTGAATCTTCCCATTTTAATCCCTGGACCTTTTGGTCGTTGTACTTACGGATTCCAAAAGGTGTGAAAAAACGCATGAGTTCAACTAAGGGAGAATAATCATCTGTAGCAACGACACCCTGGTAAGATTTGCCTTGCTTGTCCTTGTAAAGTGGTAATTCTGCAATGCCATTCTCCAGCGCCTTTAAAAACGTGACCGGCTTGTCAGTTGGGATCAGAAACACTGAACCGGTACGATCATACGCGTCTCCATTGGAATATTGTGTCAACTCGGCAAAAATGGAGTAATCTGAAGCCTGATCTGGCAGCATGACCTTCTTTAAAAGCACTGTACCTTTCGACATTTTGTAAGTGACGTTGAATTGCTCTCCATCGGGATTCCTGATCTCATTTCCAAAGCTGAGTTGCTCATGATCAAAGACATTAATCGTGGTGATATAATTTTCGGTTATCTTCGCCCGGTAAGCAACAGCGTCCATCATTTCGCCCCATTCGGCAGGGAACAAGGGTGTCGTGTTCTTAATCACAGGGTATTCCACTTTGTCGATTACAGTCTCATAGTTTCCATTTCTAACTACCTTGACAATTAATGCGTTAGGCATGATCAGATTTGCCATGGGGGTCCCAACAAATCCTGCTTTTTCAGTATACCATACTTCCATTTTGTTGGAGCGGATCACTGTTTGCGCCTTTTTACATTCAAATCCTGCAATCACAGCAGTCTCGTTGGTAAGTTCCAACTGAGGCAAGGCACTGAAAAGTGTTTCAACGGTCATTTTTTTTCCACTCTTGAATTCGGCTACCTGATATGTCTTCTTTGCCAAATAATCCACATAAGTCGCTTCAACCGGGATATCCAGTTTGGAAATTTTCTTTTCGCGTTGTCCGGTAGAAATTTTGATCTGATTATTCACAACCAGTAGTGTTGGTCCCCCACCCCGGGTACTTTCCTTTCCATTAACGATGGTTTTAAAGGTCACAGAAGCATTTTTCACACTTCCCGGTGCCTTGTCTTGCGCAATGGACTGCAAGTGAAAACCGAGAAGCAGTATAGCAAGAAATAGTGAGATCAAATTATTCATGGAGTAATCATTTAGAAACTGTTTAAATTTTATTTTTTCTTTTGCCCGTAGGGCATTAATGACAATAGAAAAGTAATTCCCCCTTTCATTTTGCCCGTAGGGCATTAACATTTAAGGTTGATCCCCTACGGGGAAAAAATAGATGATGTGAATTTCTCTATTGATATTAATTCCCTACGGGAAAATTTAAACAGTTTCTTAAAGAATTTCATAAATGTTTAAATTTAAACATTTTCACATAAAACACAATTATCTCATTTCCAGCGCTCCGGCATCCCGTTTTCCAACAGGTTCACTTCCTGTAAAGTCTTTCAGAAAAGGTCCCGAAAACTCCCATTTGTAAAGTTCATTGATATCTGTTTTTGCATCTGCAAGCGTCCCCAGACAAATGCGTAAAAAATCAAAAGTACCTTTAAAATATCTCCCCTGCGGTGTACCGCCCACATATAAATCTCCCGGATTCTCAAGGGATAAACCAGGTTCAAGAGCCGGCCCGCTTATATCCTTTTTACCATTAATATATATTGTAACAAGGTTGTTCCGGCGGTCGGCTTCTGCTATAATATGATGCCATTTACCATCATTGATCACCTGTTTACTTTCGAGCATTGCTTTTTGAGAACCATTTCTAAGCGTAAAAGTGACGCCTCCTTTATTATTTACCGATAAAGAATAGCCTGCATTCTTCATCTTTTCTACAATAACACTACTTTTACTACCCGGTTCTGTCCTGAAATACAATTCGATGAGGAAATTATTGTTATAAACTTGCGGACTTTTGAAGTCCTTTCCTGTTATATGACGAGTCTCTTTTTCTTTATCCCGATTCCAACGATAGTCGAAAGTAAAATCAAAAGTCTTAGCAAGCATCGAATCTGAACATACTGCATACTGATTAATGCCATTGAAATGTAAAGCGCCTTTTGTCCAATTTTCAAGAGGCCCTTCCACATAATCACTTTTATTTATGTTAATGCCTTTAAGATTAAACATGGGATTAGTATAATAATCATCTCTAATCACATAATATTGAGTCATATACCAATGTTCATCAATAATATTTGTTGGATCATCACCTGACGGATAAAAATTCCATTCACCCACGGGTGCATATAAACCCCAGGGAACAAATACTTTGACCCCATTACCAATAGCTCCTGAACCATTTACCAAACTGAAATCATGACCGGCAGGATCTTTCATTGGCGACTTTGAAACAACTAATCCCAAATCTGAAGCAATAGCTCCCGCTTTAATGAGCACATCCCGTGCATCTTCAAATGATTGATTCCATTGTCCTGATGGTTTAAATGATGCGTATTTCCCTGTTATGTCAAAAAATATATTTTTTGAAAAAGCATTGGTTTCCAATGCAAAGTGTTCTTTTTGTTGACCTGCATCTTTTTCATTCCCTGTTTTAGGAGATTTGGCCGGGGTGGTATGCCAAAAGACCCAATCACCAATGCCATCCCAAATGTTGCCAAGAAATTTATCCCTTCCTGCCTGAGGAGCCTGCCGTCTGGTTCCTTTTACGAAATTATAAGCCGTATTATTAAAAAAAGAATTTTGATAACTTATAATCTCCTGAAACATAGCCGTCGCCCCGACTTTACTCCACGGATCCTTACTTAATCCCCACCCAATATTGTTAAAGTAATAGTTTTTAAACGCTCCATCTAAATAATAGGCCATCCCAAAACGGGCCGAACCCGGTTGTTCCGGATCATCTTTCCCTTGCATCCATTCAGGATTCCTCATTCCTCCCGGATTTCCTGAAATATTGTTGTAAACATATGCCGGCCCACCTTGCCATGTTTCAATATTCCCGCAGTCATCTCCTGTTCGAATGCCATTAATTACTTTATTTTGATAAATCAGCAGACGCGTTAAAGGAACATCTCTAACGTTTGAATTAATTTTACCTCCAAATACATTTATGCCGGCATGCCAGGGCGTTTCTATAATATTTCCGGCAACCTCAACGGTTTCACCACAATATACATCAATGGCATCTGCAGATCCGATCCTTTGAGCGCGCTGCCCTGCTTTATAAATATAATTGCGCAACACTTTTACATCAAATAAATGTCCCGCATCATCGGGTAACACATTGCCCCATTGAATTCCCTCTTCTATTGCAATAGCCGTATGATCAGTTTCCCGGATATCACAATCTGTCACAGAAATCTTATCAAGATGCCTGAAAGGTTTAACAGCCTTCATGTAAACGGCTGAATTAACATCCATGAATTTGCAATTAGAAATACTCAGGTCTTCACCTCCACCCCAGACTCTGATACAGGCTGGAAACAGATATTTCTTTAAAACGAAATCCTTTGCCCATGGCATTTCTGTGAGATCCCATGCAACATTTGTATATTTAAAAGTAAGTCCCGAAAAAGAAATGTGATTTTTTTCTTCTAAATCAATTAAAGTAGTCTCCTTGCCTGCTTCCAAAATCACATCATTCGGATTTATACCATCGGGTAAAATAACGTATAACTGCCCCCCGGCGCCCTTCTTGTCAAACCAAAATTCCCCGTCAGGATCATCCAAAAATTGTGGTTTATCTTCAAGATAATACCGATTATACCTTGAAATTATTCTGGAGTTCGCGCTTCCAAGGTAACCCTCAAAACCAATTCCTTTCTTCGTACTATCAAATGCCTGAACATAAGACGGATAAGGAGTGCCATCCACCCAACCAAATTCAGTCCATGCAATCGCTCCCATATATAATGCTGCAGGCCCTGTGAGATTCTTCGTATCAATACCTAGAACGAGTTCTTTACCTGTTTCGCTTTTAGTGAACACGTTGAAATATTTTTTGCTGTCTTTATAATCCCATGACCACCATTCACTTTTAATGTCTTCAGGATCTGTTATTTTCCAATTGGGCATCCGGGCGAGAGGAATGCGCGTACTCTTTTCTCCGGAAACCATCCATAATGTTCTGGGAGCAAAATCTAAATCTCTGTACCAAAGATTTTTAGAATCAGGAATATCGCGATTTAATTTCCCTTTCTTCCAACCATTGATAATTCTTTCAGATCCATAAAAAGATGCATCACCCACACCCCATGAAGGATCAGCGGTGAACCTGATCGGATTAATTTCTGTTCCCGATTCTTTTACAGTGATCGTGCCGCGATAAATTGAACCTTTTTTAAAAATATATGTATCAACCCCTTTGCATGTTGCTGAATTAGAAGTTGAGTTCGGGTCCCAGGGATGATGTTTCCAAGGGTTATTTTTTGTCAACCCGCTATTATCATCATTTCCTTTTTCAAAATCTATAAATCGTATTGATTTTCCAAATTTGAAAACAAAAGGTTTAGGCATCCATAATAAATCACCACTCTTTGTTGCTTTTGCCATTTCTGTCTCCCACGAATATTGTTTAACACTCTTTTTTCCAACAATAGGATTATGAAGAGAATCCTTTCGCGAAAGGCTTGCTTTTGCATTTTTATTGCCCGAATTAACTGTTGTCAAAAATTGATTCCGTGGTTGACTCTGTGCCCCGGCAATCATAACAATACCGGATATGCAAAAAACTAAGAGTATAAATGTGAAAACATTTACATTAAAATAATAAGCAAAGATTTTGGGTAATTTTCTGCGATTCATGATGAAACATTTATCTATATGCTTTAAACACGCTTTATTTTGTTTGGTCGATTAATATTTCCTGGATCATTATTCATACTATGTCAGGATTATATATCGCTCTGGAATAAAAACATCATATTAAGTAATATCATATACTTTTCTAATGCGTTATTTCAATTTCAAAATTACATTATTTTTAATTGGTTGCAATTGCTAATTTTATAAATGTATGAATATCATTTCTCAATTTTGAAATTCAGGAGAAAACAGGGTTTAATCTATTCAAAAATTAACAACGAGAAAAATCAACCCTAAAAGGGCTTTAAAAAAAATCTGCCCTGAATCTGAAAAGACCATTTTTTGAATATTTTTTGAATATTCTCCGAACACTTAGGGATCACTTGTAAACCAGGGGTAATTGAGGAGTAAATCACTTGTAGGCGTCTCGCACGTGTCTCGCACATGTCTCGCACATGTCTCGCACATGTCTCGCTCTAATATGTGCGAGACACGTGCGAGACACCTGCGAGACATGTGCGAGATACCAGCGAGACAGTTAGGAGTCATTTACCAATGGTTTACTGATGGTTTACCGGTGATCCCTAAGTGTTCCGAGAATATTCAAAAGATGGTCAAAAAATGATCCTTTTATTTCCAATTCAAGATCAAAATCTGAATTTTTTCAAGCAGATTAATTTATAGATTTTGTTCTTTTCTAAACCTGTAAAAACCTTTGAATATGATTACAGATTTTTTTTAATATTATAAATAAGGCTCACTTAATAACCAATTAAAATACATTCATTTACAAATATGAGCTTCAATTTTATTGTGCCGTAATTGTAATAATCTAATAAAAAACGTTGAAGTACCACATTAAATTCCATATATTTACTGTCTAAGTTCAAGACATGATTTTGAAAGCAACATCAAAACTATTTTCTTTTATTGTAAAACATAAACCAACGACCTTCTTGCTAATAGGAAGTTTACTATTTATCGTCTCATTAATAATATTAATCTACTTAAGTCCAAAACCTGGTGGTGAAGTGGGTATGTATGAATTAGAATGTATTATGTTTTTGGGAATTGCAGTGGTGATGATATTCATTGACAGGATATTAGTTGTATTTTTAAAGTACACATGGCTTTCACTTTTTGAATTTATTGCAATTATAATTGTCCTGCTTATTTATATTGATGCCAACAAACGTGCCAGAATAATATTCACAAGCCACAAGTATTCATATTACATGATCATTTATAGTAATAAGGGGTTTGAAAAAAATAAATTCGTAAACGAAGAAATGCTGGACAAGGCTCTTTACGTGAAAGATACTAATATTGTTGAAATCAATAAAAAATCATTAAACGGGTTTTATACCTATGCTGATGTTCAATTCTGGAAGGATAGTTACAGGGTTGACGAACTTACATTTAAAAATCTGAAACTAGAATTGTATTTAAGTCCTAAAACAGATTGGACCGGAACTCAAATCGATAGTATTTACAATGTAGTGACATCTAAATTCAAATGATAAAAATCATGGATATTCCATTTACAATTACGAAAAGCGAATTTCAAAATATAATGTTGAAATTTATTTGCAGGAATTATTTCACATTTGGACGATTGGTCATCATTTATTTACTTACTGTATTCTCTTGTATGATTTTTACAACTGAAAAATGGATTTTCTACTTTCTAGGTCCATTTTCGGTTTTGATTTTGTATTCTTTGTATACATTTACATTGAAGTTTATTGTACCTCTTTTGAAATTCAAGAAATCGATCGATCCCAATAAACAATATGCAACAATAACTCTTTCAGCCAATAAGGATAATATTGTTTTGGCAACACCAAATGTTGAGAAGATAATATGGTGGCGTGACGTTGTTTCTGTTAAGAATTTTGACAATAATTTGATTATCTGTTTATTGGATAATACGACTTTAATAATTCCCTGGCAATCTTTTACTGAAGAGAAAACCTGTGATGAATGTTTTCAATCCATTCAAAATGGTATTCTGAAATCACGTGGAACATTAAAGGCCCCTCTTTTCTTGCGTCCTCCATATTTATTAGGAGTTCTTTGTTTTGTGCCTGTCCTGGGAGTTTATATTGGAATAGTATTTATCCTATTCGGTATTTTCCAATATAAAAATAAATATATGGTTATAATTGGATGTATTGGTATTGCATTTACAATAATCCTTTACAGTATTTTATTTCCTGAAATATGGAATAAAAAGGACCGGGACTTACAAATGATTCATTTGTCTAAAATGGAATTAAATTTATTAATCAAAGATATCGAATACTTTAAACTCCAAACCGGAAAGTATCCCGAAACATTAGATCAGTTAAGAAATTCAAATTTGACGATTGTAATTTTCGATCCACTACAACCTGTAAAAGGATCTAATTCAGAATTCAATTATAGGTTAGTTGGTGAAAAGTATCAACTTTTCTCTTCCGGAGTTGATAATATTCCAAATAATAAGGATGATATTTTCCCCGAAATAAAAGACATTAGTAAAGTTGGATTTATCAAATAGTTAAAAAATGTTGGCTAGTTCTATTTATCCCGTTTGTAAATTAATAAAATAATCACTATGCAAAAGTATAAGATTGTAAAAATTTGTAACACAATAGGTTTGATTTCGATAATAATGCTGATTTACTGGGTAGTAATTTTCATCACAATTACTGTTTTTGGTTTAAAAGTATTCAAAGAAGATCTAACTAATACATTTTATTGGAGCATTTTAGGAATACTGGCATTAATGTTTGGCGCGTTAATGATCAATATTATGTTTAATCTTTCAATAGTTTCGGAGCATATTTCGAAAACTACTGCTGATTTGATAAATAAATCATACAGAAAACAACTTATCGTTTTCATAGTATCGTTCCCAATTTTGATTGGCTATTTATTCTTTGGAGACTGGTCATCAGCAAATTCGAAACAAATTTATTTAATTTCTTCTGCGAAATATGTTATCAATCAATATCCTGATAAAACAAAATTGATATGTAATTATAAATTTGATTCAGTTTATTTAAAAAATGCAGAACAGACTTTAAATTTATTGTCGAAACTAAATGATAAACTTCCGAATATCTCTATAATTGCAAAAGATACAATTGATAAATCTTCCGTTTTCCTTAAAATAAGGAATTATGATGCTGATCAATTCAAGAAAACAGGAGGCAAAATTGAATACATCTTTTCTTGTTCTAAAGAAGTCAATGAATATTTAATAAATGTATTTCTCAAGGATTACAAAGAACCATACTTTATCTCAGGAGATGGAAATTACCAACTATACTATCCTGTAAAACTTAATGGAAAATTAATAGTTCTATATTTTACTGAATTACAGCGTTATGGGAAATTTGGATCGTAAAAAAAATTGTTGCTTACACCATTAATTTTTAATACAAATGAGTAAAAAGACATTAATTTGGTTTATAGTTGGCTGGGTTTTCCTGAAACTTCTCAATTACTATTATGTACCTTATTTTATTTTAGCATTAGAATTGTTGGTATTAGATTTAACACTGTTCATCTTAGTGATAATTCATACCGTAAAACTTTTTAAAGAACGGAAAGCAATAAAAAAGTTGCGTATCCATAAAATACTGTTATATATCACATTGCTTGTTTTGATGTGTTTTAATTATGAAACTAACTATTTTATTGAAAAGGTAGACTGGGTCGTATTTTATAATAAACGTTCTAATATAGTTGAACAAGTCAAACTAAAGAAAATTAATCCAAATGTGAGTTGGAATGATGGTCTTTGTGAATTGCCTTTTGAATTCCCTATTGTGTCAAATGGAGGTAATGACATATGGATTGATAGAAACAAAGATAACGGGGATGTTACTGTTACATTTTGGGTTTTTAGAAATTTTTTTAATGCACCATCTACTCAATTTATATATACCAATGACCCCGTAAGAATTAGCGCTATAAAAGAAAAAATATTAAAAAACCCTTTGGATAACTGGAAAATTAAAGAAAATTGGTTTAGAACTTTTGAACGTTAAATCAAATCACCTTTAGGATAAAAGGGGTCAGTCCCCATTATCAGATAGTCTAAAAATATTTTACTGTGATTTTATTGAGTTTACCACAAATACGGAATAAGCCTGTAGCTGGTTTTATGTGTATATTCTGTATAACCTTTCAGTTCATTTTTTAAAGTCTTATCCTCCAGATATGTTCTTGTTATCAACAAAATGATTGAAATACTAACAGGGATTATACTCCACAGAGAACCAAATAGTAATGGAAAACCTATTGCCTGGATTATCGAACCCAAATAAGCGGGATGTCTGACAACTTTATACGGACCTGTCTCACAAACTGTATGTCCTCTGTCTTTTTGAATCCTAACTGTACTTGAAAAAAATTTGTTTTGCTTTTGTGCGATCAGAAAAACAAGTTGTCCTAAAATCGTGAGAATAATGCCTGTTATAAATAAGCTCCAATGAAAATCAGGTGACCAATGATAGCGTCCGGAATCAAGACCGGCTATGACATACATGCCAATAGTCGCCAGAAAAGACAAGCCTAAAATCAGTTTATCCCATTGTTTGGCACCTTCACCTGGCTTTGAGCGCTCTTTCATTAATTCAGAATCAATTCGTAGGGCAGTAAAACTCATTATGTACATGAAAAGCCCAACAATAACATAAACCAAACCTTGCCAATAAATGAAACGACCGGCACTGATAAAAATGACGGCAAAAAACAGTAACATGCCTAATGTCTGCTTAATAAATAGACTTGCTTTCATCTTTTTTCGATTTTAATATTCTTTTAATCAATCAAAATTAATAATAAAACCAATGATTTAAAACACACAATATTTATCTATTTTTACTCAACCCATTTATTTCAGCTATTGTGAGACTCCAATAGACAAAAAAACAGAAAACCTGAACAACAACCTAAATAAACAAATCAGAATTACAACCATGATAACTAAACCGACCTTATTATTAGACAAGCAAAAATGCAAGCGAAACATAGAAATGATGTTTTCAAAAGCGAAAACGAATCATGTTTCATTTCGTCCTCATTTTAAAACGCATCAATCATTAGAAATCGGGAGATGGTTTAAAGAATTGGGTGTTGATAAAATAACGGTTTCATCATTGGAGATGGCGCAGTATTTCTCATCTGAATGGGATGATATTACGGTTGCCTTTCCTGTCAATATATTGGAAATTGAAACGATCAATCAGCTTTCTGAAAAAATCACGCTTAACCTTTTGGTTGAATCCGTGGAAGCAGTCAGGTATTTGGTGCAAAATACAAAAAACAATATCGGGATATTTATCAAGATTGATATTGGTTATCACAGAACCGGAATCCCCCCTACTTCCACACAACAAATTGATGAAATTCTTTCTGTAATAAGCGCCAGTACTACCTTGAGTTTTAAAGGGTTTTTAACGCATGCCGGCCACACCTATTCATGCAGAACAAAAGAAGAAATTCTCGCAATTCACAATTCTAGCACAGAGATGTTAACAAGCTTAAAAGCAATATATAAAGATCGTTATCCTGATTTAATCATCTCAATTGGTGATACCCCAAGCTGCAGTGTTGCCGATGATTTCTCAGGAATTGATGAGATCCGCCCCGGTAATTTTGTTTTTTATGATCTCACTCAACAGCAGATTGGGGCTTGTTCTTTTGACCAGATTGCGGTTGCGATGGCTTGTCCCATCGTTGCAATTCACCCCGAGAGAAATGAAATAGTCATTTATGGAGGAGGCGTTCATTTTGCTAAAGACAGATTGGAAGTTGACACAATTGGGACGATCTATGGAATAGTGGTTGAGCAATTTGAAGAACGCTGGGGAGAACCTATTCAGGGCATGTATTTGAAAAGTCTGTCTCAGGAACACGGAATTGTATCTGTACCCGAACAGTTTATAGCAAAATATAAAATCGGAGATTTACTGTACATATTACCCGTGCATTCATGCATGACTGCCAATGAAATGAAAAGTTATAAAAGTCAGGATGAAATCATATCAAGACTTTAACTTCATTTTATATCAAATTTTAAAGTGTTTTTAAAATAACTAAAGGGATTTCCAACGGCGTTTTATTTAAAGTAATGCCATTTATCAAAACCTTTTCAAATGAAATGTTCTCTGCGTATTTCAAACAATACGGGACCGGCGTATTTCCGATTTTGATATCTGTAAAGCTAATATTTTTCAAAGGAAATCCTTCCAGTCCAGACATGTAAATTCCACATTCTCCGGATTGTTTGCAGGTAACATTTTCAATCACAAAAGTGCTGAATCGGGTTGGATTGAATGATGAATGTTCACCTTTGTAATTGGGTTCAAATCGTATAACTGCAGATCTTACCGAATCGGCCTGTATATTCCTGATGTAAATATTCCCGATATATCCTCCCCGGTCGAGATTGGATTTAAAGTAAATGGCATTTGATGATTTCGGAATCACTATGTTTTCGATAAAAACATTACGTGCACCACCGGCGATCTCACTTCCGATACATACTCCGTTGATTTTTGACCTGAAAGTGCAATTGCGAATGACCACATTTTCAGTAGGCTGACCAACCCGCCAGGCATCATTATCGCGCCCGGATTTTATGGCGATAGCATCGTCTCCGGTTGAGAAAGTGCAATTTTCAATCAATACATTGCTGCATGATTCGGGATCGCAACCATCGTTATTATAGTTATAACTGGTTACAGTTACGCCCCTCACAATGACATTACTACAAAATATTGGATGAATCACCCAAAACGGAGAGTCTTTGAAAGTTACCCCTTCAACACGGACGTTAGAACATCCGAAGGCTTCAAAAAACCCGGGACGCAATTTACAATCCTTGCCAAACACCCTCTTGTAGACGGGTTCGTTGTCGCGCCCCATTTTACGAAGCAACTCCTGATCTTTCGTTTGTATGTTTTTCCATTTAGCAAATTTCTCAGCCCCGTTTCCGTTCACTGTTCCTTTCCCGGTCAAGGCAATATTGTGAACATGGTAGGCATAGATAAATGGTGAAAAGTTATAGACTTCGGTTCCCTCCCATCGTGTAAGCACAGCTGGCAGATAATCGTTTTCGTCAGTACTGAAATGAAGGGTGGCTTTTTCATTAAGTTGTATATTCACGTTACTCTTGAAAACAATCGGTCCGTTCATATAATAATCACCGGCTTTAACTACGATAGTTCCTCCTCCATTTTCACTGCATGCCATAATAGCCTTTTCAAATGCAGCTTTACAAGGCGTTTTGAGGTCTCCCACAGCACCAAAATCAGTAACGAAGTATTCTTTGTTTGGAAAAGTAACCGGATTCAGTTGTTTTATAATCTCATCTGCCTTATTCCAGTTCTGCTGAGCAAAAGCACTGTTAAACAGCAGTATCAGAAAAGCAATTAATACTATTTTAATATTATTCATCTCAGATTATTTCAAAGAATATTAAGAAACTTATTAAATTTTATTTAGGTGCGGTCTTAATATCTGATCGTATGAAAGTAGCACATGTAAAGACGCCTTATTTTGTGTCTCAAAGGTAGAAAGATCTTCTATCATTGAGATGCTAAAAATTGCGTTTATACCAGCTAACTTACATATTCATAAATAGTGTCAGGCACCATTTATTTGTCATTTATCAAAATATCATTAAATTTGACATTAAACTACAGAAGAATCAAGCAGGATTCGGTAACCATAAAAATATGAAATATTTTATTCAGACAGTATTAATAATGATATTATCGCTGAGTGCAGTAGCACAAAGCAATGAGAATAATTCAAATCAAAAAATTGATCGAAAGGCAGTTGTCGGGAGACATAAAATCATAACTACCGCAACTAATCCGAAAAGTCCTGCCCAGGTTGGGAATGGCGAGTTTGCTTTTGGAGTCGACATTACCGGACTTCAAACATTTGTACCGTTCAATACATTGTCACACTGGAGCTGGCATAGCTTCCCAATTCCTCAGGGACAGCACGTTGAAGATTTCAAAGGAATGCTATTGGATACGCACGGTCGAATGGTTAAATATGAGATACCTAATAAAGAACAGCAAGAGTTATCTTCCTGGTTATCTGGAAATCCGCATTGCTTTAATCTTGGCCGCATAGGGTTTCTGCTGCTCAAGTCTGATGGGACCAAAGCAACAGCTAAAGACCTGAAAAACACACGACAGGAAGTTGATTTGTGGAATGGGATTATCTACAGTTATTTTGATTTGGAAGGCATACAGGTGAAGGTGAAAACGGCTTGCCACCCAACGAGTGATGCCATTGGAGTTACGGTAAAATCGGATCTGATAAAAAAAGGACAAATTAAAATACTGGTCGACTTCCCTTATCCTGATTCAAGGAACTTTGCTGATTACGTTGGAATTTATAAACAACCGGAAACTCATTCATCAATTATTGAAATGAAAAGTGACCATTCTGCTGTAATAGCTGAAAAGATGGATGAGACAAAATACTATGTCTCCCTGAACTGGTCATCAAAGGCTCATTTATTGTCTGGTGATACCATTTCATCCAAACATCGTTTATATATTGATCCGATACAAACCGATGAAATTTCGTTTACCTGCACATTTTCTCCAGAGAAAAACAAACAATTCTTGAATACAGCTGCCCAGATTTTTACAGAAAGCTGTAAGGCATGGCCTGACTTTTGGAATTCAGGTGCTGCGATTGACTTATCACAGAGTAAAGATGTGAGGTGGAAAGAATTTGAACGCAGGATTGTTCTATCGGAATATCTGATGAAAGTCAACGAGGCAGGATCTTATCCCCCACAAGAAGCGGGATTAGTTAACAACGGATGGTATGGTCGTTTTCATTTCGAGATGATCTGGTGGCATGGCGTTCACAACGCATTATGGAACAGATGGCCTTTATTTGATAAAAGCCTGCATGTTTATTCTGACTTTCTTCCAACATCGATAAAGCGTGCGACTGAACAAGGATACAA
>JGI24140J50213_10000179_pt1 | contig 29719 bp, 15 predicted proteins | sample BarGraIncu00222A_FD_50213 | JGI IMG/M metagenome (IMG submission 50213)
CGACGCCGTCCTTGCCGCGCCGCGACACCGACGCANGGGTCTCCAGGTAGCCCAGTGCGGCGTGGACGGCGGCGGCGTGCGCGGCGTCAACCGCCTCAACCGTCACCGGGTCACCCAGGGCCCACAGGGCGCTGACGGACTTGGGGGCGGAGAACGTCAGGTCGTACCCGGTGACCGCGTCGACCCGCCACGCCCCACCGAGTGTTCGCCCGGTGGTCGGGGACAGGGCCCGGCCGAACATGGCCTCCAGTTCCAGCTCGGCCACCACCGCACCGGGTGTCAGGCCGAGCTCGCTCAGGCCTTGGCCGTGCCAACGACCGGGGCGGTCACCGTGCTCGGTGTAGTACTCACAGGCGCCACCGGCGACGGTGCGCTGGTAGTACCGCCACGATGAGCGGCCGATCTTCGCAGAAGACAACACCAGACAACACCACCCGGAATACTGTTGCAGGACAACAACTTTCCCGCCCAGGGTAACCACCGCGGATGCACATGTCTGGCCCGATTCTGGTCAGACATGTGCACGAGATCGTCGCGAGTCGGCAGTGCCGCGACGACGTGGAACGCACCGGTCACCACCGGACGAATGTGGACGATCAACATCGACGAGCCAACTTCGACACTGGATGAGGCGTTCGCGCGTGTCGTGCGGCCAGCCGGTCGCCCGCCAAACCTCAGGCGGCACGCTGCGAGTCAAGGCAGCACCCTGCGCAAGACGAATGCAGATCCATGCAAAGCACGACGCCAGGGTCGTCACACCTCGGTGACTTGCAGGTCCTACGTGCGGTTTTCGGTGGCGGGCTCTATCTCGCCAGCAGCGCCATGTTCGGGCTGGCCCTGGGCGCGCTCCTGCGGCACACGGCCGCGGCGATCACCATCGTGGTCGGTGCCTGCTGGTCGTCCCGCCGTTCACGCACCTGCTGCCGGGGGGCTGGGGGGATGCGGTCGAGCGCCACTTCACCAGTAGCGTCGGCCAGCAGATCACCGCGGTCACGCAGGACGTCAACGCGCTGAGCCCGTGGAACGGGTACCTCGTCTTCACGCTCTGGTGGGCGTCATCATGGCCGGTGCGGCGTACCTGCTGAACCGCCGCGACGCCTGATCCGCTGCGACGAATCCGTCCGTTCGGTCGGGACGGGGCCGATCAGGGCTGGTTCTGCTGCTGGACCTGGCGGCTCGTGTCCCACTGGGATGCCGGGAGGGGTCCTAGCGCACTGCGCGAGCTGATGACGACCATCCCGGCTGCCAGTGCGAGCCCGATGATGGCTCCGGGCAGCTCCCTGCGCCAGTTCATCGCCGACGCCCGATGGGCTGGAGCCGGCTTTGCCCGAGGCGCTTCAGGAGCAGCTCGACCTCGACCTCAGGTACGGGCGGACCCCAGTACGGTCCCACCCCCCGGTCGCAGCCGATCGCGTCGAGAACGCTCGCCTGGCTGTGGTCTTTGACTCCCTCGGCCATGCACAGCAGGCCGAGGTCGTGCGCGAGGTGGACCAGGCTGGAGGCGATGGCGTGGTCGTTGCTGCTCTGCGGGAGACCGGCGACGAAGGTTGTGTCGATCGTCAGGGAGCTCACCGCGAAGTCGCGCAGGTCGGTCATCGACCAGGAGCCGGTGCAGAACTGACCCAGCGCCAGCTGAACTCCTGCCGCACGCAGCGCGAGCAGGGGGACGTGGATCTGCGTCCGCCGCGCCAGACTGGTCGCTTCGTTCAGCACGATGACCAGGCGAGACGGGTCGATGCTCGTGCGGCTCACGATACCGACGATGTCTTCAACGACGGCCCGGTCGCAGAGGTACCGGGTCGCGATGTTGAGGGAGACGGTGGCCGGCTCGGCGCCGTACGAGCGGGAGCTCAACGCCTCGACCAGTGCGCAGGCCTGCTCGGTCTGGGCGCTGATCAGGGACGACACGAGTCCGTGCCGGTCGGCTAGCTCCATCAAGGCGTCCGCGGATCGCACTCCGCGCTGGGGGTCCTGCCAGCTCGGACGAGCCTCGACCCCGCAGGGGAGTCTCTCCTGCAGGGAGACGATGGGCTGGAACCTCAGGGTGAGCTCGCAGTTGCGGATCGCGCGCTTGAGCACACTGAGCTGACCGGCATCGGATCCGAGGAACTCTGAGCTGTCCTGCCGGGCCATCAGGCTTCGCGGCTGTCCCCAGTGCGGCTCGAGCGCGAGAAACGGGGCGTCAGGCGCGGGCGCGGCCTGCAACAACCACGCACCGTGGGGCATCGGTGCAAGTTCGGGCATATCAGGATCGTCGGCTCGTGGAGTCCGCCAACTGATGGTCGGTTTGTCAGCGTGGCTCAGTGAACTGTCATCAGATTTCGGCGTGGATCCTGTCGAGGAGCTCCTGCTGGGAGCGAAGCCCGAGCTTGCGGTAGACCGAGCTGAGCTGGTTGCGCACCGTTCCCTGGGTCAGGAACAGCTCCGCAGCAATCGCAGGTACCCGCTTCCCGCGGGACAGCCTGGTCACGATCTCGAGCTCGCGGCTGGACAGGTGCCCGGCGTGCAGCGACGCCGCGAACTGCGGCCCCCAGATCTCGGGCGCGACCTCTTCGACAGCCACGAGTGTCTCGGTGCCGCCGAGCCCATTGTTGTTGGGTGTGATCGAGAACTTGGGGACCCGGGTCACGTCGAAACGACGGTTGGGGAGCAGGCTCATCCGCTCGACGAACTCGTCCACCGCGAGAGCGGGGGACCACAGGAATCCTTGCCCGGCGATGCACCCGAGCCGGTGCAGCAGCGTGAGCTGCTCGACGGTCTCGATGCCCTCGGCCACGGTGTTCAGGCGCATCGCGCGGCACAGGTCGATGATCGAGGATACGATCGCGAGGGCGTCCGGGTCGTCGCGGATGTTGTGGACGAACATCCGGTCGATCTTCACGGTGGTCGCGGGCAGCCGGCTCAGGTACCCCAACGAGCTGTAGCCCGTACCGAAGTCGTCGATCGCGATGGACATGCCCCGTGCGCGCAACCGCTGGAGGAGCTCGCGCGCGTAGTCGGGGTTGTTCATGATCGCGCTCTCGGTGATCTCCAGCTCGACGTCGCGGCACTTGAGCCCATACGCCTTCAAGGTGGCCAGCACCGAGACTTCGACGTCGTCCTCGGCGAGGTGCGTCGCCGACATATTGACTGCGACCCGCAGCGCCGGGTTGGTGGCCTCGCGCAGCCGTCCCAGGTCACGGCAGGCCCGGGCCAGCGCCCACCGGTCGAGCGTGGAGGCGAGCCCCATCGCCTCGGCGAGGGCGACGAACTGCAGCGGTGACACGGCTCCCAGGGTGGGATGGTTCCAGCGCGCGAGGGCTTCGACGCTGACGACGCGGCCCGTCGCCAGATCGACCAGCGGCTGGTAGAAGAGCTCGAGGCCATCATTGGCGAGTGCGTCCTGCAGGTCGTTGCTCAGCGACAGCTGGCCGTTCGCGTGGTCGTCCAGGGACAGCTCGAACAGGTGCGCCCGTCCTCGGCCGTGCGACTTCGCGTTGTACATCGCGGCGTCTGCGAAGCGGAGCAGCTCGTCGCCCGGGCTCGGCGGGGAGACTGCGATGCCGATGCTCGCGGTCACGTACGAGCGCTGCCCGCCTAGGTCGAAGGGCTCGGCGAGCGCGCGGAGCAAACGGGCTGCCAGCTCCTGCGCCTCAGCCTCCGAGGCTCCTTCGCGCAGGATGATGAACTCGTCGCCGCCGAAACGGGCGACGGTGTCGCCGGACCTGACGACGGCGGACAGGCGCTCGGCGACGGCGACGAGCAGGCGGTCGCCGGCCTCGTGGCCCCACGAGTCGTTGACGAGTTTGAACTGATCGATGTCGGCGAAGAGCACGGCTACCGAGCTGCCCTCGATCCGCTCGGAGCGTGCGACAGCGAGCCGGAGCCGGTCGGTGAGCAGCCCGCGGTTCGGCAGGCCGGTCAGCTCGTCGTACAGGGCGCGCCGCCGGAGCTCGTGCTCGGCCCGCCGCTCGTCCGTGATGTTGGTGATCATGGCCAACGAGCCGGTGGGTCCGGTCTCGTCGCGCATGGGCGTGACGCTGAGCCGCAGGACCCGGACGTCGCCGTCGGGGTGGGGGTAGCTCACTTCGTACTGCTCCGGGCCGCGCTCCTGCCTGGTCCGCAGCTTCTCCGACAGGACGACACCGTTGTCGGCGGCGCCGAGCAGCTCGGGCACCGTGCTTGCCATGATCGTGTCGACGTCAACTCCGAGGATCTCGGCCATCTTCTGGTTGGCGTACAGGGCGTTGCCGTCGGGGTCGACGGTCCAGATGCCTTCCTGGGCCGTGTCGACGATGGCCCGGTACCTTGCCTCCGAGGCGCTCAGCCGATGCCTTGCCTCGTACATGCCGCTGACGTCCTGTATGAAGCAGTCGACGGCGTACGGCGTGCCGTCGGCGGCGCGGAGCAAACAGGCCTGGACGAGTATCGGGATCGCGGACTCGTCCTGCTGTTCCAGGGCTCCTTCCCAGGTCCTTGCGTCGCCGAAATTGTCCGCGAGGTCCACCACCGTTTGCTCGCTCGCGGGGTCGGTCGGGTGCCAGAACGCTCGCGACGTGTGGTTCTCCACTTCAGCGCGGGAGCGGTTGAGCAGCTGGCACAAGGCGTCGTTGGCGCGCAGGACCACCCCGTGGAGATCCAGCAGCGCCTGGGGCATCCCGGATCGTTCGAAGCGTGCCCGGTAGCGGAGCTCGCTAGACTCCAGCAAGGTACGGGTCTCCACGTCGGCACTGATGTCCCGGGTGATCCCGCTCATGCCGACCACCGACCCGACCGCGTCGCGGACGGCGGACAGACGGACCGAGACGTCGAACACCGTGTCGTCCTTGCGCAGCCGCTGGGTGGTCAAGGTGTCGACGGGCAGGTCGCGCGCGAGGTCGGTCATGGCGTCGGCGAACTCGGCGCGCCGGTCAGCGGGAACAAGGATCGTGATGTCCTGCCCGATCAGCTCGTCCGGGTGGTAGCCGAAGACGGTCTTCACGGCGGAGTTCGCCTCCAGGATCCGACCGTCGAGCTCGGTCAGCATGATGGCGTCCTCGGAGGCGTCGACCAGGGCCGCGAGATGGCGGGATCGTGCGTCCGCCAGCCGCTGCGCGGTGACGTCATAGGACACGTTGAGCGTGGCGACGGGGTTTCCGTCGTCGTCGTTGATGACAGTGGTGGTGCCGTGCACGGTGACCGTGCGCCCGTGCTTGTCGCGCAGGTCCCAGTCGGCGGAGAACGCACCCGTCCAGACCCTCTCGCCCTGCCGCAGGACGCCCTCGAGGCCCTCGGGAGGCACGATGAGCTCGACCGCGAAGCGGCCGCGCGCCTCCTCGGCGCTGTACCCGTACAGGGACTCGGCGGCGGTGTTCCAGTAGGTGACGCGACCGGGGATGTCGGTGATGACCACGGCGTGGCCCAGGGCGCCGAGGGCGTGGGACAGGACGGTGCTGTCAGGCCCGGCTACGGGCTCATCAGCAGGGTCGCCTTGCATGTCCATCATCACGTTGACCGACGGCTCGTCGGACCTGGTGCTCGGCCCGGGGTAGTCATCCAGGCCACCAGTAAAGTGTCATCCTCCCCGAGCTGCCAGATGGACCGGCCGCCCTGGTGCGAGCTCGTCCGACCTTTGCCGGACCGTCGATACGCTGCGAGCCGCCTCCGGAGAAAGGTCGCCTTGCCGAAGTAGAGCACTTTCGCGCCATCGACCCAGGCTGCCTCCAGGGCCACGACCGGGTACGGCACTCGCCCGGTACCTCGCCACGCATGAAGAGCACGATTGCCACGTACGCGAGGGGGTAGAACGCCAAGTAGAAGGCGTCCGCCACCGAGGGTGTGGGGGGATTGGCGCCGCCTTGGGACTCGATCGTGAGGGCGATATCGCCCAGCGACCACATGAGCAGGGCCAAGCCCAGCGTCACGGCGACAGCGCGCCCGCTCCGCCTGGTGAACCCGCGCGCGATGCAGAGGGCGCTGGCCACGATCTCGAAGGCGGCCACAGCCAGCCGTCGAGCAGCTGGGAGGACTGATCGGGGGTCCGGATGATCAAGGACACGAGGTAGCCGATGAGCAGCAGGCCCATCAGCGCATAGATCGCCGACAGGGCGGCGCCGGAGCGGCCGCCCGCCTGTGTGTCGACCGCCTAGGGGGGCGCCGAGCGATCCTCGACGTCCGCGCGGACGGTCTGCTCGGCTCAGCTGGTTCACAAAGAGGGATTCGGCGCGCGAAACCCCGCACTTAAGAGCTTGTGCACTTGTACCTGGATCATGCCCACCCCGGTACGTCCAGGCTATTGATGCGCTCGGACTTGTGCGCCTCCCCACGTCCACGTCGGGTCGTGCGCGGCGAACACCGTGACCTCGGGATGAGAAGCGGCGAGCTCGCGCAACCGGTTCTGGTTGTGCACGCGCAGCAGCTTGTCCGTCGTCACGATCGCCTCGAACAGCCGCACCGGCAGGCCCAGCTGACGCTTCGGGCCGTTGACCTCCCGGGGATCGAAGAACGCGTCGCCGGCATCGAGCAACAAGCCGTTGGAGGTGTTGACCACCATTCCGCAGTGGCCGAGCGTGTGCCCCGGGAGCGCGACGAAGAAGATGTCCTCCGGCAGGTCGCGTAGCTGGCGGATGGACTCGAACCCCAGCCATGGCTCTCCCTCGTCGGAGTAGGTCTCCCAGGCAGGTGAGTGCGCCCACATCTTCGGCCGGTAGCGTGCCCGCGCCTTGACCCCATGCCGGTCCGTCGCAGGCCTTCAGCTCAGCGGCATGGACGTGCACCGCCGCCCATGGGAAGTCCGAGAGCCCGCCCACATGGTCAAGGTCCAGGTGCGTCTGCAGTACGTGGCGCACGTCGTGCGGGGCGAACCCGCGCGCGCCGCGATCTGACGTACCGCCGCCAAGGCGGGATCGACGGTCGGCCTGGCCAAGAGCTTGGCGAACCCGAAACCTAGCCGCGACGAGATGTCCGCGTAGTCGGCGGTGCCGAGCCCCGAGTCGACCAGGACGAGCCCGTGACGGGCGCTCCAAGAGCAGGACGTTGCACGCCAGGGGCAGCCCGCCGACGGACACCCCTTTGATGTGCGCGCAGTTCAGGTGGTGGACGCGGAGATCGGACAAGGCAGAACTCTTCAGGCCGTGAGCGCCGGTCGGTCTGTCATCGGTGTGTACGCGAAGTGTCATCACCTGGGTGGTCACCTTCAGGCGTGACTTTCACACGGTCGAAAGCACCTTCGTCGCTGATCTGGGTCCGTGATCGATGGAGGAAGAGTTCTGTGCGAACGTTTCATGTCATCGGGCCCATAGGACTCGTCACGACGAGCCTGCTCGCCGGTGCCCTCGTCGTCGGGAGCGCAACCTCACCGGCCCAGGGGCACGTCAGCCCCGGGCTCACCAGGAACATCTTGATGGCGCCGGCCTCGGGCGGCATCTCGCTCGACCGGCTCGCCGTCGCTGTCCGCTCCGGTGGTGGATCGGTGGTCGCGATCTACCCGGTCGCCCGCTCGGTGGTTGCGGACATCGCTAAGAGCTGGAAGGCACCGCTCGGCGTCATCGAGGTGCCGGACCGCGCGCTGCACGTAACCGGCTCAGCCGGAACGGCCAGCTCGGATGTGACCTCGACCATGCGCGACACCGTGGGTGGCGCCGCGGCTGACGGTGGCGCCGGCATCACGGTCGCCGTCGTCGACACCGGCATCGCGTCCGTACCGGATCTGAACGGCCGGATCTCGCGCCTGTCTGTCCTGCCCGGGCCGCAGGGTGACGGCTTCGGCCACGGGACCTTCATGGCCGGTCTGATCGCGGGTTCGGGCGCCTCGTCGGCCGGTCGGTTCGGCGGCATCGCCCCCGCCGCGAAGCTGCTCGACGTGCGCGTGGCGTCGGCGTCCGGCGACACCTCCCTGAGCCTTGTCCTGGCCGGGCTGCAGGCCGTGAGCGACCGCCGCTCCGCCGACCCGAGCCTGCGTGTCCTCAACCTCTCCCTCTCCGAGGACTCCTCCGTCCCGCCGGCCTTCGACCCGCTGTCGCGGGCGCTGGAGACCTTGTGGGCGCACGGCATCACCGTCGTGGTCGCCGCGGGCAACTCGGGCCCTGTCGCCGGCAGCGTCACCGCGCCCGGCAACGACCCGGTCGTGCTCACCGTGGGCGCGCTCGACGAGTCCGGCAGCTCCTCCCGGTCCGACGACTCGGTCGCCGCGTTCTCCAGCTGGGGCGACCCGTTTGGGATCTCGTCGAAGCCCGACCTCGTCGCCCCTGGCGTCTCGCTGGTCAGCCTGCGCGACCCCTCGAGCTACGTCGACGCCAACTTCCCCTCCGCGCGGGTTGGCTCCAGCTACTTCCTGGGCAGCGGTACGTCGATGTCGGCAGCTGTCACCTCCGGCGCTGTGGCCGTGCTGCTGAGCAAGCGTCCCTCGCTCAGCCCGGACGCGGTCAAGGCAGTGCTGACGGGCTCGGCGTACGACGTGCATGCCCGCGGCCACGCCGACGGCGCCGGCGGTCTGGACCTGGCCGCTGCACTGACCTCGTCGGTGCGGGGGGGCACCGGGTCGGGCGATGACCGAATGTACGCGGCACCGATGGGCTCCTCCGCAGACGCCTGGGCGGCGTTCGCCACGGCGTGGTCGTCCGGCGACTGGCGCAAGACGCAGAACGCCTGGGCGGCACTTCCCGACGACGTGCGCCGGTGGGCGTCGCAGGCCTGGGCGCTGTCCTTGGTCGTGAACGGCTCCTCCGACAGCGTGATCACCCAGGCTCGCGCCTGGTCGGCGCGCTCCTGGTCCGGGCGCTCGTGGTCGTCCACCGACTGGCTGGCGCGGGCCTGGTCGGCCCGGTCCTGGTCCACCGACGACTGGGCCGCCCGGTCCTGGTCCGCCCGGTCCTGGTCGGCGCGGTCCTGGTCCGACTCCGACTGGTCCGCACTCACCTGGTCGGCCCGCTCGTGGTCGGCGACGACGTGGTCGAACGACGCCTGGTCCGTGGTGGGTTGGGGCGGCTGAGTCCATGCCGGTCCAGGGTGAACGGGACTCGTCCCGACGCCGGATGTCCGCGCTGCACCTGCTCGTGGGTGCGGTCGCGGTCACCGGCACGTCGGCGGCGACCCTGGTCATCCTGTTCGGCCGGGACCGGCCACTCATCGGCTCGGCGCACCCGCAGTGGCAGCTCACTGTCGGCCTGGTCGTCCTCGCGTGCCTGGCCGAGGTTGCGTACGTCCGGCTCCGACACGGGGAGACCACCGAAGACCTGACGTTCTTCGAGGCCGTCGTCGTGGCGGCGACCCTGCTGCTGCCCGCGGCAACCGCGCTCGGCGTGACTATGGTCGGTCTCCTGCTCGCGAGCCTGCTGCTGCGGCGACCGCTGGTCAAGGTGGTGTTCAACCTCGGCTCGTACGCTGCCGGGGCGTCCGCGCTCATCGTGCTGGCCCAGGCGGCTGCCGGCTCGGGCAGCGGCGTGGGGGCCCGTACTGTCCTCGGGCTCACCGCCGGGACCATGGTCTTCGCGGCCGTCAACCTGCTGGCGCTCGCGTTCGTCCTCGCCGTCGTCGAGGGCGAGCAGGTACGCGAGATCCTCGCCTCGGAGTGGCAGCTCTCGGCGATCATGGCGGTCGGCAACGCCGGCGTCGGCATGCTGGGCGTCGAGATCGGCCTGTCCGCACCGGCCTTGCTGCCATTCGTGGCACTCCCGATCCTCACGCTCGGGCACTCGTACCGGTCCGCTGTCCGCCACGCGCACGAGCGGGACCGCAACCGCTGGCTGACCGAGCTCAGCGGTGTGCTGGCCGGTCAGCCCGACGGTGGCCTGCTGCTGCCCGCGGCCGAGACCGCCCGCGGCCTGTTCGCGGCCTACGAGGCGCGCATCGTGCTGCTCCCCGGCGGCGCGGTGGTCGCTGACGAGGAGGGCGGCCGGGCGAGCGACCCCGAGCCCGCGCTTGAGGCCCTGCTCGACACGCTCGTCAATGGGGCAGGCGTGCAGTCGGTGCCCGCGGCGCTGCTCCCCGCCGGCAACCGTCGCGGACTCGGCATCGCGCTCGACCTCGGCCCCTCTGCGCGCGGGATGCTCATGGTGGGCTGGGCCGACAAACCGACGCCGGGCTGGAAGCGGTTGTGGCGACCCGAGGAGCTGAGCAACGTTCAGCGGTCCACCCTCACCGCAGTCGCGACCGCGGTGGCCAACGCGATTCGAGCCGCCGAGCACCTGCGCGTACTGACCGAGGAGTCCCTGAAGCTGCAGGCCGTCGTGAACCATGGCACGGATGGCGTCGCCGTCATCACCCCGCTCGGCGAGCTCCTGGTCTGGAGCCCTGCGATGACCCGCCTGACCGGTGTCGACGCGGCGGTCGACCTGGCCCGGCTCGCCGGTGGCCGGCTCGACCCGGCGCGTGGCGAGCCCGTCATCGACCTGCTCACGATGCTCGCCGGCCCGCGGGCTTCGGCCGCGGCCCTCGCCGGCGCCATGCCGCACGGCGCGGCGCCCAGGCGGGTCGTCATCGCGGTGCGTGTGAACGCCGACGAGAGCCGCGACCTCGAGATCACGGTCGCCCGGATCGCGAGCGACTCTCCCAGCGGGGAGCTCACCGTCCTGACGGCCCGCGACATCACCGAGGCGAGCCGGCTCGAGCGGCTCAAGACCGACTTCATCGCCAGCGTCTCCCACGAGCTCCGTACCCCGATCACCCCGATCAAGGGCTACGCGCAGCTGCTCGCCACACGCGGCCACCTGATGGAGCCGGCTCGCCGGCTCAACGCGCTGCAGCTCATCGAAGACCGCGCGGACCACCTCAGCCGCCTCGTCGACGACTTGCTGCTGGCATCGCGGGTGGGCGGCGGCGAGAACCCGAAGATCACCATCGAGCCGGTCGAGATCGACCTGCGAACGATCGTGGAGAAGTCCGTCGACGGCAACGAGATGCTGGTCGACCGGACGACCACTACCGTCCCGGACCGCCCAGTGATCGTGCGCTGCGACTCCGTACGCGCGGTGCAGTGCCTGTCGAACCTCCTGAGCAACGCCGTCAAGTACTCCCCGGCCGACTCCCTGATCACGGTCGAGATCACCCAGACGGACGACGCAGCCGCCGTGTCGGTCACCGACGCGGGCCGCGGTATCCCGAGCGCCGAGCTCGAGCGCGTCTTCGAGCGCTTCCACCGGGTCGACGACGCCTTCACCATGCAGACCAGCGGCAGCGGCCTCGGCCTCTACATCGCCCGCGAGCTGGCCCGGGCGATGGGTGGCGACATCACGCTTGTCTCCCGCCTGGGGTACGGATCGACCTTGACCTTCGTCCTCCCCCGACCGGAGAAGGTGGAGCCGGCTCGCCCGGGCACCCCCGCCTTCTCGCCGAACATACGAGTACCAGAGGAGGCCCGGCGGTGACCGAGATCCTGGTTGTCGATGATGAGCCGTCCGTTCGGCTCCTGCTGCGTGACGTCCTCGAGATGGAGGGGTACGACGTCAGCGAGGCCCCCGATGGGCCCAGCGCCATGCGTGCGATGGCCGACCACCGCCCCGCCTGTGTAGTCCTGGACGTGATGATGCCCGGCATGAGCGGCATCGAGGTGCTCACCCTTATCCGCGCGAACGACGAGCTGGTCGATCTCCCGGTGATGATGCTGACCGCGGCGAGTGACGAGGAGACGACCTGGTCGGGCTGGTCCAACGGCGCCAATTACTACCTGCCCAAGCCCTTCGACGTCGAGCACCTGCTGAAGTGGATCGACCTGCTCGTCGTCGGGCCGGCGGAGTTCGACCCGCTCGACGACGTTGACCTGGTGCTCACTCCGGTCGATCCCATGCCCGTCGACCTCGACCGCGCCGGCGCTGCGCTGTTCCGGCTCGCCCTCACGGAGGCGGGCTTGAACACTGTGAACACTGCCGTCGAGCCACTGCGCCCGAACCCGGTGACTGTGGCGCCCACGATCGTCATCCCCCCGGCCGTCACCGCTGTCCCGGACCCCGGCGTGTGGCAGGAGGATGGCGAGGCTCCGCTCGGCGAGGAACTCGTGCGGGCGCTGCGTACCGACCAGATCTGGGTCGCGTACCAGCCCATCGTCGCCCTGGACGGCGAGGCGCTGATCGGTGTCGAGGCGCTCGCGCGCTGGCGCCATCCGCAGCGCGGAGACCTGTCGCCCTCGGAGTTCCTCCCCGTCGCGGAGAAGGCGGGACTGGGCGACGAGCTCGGCCGCAAGATCCTCACGACAGCGGCCCGGCAGATAGTGGCCTGGAACAACAAGCGGGCCGCGATCGGTCTGCCGTCGCTGCTCCTCTCGGTCAACGTCTCGCGTCGCCAGATCACCGAGGCCAGGTTCCTGCCGCAGATCCTGGATCAGCTGTCCGACTGCGAGCTCGCGCCCCAGCTGCTCGTCCTCGAGGTGGGAGAGCCGAGCCTCGCCGCCCTGTCCGAGGACGACCTCGCATGCGTGGCGACGGTGACCGCTGCCGGCGTCCGCCTCTCGCTCGATGATTTCGGCTCTGCCGACAGGTCGCTCGAGTCGCTGCGTGGTTCGCCGGTGTCGTTCGTCAAGGTCGACCGCTCATTCGTCCGTGGGATCGGCGAAAATGCCAGCGACGACGACGCCGTGCGCAGAATCGTGTCGATGGCTCATCGTTTCGGACGTATCGCCGTGGCGGAGGGCGTCGAGACCAGGCACCAGGCGCGGTGGTTGCTGCACCTGGGCTGCGAGTACGGCCAGGGATACCTCTTCGCGTACCCGGCACCGGCGGCTCATATCACCGAAATGGTTCTCGAAGATGCTGGTAGAGAATTGCGCTCCGGGTCGACGACTCCGGCTCTCGATCCGAAAGCATGCGATACTTCAGACGATTCTGCACGGCTCGATCGACTTGACCGCGCCCTACCTCACGGACCCACGAGGCGCTGACGGGTACCGCGGCAACAGCCGACATTGCTCAGGCGACCTTGACGAAGCCTTACGTCGTCGCCTTGAGCCTGGCCTTGGTCGGGCTGCCGATGCCGTTCGAACAGATCCGGATGCGTCTGCTGTTCGCTAGTCTTCTGCGACGCTCCGATCACTGCTGCGATGCGCCGGCGGGAGGTCACGGCCGGCAGCAGGAACACCGCGCCTGACACCCCAACTGGCGTCGTCACGACGGCGACGCCTAGCCCGAACGCGACAGCGGCCGCCAGCGTCCAGTCCATGCTGCATTCTGCAGGGAGAGCGACTTTCTGTCGAGATGCGCTGGCGTACATGGACTCTCGCGGTTTGTTAGAGAGTTCGAATCGATAAACACCAGCCATTTTGTTCTGCCCGGTGCCTCTGCATATCGCAATTACCCCGGCTGAGGCGGCTGTGCTGGACGATTCCCGTGACGGGGCGTCATGTTCCGACGTAGTGCAATCGCACGGGATCCTGCTGGTGCGAGCGGCCCGGGTGATATTGATAATGTGACCAAACGCACGTCGTACCTGGGAGCGATATTCCCTCAAGGTCACCGCGGAATTAGTCGAAGAAATGGCTGTTGTCGCCAGGGGGCAACGCCGCGATTTCGAAGGCCTACCAGGTGACAGGACTTTTGATGATCAGCTCCCGCACGGCCGCGCCCAGACTCCGCGCGGTCCTCGCAGCCACGGCCGTCGTGGCCGGCCTGCTCGTCGTCGTCGCTCCTTCGGCCGGTGCCACCGGCCCCTCCACGGTCACCCAGACCTTCGCGTACACCGGCGCTACCACCACGTTCACCGTGCCGGTCGGCATCACCCAGCTCACCCTGACGGCCCTCGGCGCCCAGGGCGGCCTCGGCGGCCGGGACGCGGCGGGATTCCCGCCGGCGGGTGGCTACCAGGGCGCCGTCACGGGGACGATCGCAGTGACCGCCGGCCAGGTGCTGACGATCGCGGTCGGCCAGGGCGGAGCCAGTGGCGCGGCAGGGCACGGGAGCAACGTGCCGGCTAACTACCTGGTCGGAGCTGCGGTCGGCGGTTCCAACCCCCTCAGCACCTACGGCGGCGGCAACGGCGGTGTTGCCGGCCCGCAGGGAAGCTCCGGTTTCGGCGCCGGCGGCGGCGCGGCCACCGTGATCACGACGAGCGGCACCACGATCGTCGCCGGGGGATCGGGTGGATCCGGCGGCAGCGGGCAGTTCACGCCGACGCTCGGACGCCTGCCCTACGCCACGTACACGGGACGTTCGGACATCACCTCGACCGTCGGCCAGCTCGGCATCACCGTGGCGACGGTCTGCAACAACGCGCCATCGCCCGGGTGCGATGGTGGTGGCAGCGGTGGCGGCGGCGGCGGTGCCCAGGGCGGAGCTCAGGGCCAGGTGCAGTTCGGGTCCGGGACATCCAACGAGTGGTTCGGCTACGGCGGCTACCCCGGCCAGAACTCGACGGGCGGGCTGAGCGGGCTCAGCGCCACCTACCAGTCGTTCTCGACGAACAACGGCGGCGGCTCGGTCACCATCTCCTACGTCACCGGTCCCCCCGATGTCCCCACCGCGGTCAGCGGTATCGCGGACAACGCCTCGGCCGACCTCTCCTGGACAGCTCCGGTCAACGTGGGTGCGTCCGCCCTGACCGACTACGTCATCCAGTACGCACCGGCGTCGAGCCCGACCAGCTGGACCACGTTCTCGGACGGGGTGTCGACGAGCACCGCGACGATCGTCACCGGCCTGACCAACGGCACTGCGTACGTCTTCCAGGTGGCAGCGGTGAACGCCGTCGGCCAGGGCTCGTACTCGGCGTCCTCCGGCTCCATCACCCCGTACGGCCCGCCGACCGCGCCGACGATCACGACGATCACTCCCGCAGACGGTCAGCTCTCGGTGGCATTCTCGGCTGCGACCTCGGGCGGCCCGATCCTCGACTACCAGTACCAGATCAACGGTGTGGGCCCGTGGGTCTCCTCGGGCGCGACGTCCTCGCCGCTGTCTGTCACCGGCCTGGTCAACGGCACGACCTACTCGGTGGCGATCCGCGCGGTGAACTCGGTCGGGGTCGGAGCGGCGTCCGCGCCGATGTCGGGGACCCCCGCGGCACTGCCTGGTGCTCCGAGCATCTCGTCGGCCTCGACCGCGATCGGCACGGCCACCCTGGTGTTCACCCCCGGGTACGACGGCGGCAGCCCGATCACGAACTACGAGTACCAGCTGGGCGGCGGCTCTTGGGTCTCCGCCGGGACGACGGTCAGCCCGATGACCGTGACCGGCTTGGCCAACGGGACGACGTACGCGGTTGCGTTGCGTGCGGTGAATGCCAGTGGCGCGGGTGCCGCCTCGCAGGCCACCACGGTGGTCACGCCGGACGTCCCGGCAGCACCGACCGTCACGTCGATCGTCCCCGGTGACACGACGCTGTCGATCGCGTTCACCCCCGGGAACAGCAATGGCCTGACCGTCACGTCCTACCAGTACCAGCTGACCTCGGCCGGCTCCTGGACCACGGCACCCTCGACGTCGAGCCCGATCGTCGTCACCGGCCTGACCAACGGCACGACGTACACCGTGCGGGTCCGCGCCGTCAACGCGCTCGGCGCGGGTGCCGGGTCGACCGCGCAGTCTGCGACCCCGGCGACCGTCCCCGGCGCGCCGACCATTGTCGGTTCCACCGTCGCGGGCGCCAACCAGCAGCTCTCTGCCGGCTTCACCGCGCCCGCCTCCGACGGCGGATCGGCCATCACGACGTACGAGTACTCGACCGATGCGGGCGTGACGTGGGCGACGCGGTCGGCAGGCTCGACGGCCAGTCCGGTCGTCATCGCGACCTTGTCCAGCGACGGCACGACACCACTGGTGAACGGCACGACCTACTTCGTCGAGCTTCGCGCGGTCAACGCGGTCGGTGCGGGGCAGGCCTCGGCGGTGGCCAGCGGCATCGCGCAGACGAGCCCGGCTGCCCCCAGCATCACCTCGGTCGTCCCGGGGCCGTCGTCCCTGCAGGTCACCTTCACGCCGGCGTCCAACGGCGGCGCGGCGATCACCGGCTACGAGTACCGGTTGGGATCGGGCTCGTGGACGGACACCGGCACCTTGGCCAGCACGTTCCTCATCGACTCGCTGACGAACGGCACGACGTATGCAGTGTCGGTCCGCGCCGTGAACTCCCAGGGCAGCGGTGACCCGTCGAGCCCGGTCTCGGGTACGCCGTTCACCGCCCCTGACCAGCCGAGCATCACCGGGGTCATCCGGCTCGACCGCACCCTGACGGTCGCGGTCGCCCCCGGCAGTGACGGCGGGTCGCCCATCACCGGCTGGCAGTACAGCACCGACGGCGGCACCACCTGGCAGTCGGCGGGTACGAGCGCCAGCCCGCTGACGATCACGACCTTGTCGAGCGACGGCACCACCCGGATCGCCAACGGCACCAGCTATCCGATCTCAGTCCGCGACGTGAACGCGGCCGGGGCCAGCGCGCCCTCGGCGATCACCTCGGTCGGGCCGGGCACGACGCCATCCGCGCCGGTCGTGACGCTGACGCCGTCGAGCCAGTCCATCCAGGTGGGTTACACCGTCGCCTCCAACGGTGGCTCGCCGATTTCGGACGTGCAGTACCGCATCAACGGCGGCAGCTGGCTCGACGCGGGCAGCCTGACCAGCCCGTTCAGCATCGGCTCGCTCATCAACGGGACGGCGTACACGATCGAGGTCCGCGCGGTGAACGCGCTCGGCGCGGGCGCCGCGTCGACGCCCGCCTCCGCCACCCCGCTGACCGTGCCGGACCCGCCGACCACCGTCACCGCCGTCTCCAACACGGCGTCGGCTGACGTCACCTGGACCGCGCCTGGCTTCAACGGCGGCTCGACGGTCACCGGGTACGTGGCCACCGGGTACGCCACGTCCTCCTCGACCACCCCGCTGGCCACCTGCACCACGGCCACGACGGCGTGCTCCATCACCGGTCTGACCAACGGAACCACCTACTACGTATCCGTGGTGGCGCAGAACGCGGCCGGCTCCGGCCAGCCCTCGGCGCCGCGCGCGGTCGTCACGCCGCTGGCCCGCCCCGGAGCTCCCACACTGAACACGCTCAGCGCAGGCGACACCTCGCTGACTTTGGCCTTCACGGCCGGCAGCGCGGGCAGCTCGCCGATCACCGGGTACCAGTACCAGCTCAACGGTGGCGCCTGGCAGAACGCGTCAGGGACCACCAGCCCGATGACCTTCTCCGGCTTGACCAACGGGACGAACTACTCCGTGGTCCTGCGGGCTGTCAGCGCGGCCGGTGTGGGTACGGCGTCCACGCCGCTCACCGCCACGCCCTTTACGTTCCCGGACGCGCCCGACCCCGCGTTCATCGTGGCGAACGGGACCAACGCGAGCATCGTGGTCAGCTGGACCGCGCCCAACAGCAACGGCTCGCCCATCACCGGCTACACCGCGACCGCGTTCACAGCGGCACTTGTCGGCACTCAGGCCGGCACCTGCACCACCGCGGGAGCGCTCACTTGCACGATCAGCGGGCTGGCCAACGGCACCACGTACTACGTCTCCCTGCAGGCGCAGAACGCCGCGGGCCTCAGCGTCCGCTCCGCACCTCGCGTCCCCGCCACCCCATCGCTGCAGCCGGGCGCGGTCAGCGGCGTGACGGGAGTGTCCGGCAACGGGCAGGTCGCCCTCAGCTGGACCCCGGGCAGCACCGGCGGCGCCGCGATCTCCGACTACACGATCTGGTACTCCTCCGGCGGCGCGTACACCCAGTTCGTCGACGGCACATCGACCGCGGCCACGACCACGGTGACAGGCCTGACCAACGGGACGGCGTACACCTTCGTCGTGTACGCGGTGAACAGCAACGGGACCGGTCCGATCAGCGCGGCCTCCAGCCCGGTCACCCCGCTGGCACCGGGAACGGTACCCGTGGAGTCGGCGGCGACAAGCGTCGCGGGCGGGTTCACGTTCACCATCACCAACTACTCCGCAGCGACGACGTACACCCTGTCCCCGACCGGCGGGGCGACCGCGACCAGGTCGGGCGCCGCCGTGACGGTGAGCGGCCTCGGCTCCGGGGCGGCGTCGACGGTGACCGTCGCGGCAGCCCTCCTCGGGAACACCAACACGTCGTCCACCGTGACCGGCTCGGCGTTGATCACCGGTGTAGCACCGACCTTCTCCACGGCCACGCGTACGGTCGACGGGTACACGTTCCAGATCACCAACTACGTGCCTTCGGCGACGTACACGTTCAGCGCCACCAACGGGGCGACAGTGAATGCGACCGGCTCGTCGGTCGTGGTCTCGGGCCTCGCGGCCGGCGTCTCCTCGACCGTGACGGTGACGGTCGCCCTCGCCGGGTACACGAACGCGTCGGCTGTCGAGTCGGGTACCGCGCTCGCCGCGGGCACGGTGCCGCTCTTCTCCGGGCTGACCTCGACGGCGGGTGGCTTCACCTTCACCATCGCGAACTACCAGGCAGGCCTCGTCTACACGTACGTCGCTACCAACGGTGCCACGGTCACCCAGACCGGCTCCTTGGTCGTCGTGTCCGGGCTGGCCCCGACTGCCTCGTCGGCGATCACCGTCACGGCCACCGACCCCGGTCTGTCCACTGCCCAGGGCGGCATCACCGGCAGCGCGCTGTCCACCGGCGTGGNTCCCATCTTGTCGGCGCCGGTCGCTGCGGCCGGCGGGTTCGCCGTCGACATCAGCAACTACTCGGGGAGCTACGCCTACTCGGCGTCCGCCACCGCTGGTGGCGTGGCGACCGTGCTGGGTGCGTCGGTGACGGTGACCGGTCTCGCACCGGGTGCGTCGTCGACAGTGACGGTGACGGCGGTGCGGTCGGGCTACACGACGACCTCGGCATCGGTGACTGGTGCGGCGTTGCTCGCGGGTACGGCTCCGACGTTCACGACGCCGATGCGTACGACGAATGGGTTCACGGTCACGATCACGAACTACGACCCGGCGCAGACGTACTCGCTGGTCGCGACCGGTGGTGCGACGGTGACGCGGGTGGGCTCGACGATCACGGTGACCGGGCTGGCCCCGGCCGCCTCGTCCGACGTGACCGTCACGGTGGCGCTGGCCGAGCACACGAACGCGTCTGCTGTCGTGTCGGGAGCGGCGTTGTTCCTCGGCGTGGTTCCGATCCTCTCGACCCCGGTGTCCGCGGCCGGCGGGTTCTCCTTCGACATCAGCAACTTCTCGTTGAACGACACGTACACGGCGTCCACGACCGGCGGCGTGGCGACGGTGTCCGGGTCCTTGGTGACGGTGACCGGGTTGGCCGACGGCGCATCGCCGACAGTGACCGTCACCGCTTCGCGGTCCGGGTACACGACAGTCTCGGCGTCCGTGGTCGGCTCGGCGCTCTTCGCCGGCAAGGTCCCGACGTTCTCGGCACCGGTCAGCACGCCGGACGGGTTCACCTTCACCATCACCGACTTCGACCCGGCCACCACGTACTCCCTGGTCGCCACCAACGGAGCGACGGTCACGCTGGTGGGCTCGACGGTCACCGTCTCGGGCCTGGGTGCGTCGGCGTCCTCGGACGTCACCGTGACGGCCTCGCTTGCCGGCTCCCGGGACGCTTCGGGATCGATCAACGGCGGAGCGCTGTTCGCGGGTGTGGTGCCGATCCTGTCGGCGTCGGTCGCGGCTGACGGCGGGTTCTCCTTCGACATCAGCAACTTCTCGCTCAGCGACGGGTACTCGGCTTCGGCGACCTCCGGTGTGGCCACGGTCTCCGGGTCCACCGTGACGGTAACCGGTCTCGCCGACGGTGCATCGTCGACGGTGACGGTCAACGCGGCACGATCCGGCTACACGACGACCTCGGCCTCAAGGGACGGTACGTCGCTGCCAGCCGGCACCGCCCCGACGTTCTCGACGCCCGTCAGCACGGCCGACGGCTTCACGGTCGACATCGCGAACTACGGCCCGACCGCGACGTACGCCGTGGTCGCGACCAACGGGGCGACGGTGACCCTGACCGGCTCCACGATCACGGTGACCGGTTTGGGTGCCGGTGAGTCGTCCGAGGTCACGGTGACGGCTGCCGTCGCCGGCTACGCGACTGCATCGGCGTCCGTGGACGGCTCGGCGCTGCTGGCCGGCGCGGTGCCGACGTTCTCCGCACCCGTGGGCACCCCTGACGGGTTCACGGTCGACATCGCGAACTTCGACCCGGCGGTCACGTACTCCTTCGACGCGACCAACGGGGCGACCGTCACCCAGGTCGGTGCCACCGTGACAGTGACCGGGCTGGCTCCGGGAGCCTCGTCCACGGTCACGGCCACCGCGACTCTTACCGGCTCCACGACCACCTCGGCGGACGTGTCCGGGTCGGCGTTGCTCACGGGTACGGCTCCGACGTTCGCAGCTCCGGTCAGCACCTCGGACGGCTTCACCGTCGACATCGCGAACTACGACCCGACGGCGACGTACTCGTTGACGGCGACCGGCGGTGCGACGGTCACCCAGGTCGGGTCGACCATCACCGTCTCGGGCCTTGCTGCGGGGACGTCCTGTGACGTGACCGTGTCGACCTCGGTGGCCGGGTTCACCGACGCGTCGGCGACCGTGAGCGGATCGGCGCTGCTCACGGGTGTCGCCCCGACCCTCTCGGCTCCTTCGAGCACGGCCGACGGGTTCACCGTGGACATCACGAACTACTCCGGGAGCTACACCTACTCTGCGTCGGCAACCAACAGCGCTGTGGCGACGGTGCTGGGGTCGTCGGTGACGGTGACCGGGCTGGCTCCAGGTGCTTCGTCGACGGTGACCGTGACCGCAGTGCGGTCGGGATACACGACGACCTCGACGCCGGTGACCGGGTCGGCCCTGCTGACCGGTACGTCCCCGACGTTCTCGGCTCCCGTCAGCACCTCGGACGGCTTCATGGTCGACATCGCGAACTACGACCCGGCTGTGACGTACGCGTTCGTCGCCACCGGTGGCGCGACGGTCACCCAGGTCGGTTCCACGGTGACGGTGACCGGTCTGACGCCTGGCGCCTCGTCCACCCTGACCGCGACCGCGGCCCTCGCCGGGTACAGGACGGGTTCGGCGGACGTGACCGGCTCGGCGCTGTTCGCCGGCGTGGTGCCGATCCTGTCGCCGCCGGTCGGGGCTGACGGCGGGTTCTCCTTCGACATCAGCAACTTCTCGCTCACCGACCTGTACTCGGTGTCGGCGACCGACGGTGTCGCCACGGTGTCCGGGTCCACAGTGACGGTGACCGGCCTCGCCGACGGCGCATCGTCGACAGTGACCGTGACCGGGGCGCGCCCCGGATACACCACCACCTCGGCCTCGGCGAGTGGCTCGGCGCTGCTCACCGGCACCACGCCGACCTTCGCGTCGCCAGTCAGCACGGCTGACGGCTTCACGGTCGACATCGCGAATTACGACCCGACCGCGACGTACGCGTCGGTCGCCACGAACGGCGTGACGGTGACCCGAACCGGTTCCACGGTGACGGTGGCCGGTCTGACTCCTGGCGGATCCTCGGTGCTGACCGTTACGGCTGACGCTGCCGGCTACACGACAGCATCGGCGTCCGTGCCCGGCTCGGCCTTGCTGACCGGCAGCACTCCAACCTTCTCCGCGCCTGTCAGCACGCCCGACGGGTTCACGGTCGACGTCGCGAACTACGACCCGGCGGTCACGTACTCGTTCGTCGCGACCAACGGGGCGACGGTCACCCAGGTCGGTGCCACCGTGACGGTGACCGGTCTGGCTCCCGGAGCCTCGTCCACTGTGACGGCCTCCGCGACTCTTGCCGGCTCCACGACTGCCACGGCCACCGTGACCGGGTCGGCCCTGCTCGCCGGCATCACCCCCACCTTCTCGGGGTCGGTCGCAGCTGACGGCGCCTTCTCCTTCGACATCAGCAACTTCTCGCCCAACGACTCGTACACGCTGTCCGCCAACAACGGCGGCATCGCGACGCTGACCGGTTCCACGGTCACCGTCACAGGGCTCGCCGATGGCGCGTCCTCCGTCGTGACGGTCACCGCGGCCCGGTCCGGGTACACGAACGCGTCGGCGACGACCAGCGGCACGGCCTTGCTGGCCGGCACCGCACCCACCTTCTCGGCGCCGGTCCAGACGTCCGACGGGTTCGGATTCGACATCACGAACTACGACCCCACCGCCACGTACACCGTCACCGCAAGCAACGGCGGAATGGTCGCCGTCGTCGGCGGTTCGGTCGTGGTGTCCGGGCTGGGTACGGCGGGCTGGTCGGACGTGACCGTCACCGTGTCCCACCCGGGCGACACCGATGCCTCGGCGTCGCTCAGCGGCGGAGCGCTGCTAGCCGGCGTGGTGCCGATCCTGGCGACGCCGGTCTCTGCCGACGGCGGATTCTCCTTCGACATCAGCAACTTCTCGCTCAACGACGCGTACACGGCGTCCGCCACGGGTGGCGTGGTGACGGTCTCGGGATCCACGGTGACGGTCACCGGGCTGGCCGACGGGGCATCGTCGACAGTGACGGTGACAGCGGCGCGGTCGGGGTACACGACGGTCTCGGCGGACGCTGTCGGGACGGCGCTGCTCGCAGGCACGGTGCCGACCTTCTCGACCCCGGTGAGCACGACCGACGGCTACACCTTCACGATCACCAACTACGACCCGACCGCGACGTACACGCTGGTCGCGACGAACGGCGGGACGGTGACGCGTAACGGCGCCGTCGTCACCGTGACCGGTCTGGACGCGGCGACACCGTCGACCGTGACGGTCACCGACTCGGCAAGCGGTCAGGTCGACGCGACCGCGACGGTGAGCGGCACCTCCGGTCCGGCGGCCACCCCGACGCCGACCCCGACCCCGACGCCGGTGGCAACCCCGACTGCGTCAGCGACGTCCACGGCGACCTCCACCCCGACCTCGTCCGCCACTCCGTCATCCGGCGGGACCGCATCGTCGACGGGTACGTCGACCCATCCCTCGAACCAGGCACCGACGGTGCCCGAGCAGCCCACGGGTACCGGCGCCGTGACAATCAGCGGCGTCGGTGTCGACTCGACACTGACATCGAGCGGGACGACCGTCAACCTCTCCGGCCACGGTCTCCTGATGCAGCTGACGGTCACCCTGAACGGCCACGACGTCACCTTGTCGAGTGACCACGTGGTCCGGGTCCCGCAGGAGGGTGCGCTGCGCGTCGCGATCCGTGGCTTCAAGCCGGGTACGCCAGCCACCGTCTGGGGCTTCTCGACTCCCACCATACTGACGAGACTGACGATCGCGGCCGACCGGTCAGGCGTCCAGGCCTTCACCCTGCCTGCGTCGATGCTCCCCGGCCCGCACACGCTCGTCGTCGCCGGAACCAGCGCGGAGGGCAAGCCCGCGACCATGTCCGTCGGGATCCTCGTGACGGCACCCTCGGCGGCCTCCGCCGTGACCCAGGGTGCCGGTCTCGTGGCTCCCGCAGCCGGGGCCAGCTGGTGGTGGCTCCTGGTCGTCGCGGCCGTGCTCGGCTTCGGCTTCTTCCTGCTGGTCTGGCGTCGACGCAAGAAGGACGACGAGGAGTCCGTCGCGGCCTGATGCGTGACGGCGAGCCGTCGGTGACCGGCGCCGGCCGCGTCGTCCACCGCGGCTGACCGAGAGAGCTCAGGGAGCAGTCTCGGTTAGCATTCGGGCCAGGAGGGTGTGGACCTGTCTTTGGTCCTGCGGCGTGAGGCGTCCCGTGAGAGGCGCGAGCGCTCCGGCGATCTCGGCTTCCACGGTCCTGGCAAGGCACCGGCCCTTGGTCGAGAGACCGACACGTACTGACCGGCCGTCCTCGGGCGTCGTGCTGCGCTGGACGAGCCCCCGCGTCTCGGCCCGGTCGATCAGGCCGCTGACTGTGGACTTCTCGAGCACGAGGTAGTCGGCAAGCTCGGCCATCTTGGGCTGCCGGTCCTGCAGGATGCCCAGCAGCCGCAGGAGGGTGAGCGACAGGTCGTGCGCGGCGCCCACCCGGGTCAGTACGGCCGCGACCGCGAAGGAGGTCTGGACCAGGTCATCCATGAGGTCGCTGCGCAGATCAGCCGATGTCGCCACGATGCCCATCGTATCTTGACTTAGTTCGTGATACCAACTACTTTAGTTCGTGTCACCAACGCTACGTGCGACTCCTCGCAGACGACCACTCACGTGTCAGGTCCGACGCCGATGATCGCCATCAGCTGTGAGGCTGTCTGGGCGAGGAGTCGGCGTCGACGCTTGGAGGGGGAGCAATGTGTGTGATGAGCAGCGCGGCAAGGTGGTTGGGAGCGTCTTCGGCCATGTGGTGACCGCTCTCGACACGATGCTCAGTGAGGTCGATCGCCCAAGGTCGCCAGGTTTCGAGGACATCTCCGTACAGGATTTCCATGTCGTCGCGCGTCGACCAGAGGACCAGGGTGGGGCATTGGACCGAACGTCCAGCGGCCTGGTCGGCATCGTCGGCTGCCCGGTCAACGCCGAGCCCGGCCCGGTATTCCTCGATCATGGCTTGCACGACCGCTGGGTCGTGGATCGCGGCTAGGTAGTCGGCGTAGTTCTGATCGCCCGTTTGCACTTGCTGTTCGAGCCCGGTGCCGTACCAGGCGTCGGGATCGGCCATGGTTGCCCGTTCCGGCTTGTCGCGCTGGGCAAAGAAGAACCAACGCCACCAGACCTCGGCGAACCGCGCATCTGTACGGGCCAACGCCTCGCCGATGGGAACGGAGTCCAGCACAGCCAGATCGCTGACGCGTTCGGGATGGTCCATCGCCAGCCGGTGGGCGTCATAACTGCCTCGGTCGTGCCCGACAACAGCGAACGGTTCGTGACCTAGCCCTTCCATCAGCGTAACGACGTCGGACGCCATCGCCCGCTTCGACGCTTGCGCATGGTCGGCTTGAGGAGCAGGGGCGGTAGAACGCCCATAGCCCCGCAGGTCAGGGCACACCACAGTCAGCCCAGCAGAAGCTAACAAGGGTGCAACTCGGTCCCACGTGGTGTGGGTCCGAGGATGTCCGTGCAGCAGCACGACCGGCGGCCCCTCGACGTCGCCCGACGCAGGGCAGCAGTACTGGTCGAGACATCCGTATGGGCAGCACGCACGGTCGAAAGGGATCACGACACCGTCGTCACGTGCCGCAGTTCCGGAAGACTCATCCACAGATCAAGAATGCCCGAACCGGCGCACCGACGTGTTGTTCGCGGGCGCATCGGGTGGACGTGTCGATCAGGCATGATCGGGCTGACCGGGAGCCCAAAGCAGCAGCTGATGCCTCGAAGCAACGTGAAGCATCGCGCCGCCCGCGCCGCGTCCTGCGCCATCGTGTTCGCGATGGCAGTCGGGGTGTCGGAAATGGTCACAGAAGTGGTCACAGAACCCCCAGGCTTCGGTGGCCGTCGCCGGACACCTGTGGACGCTGACAAGGCTCTGACCTGCGCCGACGTGTCACAGCCCGTCCCGGCCCGGCATAGCCTGGACACCCTCAGCAGGAGTTCAAATCCCACCGCCACCGCCAAGCGACCCACCCGGCCCAGTGCCGCCACCGGTGGTTGCGGCGTGGAACTCGGCGAAGGCTGCGTACGCCCGTGGACCGTAGACGGTCGCGGGGCCGCCGTTCATCAGGAACGTCACCCCGATCGCCTCGGCGGCCTCCTCGAGCGACGCGCCGTGCCGGACCGCCGCGTGCGCGTGCGCGGCGATGCAGCCGTCGCACTCCGTGCTCACGGCGATGGCCAGGGCGATGAGCTCCTTGGTCTTGGTGTCGAGGGCCCCGTCGGTGAGGGCGGCGTCGTGCAGCGCCCCGAAACCCTTGTAGACGTCAGGGATCATGTGCCTCAGCTCGCGAGCATGGGGGCGCAGCTCTTCCTGGACCTGCTTGCCGTACGTCATCGCACTCACTCCCGCTGTCATGGGACGGACCACCCGCCGAGTGGCGCTCGGCCGCCCCGACATCATACCCTTGGGGGTATCATCCGAACCGACACCGAAGGACGGCCATGGAGCTCGCCGACGAGGACGCCACGCCCATCCTGAACCGGCTGCGCAGGGCCGAAGGACAGCTGGGCGGCGTGATCCGGATGCTGGAGGAGGGCCGCGACTGCCAGGACGTGGTCACGCAGCTCGCGGCCGTCTCGAAGGCGCTGGACCGGGCCGGTTTCGCGATCGTGGCGAGCGGCCTCCGGCAGTGCATCGCCGATCCGGACAAGGCCGGCACCCCTGACCTCGCCGCCCTCGAGAAGCTGTTCCTCGCGCTCGCCTGACCGGCGACGGGCTCGGCGGTCGGGCTGGGACTTTCGACCCTTCGTTCGTGGCCGAACGCTTCATACCGTGAGGGGTATGTCGACCGACCAGATCACAGCAGCGGGGGCCCGGATCAAGCGCCGTCTCGTCGTGCTCGGCGGGGGGACCGCTGGCACCATGGCGGCCAACAAGCTGAGGCACCGGCTCCCCACCGACGACTGGTCCATCACCGTCGTCGACCAGAGCCCGACGCACTTCTACCAGCCGGGCTTCCTGTTCCTCCCGTTCGGCACGTACCAGCCGCACGAGGTCTGGCGGCCGCGGGAGAGGTACATCCACCACGGCATCGAGCTGGTCGAGGCGGAGATCGACCACGTCGCACCGGACGAGAACGTGGTGGTCCTCAAGGACGCGCGCGAGCTGCCGTACGACTACCTGATCATCGCGACCGGTACGACACCGCGCCCTGACCAGACGCCGGGGATGGCCGACGACATGGGCGGCGACGTCCACCAGTTCTACACCTACGACGGGGCCGTCCGCCTGGCCGAGCGATTCCGCACGTGGGACGGTGGCCGGCTCGTGGTCCACGTGACCGAGATGCCGATCAAGTGCCCGGTCGCACCGCTCGAGTTCACCTTCCTCGCGGACGCCTTCTTCACCGACAAGGGCATGCGCGACCGCGTCGACCTCACGTACGTGACACCGCTCGAGGGCGCGTTCACCAAGCCCGTGTCGTCCCATGTCCTCGGCGGGATGCTCGCCGACCGGAAGATCGCCCTGGAGTCCGACTTCATGATCGAGTCGGTGGACCCTGTGGCCAAGAAGCTGGTGTCGTACGACGGGCGCGAGATCGAGTACGACCTGCTCGTGACGGTGCCCGTCAACATGGGCGCCGACTTCGTGGCGAGGTCAGGGCTGGGCGACGACCTCAACTACGTACCGGTGGACAAGGAGACGTTGCTGTCGAAGGCGCACGACAACATCTTCGCCATCGGCGACGCGTCGAACATCCCGGCTTCCAAGGCCGGCTCTGTCGCGCACTTCTCGATGGAACAGCTCCCCGACAACTTCGTCGACCACGTGCACGGTCGTCCGATGCGGCACCGCTTCGACGGCCATGCGAACTGCTTCATCGAGACGGGTCACGGCAAGGGCTTGCTCATCGACTTCAACTACGACACCGAACCGCTGACGGGCAAGTACCCGCTGCCGGGCGTCGGACCGTTCAGCCTGCTCCAGGAGACCGCCGCGAACCACTGGGGCAAGGTCTCCTTCCGCTGGATGTACTGGAACCTGCTGCTTCCCGGGCGACCGATCCCGTTGCCGTCCCGGATGACCATGGCCGGCAAGCACCAGCCTGCCGACTCGTAGGAACGGAGCACGAGGAGCACGAGGAGCACTGCCATGCCGGTCACGACGATCAACAACCGGGAGATCCACGTCAACGACGAGGGCTTCCTCACCGAGTACGACGAGTGGGACGAGGACCTCGCCAAGGTCCTGGCGCAGAACATCGGTATCGACCTCACGGACGAGCACTGGAAGGTCATCCGGTTCCTCCGCGACGACTTCAAGACCCAGGGCGAGACGCCCACCACGCGTCGCGTGCAGACCGCGGGCGGCGTGCCCACCAAGGAGCAGTTCGAGCTCTTCCCGAAGAAGCCGGCCAAGAAGATGGCGTACATCGCCGGCCTCCCGAAGCCGCACGGCTGCGTGTAGCGGCCAGAAGGGAACGATCGTCATGACCATCACCGAGACCATGCTGGTCCCCAACTTCGAGGACGAGGCGGAGACCGGTCGCAAGATCGCGATCATCTGCTCCAAGGGCAACCTCGACATGGCGTACCCCGGCCTGATCCTCGCCAACGCAGCGCTCGGCGAGGGCGTGGAGACCCACCTGTTCTTCACGTTCTGGGGTTTCGACATGATCACGAAGTCACGGATGCACGACCTCAAGTTCACGCCGGTCGGCAACACGGCGACGCACATGCCGATGGGCATCACGCCGTTCCCAGGCGTCACCGGGATGGCGACCCACCAGCTGAAGAAGTCGATCGCCGACCTGGGCGTACCGGAAGTCCCCGAGTTCCTCGAGCAGATCGTGGGTGCGGGCGGCCACCTGTGGGCATGCCGGCTCAGCGCCGACATGAACCACCTGACGGACGCCGACCTGTACGAAGGCGTGGAAGGGATCATCAGCGCCAGCGACTTCATCGAGAAGACGGCGGGCGCCCAGCTGCTCTTCATCTGACCCCGGAGAGCACCCCTTCGCGGGGTGTCGAGGTGGGGCATGGGCAGGGCGGGTCGGGGAAAGCGGCCACCGCGGGGTACCGGGTGGATATCTTTCGGTGACGGTCCCGTCGGCCGGCCGGTCAGCCAGGGTCGGTCGGCCCACCCAGCTGGGAGGCGAGCGCGTGACAGCCTGTCCCCAGTGCGCAGCCGAGATGCCGGACGGCACCAGGTTCTGCCGCGAGTGCGGCGCATCGATGGCACCGGTCCGCGCGTGCCCGTCCTGCGGGGCAGCCGACGAGGGCGGGCGGTTCTGCGGCCACTGCGGGGCGGTGCTCGACCCCGACGCTGCGAACGCTCGTGAAGCGGTCCGCGGGCCCGACCGGCCGGTGGCGGAGCGTCGCGTCACGTCCGTCCTGTTCGCGGACCTGGTCGGGTTCACGCCGCTGGCCGAGGCCCGCGACGCCGAGGAGGTGCGAGAGCTGCTGTCCCGGTACTTCGCGGAGTGCCGTACGGTCATCGGCCGGTACGGCGGGACGGTCGAGAAGTTCATCGGTGACGCCGTCATGGCCGTGTGGGGCGTACCGGTCAGCCACGAGGACGACGCCGAGCGCGCGGTACGAGCCGGTCTCGAGCTCGTCCAGGCGATCTCGGCGATGGGCGAGGACCTCGGTGCGCGTGACCTGGCGGTTCGGGTCGGCGTCGTCACGGGCGAGGTCGCCGTCACCGTCGGCGCCACCGCGGAAGGCATGGTGGCCGGCGACGCGGTGAACACGGCCTCCCGGGTCCAGTCCGTGGCCGACTCCGGGTCGGTGTGGGTCGACGAGGGCACCCGTTCGCTGACCGCTGCGGCGATCTCGTACGCCGATGCCGGCGAGCACCTGCTCAAGGGCAAGGCCGGGCCGGTCCGGCTCTGGCAGGCCCGAGCGGTGGTCGCGGAGGTGGGCGGCGGGCAGCGGGTCGACGGGCTCGAGGCACCGCTGGCCGGGCGCGACCGCGAGGTACGGGTGATCAAGGAGCTGTTCCACTCCACCCAGGAGTCGGCTCGCCCGCGCCTCGTCGTGGTCGACGGCGAGCCGGGCGTGGGGAAGTCCCGGCTGGCGTGGGAGTTCGAGAAGTACGTGGACGGGCTGACGGCGACGGTGCGCTGGCATCGTGGCCGCTGCCTCTCGTACGGGGACGGGGTGGCGTTCTGGGCGCTGGCCGAGGCGCTGCGGCCCCGTCTGGGGCTGACCGAGGCCGACTCGGGCGAGGCCGTGACCGCCGGCCTCGAGGCCGGCCTCACGACGTTCGTGCCGGTGACCGAGGAGCGCGACTGGCTGCGCCCACGGCTGGCCGCCCTCGTGGGCGCGAGCCAGGGCGCCGGCTTCGCCCGCGAGGACCTGTTCTCGGCGTGGACGGCGTTCCTCGAGCGGCTGAGCGAGGG
>JGI24140J50213_10000181_pt1 | contig 29688 bp, 30 predicted proteins | sample BarGraIncu00222A_FD_50213 | JGI IMG/M metagenome (IMG submission 50213)
GTCAGCTATCGGCGACCGATAGCAGTCGTTCCTCGAGGAGCAGTCGCTCCTCGAGGAACGGGTCCGGCTCGACGCACTGGTGGGTGGTGACGGTTGTTGCGCTGTTGCTCATCGGCACAGGGTTCCTCGTCGCGGGCCTGCGTGGCTTCGGCGGATCGCGTCCCGCCCGCGGTGCGTTGCCGGTGGCCGCTAGCCCGGCGCCAGTCGCGAACAAGCGACCCCCTGTGGCCACCCAGTCGACGCCGGTGTCCTTACGGATTCCGGCACTGGGTGTGTCGTCGTCACTGTCCCAGTTGGGGCTCAATGCCGACAGGTCACCGCAGGTCCCCACCAATTACCAAGAGCCAGGATGGTACAAGCTCGGGCCGGCCCCGGGCCAGATGGGCTCGGCCGTCATCCTGGGACATGTTGATGACAAGACGGGACCGGCAGTGTTCTACCAGCTGGGATCGCTGAAGGCCGGTGACAAGGTCGAGGTAAGCCTCAAAGATGGCTCCATCGTCCACTTCGTCGTCAAGACCGTGGCGACCTACCTGAAGACCAAGTTTCCGTCCCGGCAGGTGTATGGCTCGCACGGATACAGCGGCCTTCAGCTGGTGACCTGCGGCGGCAAGTTCGACTCCATCACCGGCCACTATCTGTCGAACGTTGTCGTGTACACCACCATGGTCTCAGCCACCCCTGCCCGGGCGGAATAGACCGGTTTCCAGGAACGAGTATCCCAGTGTGAGCACACCGACTGACCGTCACCACCTGACCAGCCCGGTGGGCGGTTGGCGGCGTCTGCAGTGCCACATGCAGCGTTCTGCCCCTGCTGTCCTGCGGCCAGCAGACAACATCGGGGTCCGTCTGGCGCAGAATCGAACAGCTCACCCACCCGGGGTGACGCGATGGCCTCCCCAGACGCGAAAGGTGGATGCAGAGACCAGGACCGGGCACAGTACATGCGTCCGATGGCGTTGGCGATCGAGAGAACAGGGGTACGCGAGTTGACTAATCGGACGAGCGACCTCCCACCAGACAGCCTGCTGGACGCGGTGAAAGCGTGGCTGGTGGATGCCAGGAATGTCGACGATGCGGTTTACGCCGCCATCGCGCGCACGCCCACGCCCGCGCTCGACCGGGGGATGGGTGCACTGTCCCAAGCTGCCAACCACTCACTCCTGTGGATGACTTCTGCCGCTGTACTCGCTCTGCTTGGAGGCCGCCCGGGTCGCCGTGCAGCGACCCAAGGCCTCGTGTCGCTGGCGGCAACCAGCGCGCTGGTGAACATCGCGGTCAAGCGGGTCGGACGTCGGCAACGGCCAGATCGTGAGGGGGTGGAGGTGCCGATGACCAGACACGTCCGGATGCCGACCTCTCTCTCATTCCCATCGGGACATTCGGCCGTTGCGTTCGCTTTTGCCACCGGCGTGGGGAACCGGTTACCCGTTGTCGCCGGCCCGCTGCACGCTTTGGCCGGCGTCGTCGCCTACTCGAGAGTGCACACCGGCGTCCACCACCCGAGCGACGCAGTGGTCGGCTCGGTCCTGGGCACGGTGGTGGCCCAGCTCACGACTCGCGGCCTCGACCACTTCTACCGCGAACGGAAGGCACCGCCAACCCGTGCCCGAGCATCCCAATCCAGCCGTCACCAGAGGTGACGATGTGTTCCGGCCAGCAAAGGTTGCGCATCTGAGCACCGCGTAGCGAGCCGGCAGCGCACGACGGCACGATCGCGGGTGCCACTCGACTTTCCTGAGGAGTCATCGCCGACCAGGCCGAGAACTGCAACCCGGAACGCCTGCGCCCACTGAGGTGTGGGTGGGTAACTCAGTGCTGTTACGTCTCAGATTGGTGGCGGCGCAACCCGGACTGCACGGCACCCAGAATGACGCGTACGACGACGCCCACCACGATCAGGTCCCCAACCATCTGGATCATGACCATGACACGGGCCGTCTGCGTTACGGGGACGATATCGCCGAACCCCACTGAGGAAAACGTCGTGACCGCGAAATACAGGGCATCCGTGCGGTTCAGCGGCTGGGAGAAGGAGCTCGGGTTGCCCTGGGCAGTCGCGAAATAGGCTGTTGCGAACACGAAGACAAAAAGAGGAGCGCTGAGGGACAGCGCCTCGATAGCCCGCACTCGTGGGTACTTTGAGGTGCTGATCATCCTGATCTGCCAGGCAAGCAGAACCGCGACGAGCAAGAGCCCCAGCACCAGCAAGACCCCGGTCGAGCGCGACTGGCGATCCCACAGAGGCATCAGGTAGTACATGAGCAGAAGGCCAGTAATGATGAGTGAAGGACGCGCCACCGCCCAGAACACCATCCAGCGGCGGGTGGCAGCGGAAAGGTCGTCGTACCGTAGGCGCGCCCTGCCCGGCCCGGTCAGCGCGGGTGGATTGCCATCATCGTGCTGGTTGTGCTCGCCTGACCCGGTCACGACCGGGCCCGCCTGCACCGCGCAGTAGAGCTCAGCGCTAGTCCGCCCGGTTCGTCCTTGCTCACGCAGCGCACTTCAACCACGATGCCTCCCAACGGTTTCGTGACGATCATGCCGGGGCCGGATTGGGGTGATGGCTCACCCAGAGCGGGTGATCCGCTCCGGAGGTCGTCTCATGCTGGCCCAGTCGTAGACCACCGACGTTCGCAGCACGCTGTCCTGAACCGACCGGTTTGTCGCGCTCACGACCGACCAGTACAACCCGATGGGTAGCAGCACGCAAAACCCTGCCCGGATCACTGACCTCGGCCAGCCCAGTGGCTCACCACGGGAGTTGACGACCCTCAGTCCGAGCTGGTGATCACCGTAGGTTCGCCCCGTCGTTGCCCAGGACATCGTGAAGTAGGCGAAGAGCACGACGGCGAAGCAGACCAGCAGGAGGGCGAACGATGGCGCCGGGAAGCTGAAATGCGTGGGGTTGATCAAAAACTTGAAGGCGCACCAAGCTGCGTAGCCGCACGCAAGAACGAAGACCACCAGCAAGAAGTCGATGACGTTCGCGGCGGTGCGGGTCACGACGCCGGCGCGTTGCCCCTGAAATGGACGAGCCTCTACCGGCACGGCATCCAACCGGTGCGGCATGGCTCCCATCCTCGGCGCTGCCGGGTCGCCCATGTGCGGCGGCGTGCCGGCGGCGCCCGGCTCACCCTCGCTCATGCTCGTTCCCGCTCGGGGACTCTGCAAGTGCGTGCGGCGAACTCACCGGCATTGGTGCCTTCTCGGTTCGCCGCTGGCCACGACGACGCAGCATTCGATCCACGACGCGGCCGACCACGACGTCCGCGTCAACTCCCTGCAGCCTCAGCCCCACGACAGCTTCGGAGGCGACCGATCCTGTCGAGTCACGGATGATCTCGGGCAGGTCGATACCCTCGACAACATACTCAGCCACGCCGAGAAGGTCGACCTGCTGCATGACTATCGTGGTGAGGTCGACCTGTTTCAAGGCGGCGGAGATCACGGTGCCCAGGTCGACCTGATCAACCACGACGGTGGTCAGATCCAGGCGTTCCAGGGCGCTGGCAACCACTTGCTCCAGGTCCACCCGGTCCAGGACCAGACGGGTGAGGTCAAGCTGGTCGAGAAGCCGGCCGGCAATCTCGTCAACGTCCAGTCGCCCAAGGGCATCATTGACGGCACTATCAAGGTCAGTCTTCTCGATGGCAGCCGATGCGACTGTCGTCAGGTCCAGGCCCCTCAGCACCTCGAGTGTTATCGCGGTGAGGTCCATACGCCGCACGATGTCGGCCACCAGAACATCGAGGTCTAGGCGATCCAGGGCCGCCGTGGCGATCTGCTCCACGTCAACGTGAGCCAACGCGGCGTCAACTGCTCCTGGCAACGCCGTAGCAGACCAGTTCCCCAACTCGCGCAGAGTGTCGGGACGATCGCGGCGCCACCGTTCGATCATCAGCTGCATCGCGAAGGCCGGTTGGAGTCGGTGCGGCACCAGCGGCGGTCGAAGGGCAAAACGTAGCGCCGGTGCCGTGATCCGGGCTCCGGTCAGCGCCAACCGCCCGGACAACCGTGCCGCCCCCCAGGCGGTGCCAACCACCAGGTCGGCAACCTCCGAGGCGGGCAGTCGCGGACCTAGCCCCCGCGCCGCCGGTTCGCTGGACTCCGCGACGGTCTGCAGGGCGACCCCGACGGCCAGCGACAGAATCCCGAATCCCGCGCGCACTGCCTGGACAACCGCGTCGCCAAGGTCCACCGAGGCCGGGGCGGTGCGCCAGTCACGCACGACCTGACTGCTGTTCTCGGGCGGTGACGGCATGACCCTCATCCTTCCGTAGGCTCCATGAAACGCAGAGGGCGCCGGGCCGCCTACCACGGCGGTCCGGCGTCCTCGAACGAATCGTCCTAGCCCATACGGACGGACTTACTCCGCTCCTCTAGCCACCTTCATCTCTCCGCCATGCGCGATGATCGCGTAGAGGACAAAGAAGTCAATCGCCAACAGCGTCAGCGACCAGACAGGGAAGCTTGAGGCCCACGCGAAGTTGATAAGCGCGCTGACCACCACCAGGACAACGGCGAGTGTCCGCGCCCACAACCGGCCCGTGAAGAGGGCGAGCCCGGCCAGAAAGACGAGCGCTCCAGCGATGAGTTGCACCCAGCCCCACTGCGTGTAGCTCACCTGGACGGTAAGCCCCGTGGTGGGGAAGAAGATGTACGCATGCCGGAACAGGGCAATAAGTCCCTCAAACATGTGGAATACGCCGAGGATCGCCATCATGGTGCCGGCAAACACGATCCAGCCGACCCACCCGGTGACCTCCGGCTGATCTTCGGTGGCACGTCCAGAGACCGTGGCGCCGCCACCTGACATCGACGTACTGCTAGCCATGACAACTCCTTCAACGAAGGGATATGCATCTACAGCACTTAAAGACTGATCTCACCCCCAAGGGGCAGCCTCATCCGCTGCGGATGAATTTGTCCACGCCGTACCGCGCGGCACTCCAGCGGGGATGTGTGCGGCGCCCGAAGCGTGATTACGCCGGTCGGGCGCCGTCTGTCGGCTCGTTCGTCGGCCATCCCGCGATGATCCCCAGCTCGCGGGCTCTGCGCACGGCCTCGTTGCGCCGCGAGGCGCCCAGCTTGCGAAGAATGTTACGCACGTGAGTGCGGACGGTGTTCACCGAGACGAACATGGCACCGGCGATCTCATCGGTGGTGAGCAACGCAGCAAGGTGACCCAGGACCTCCCGTTCCTTCTCTGTGAGAGGTTCAAGCAGCGGGCTGGACACGGGTTTGGTGGTACCGGCATCAAGGTCCGTGTCGTGTCGGGGCTGTGACGAGGAATGAGCGTCCTCCAGCGTAGATGCCCCGAGCCAGCTGTGCTCAGAAGCCAGCAGCGGGTCCGCGCGCAACAACCGGCGCACCTGCTGCGAAGCCTCGCGGAACGGACGACGCAGCCGTTCGGGGGCGGCCAGCCGAAGAGAACGCTCGAGGGCCTGGGCTGCTCGCAGCTCGTCCCCACCATCCAGATGGCATGTTGCCTCGAAGAGCCACCCGCCAACTCGGGTCGGCAGCGATGCGGCAGCGCTACGCAAGGTGCTGGCCGGCGACTCGAAGGTCCCGCCCGTGGCCATCCTTGCCCGGGCGAGAACGAGCACGCCTTCGGAGCTCTCCGGCTCGGAGAGCCCTTCGAGCGTCTGCACCGCCAGCGACGCCTGGCCGTTGGCCACCCGGAGCTCGGCCTCCTCGATGCGTAACGTGTCATGCAGCCACCGCGACTGGACCGGGACCTCGACCCGGGTGTCCCCGATGCGGGCGAGGGCCCCCTCGACATCACTTCGTGCTCGACGCACACGGGCATCGACCAGAACGAGCATTACGCGCGCCGTCGGGTCATGGGCCAGCGGCATCGAGTCCGCCGCGTGCTGAGCGTGTCGGCGGGCCGCCGGAAGGTCGTAACGCTCAGTGTTCAACCACGCGAGGGCAACGGCAGCACTGGTGCAGGTAGCCACATCGAGGTGAGCCTCCTGCTGCAGACGGGACACTCGTCCGGCGAGGTCAGCCGCCCTCCGCAGCTGTCCGCGCATCGCAGCCAGCAGCGCGAGATGACCGAGGCAGTCGATCAGTAAGCGCTCACAGCCAGGTCGATCCGCCGCACGGGCACCGGCAGAGAACGCCTCCACGGCCTCATCGAGATGGCCGGTGGCCAGCCAGGCAGCGCCCTTGCCCGACTCGACCAGGACCCAGAGCTCCGGATGCTCCTCCCGACGCTCGCCAACCTGCATCTGCAGGAGCTGCTCCGCGGAAGCGGCAGCACCCAGAGCCAGCTCGACGTCACCCACCGCGACGGCAAGGGCCAGTTTCACCGTCTGCAGCGCAAGCGCCGCTGCGCTCGAGCGCGGAGTCGGCGCCTCGTCAAGCTGCCCCTCTGCCCGGAAGAGATGCTTCTCGCACGCCTCGACGTCGAACACTTCCATGGCCAGGGCCGCGCGGACAAGTGAGGCCGCTGCCCCTTCGGTCTCGTGGGGGATATGCACCAGCACCTGCCCGAGCGGATCCCCACCAGGCAGGAGAAGTCGCCCGATGGCGAGGTCCTCGATGAGGTAGCGGGCCGCCGCCTCCCAGTCACCAGCAGCGGCGGAATGCCGAACCGCCTCATCGACAAATCCCTGATCCGCCATCCATCCGGCTGCAGCCCGGTGCAGCATCGGGAGCCTCTCCGGGAACTCGTAGGCAAGCTGGGCTCTCAACAGCTCACGAAACAGCGGCTGGTAGGTATAGAAGTTGGGAGCCTCCGCGACCTCGTACAGGAAGGCGTTGCCGCGCAGCAGGGCTGCCAGGGCGCGTTGCGCCTTCGGCCCACCAATAGCCTCGTTCAACCCGGGCCGAAGGACGTCGACGATGCTCGTGTCCAGCAGCAGCTGGCGGCCATCGGCCGGCTGGACATCCAAGACCTCGGCGATGAGGTACTCCGCCACGTCCCCGCCATCCCCGCGGAAGTCCAAGGCAGCACGTTCCTGGTCCTCATGCCTGCCCACCGAGACAGCGGCGAAACGAAGTCCCGCACCCCACCCATGAGTGCGATCAAGGATCGCGCGCAGCGCGACGTCGGACAGCGCGACACCCGCCATCTTCATGAGCTCGCGGGCCTCGTCAAGGGTGAAGGCCAGATCAGCCATGCGTACCTCGACGAAGGCGCTGGCGAGCCGGTAGCGGTGAAGTGGCAGAACGGGGTCGACCCGGGTGACGACCACCAGCCGCAGCAGCCCTGCCGATCGATGCAGGAGGCTGTCGAGGTCCGCGGCGACCCCGGCCGAGATATCCGCCGCGCAGTCAAGGACCAGGATCATCGGTCGGGCAGGCTGCTGCCCAGCATGCGACGCGAGAGCCGACACCATCGCGTCAACGTGGCCGTCCTGGAGCCCGTTCGCGTCGGGCCGAGAAGGAGGCATGCCTACGACGACGCCACAGCGTCCCAGCCCGGCGGCGCAGGAGGACCAAAACGTCGTCGGCGATTCATCCTCAGACTCGAGCGTCACCCAGGCGACGGGCCCACGGGCCTGCGCCCGTCTGGCCCACGCCGAGACCAGCGCCGTCTTTCCAGTGCCCGCCGGAGCGCTCACCAAAGTCAGCGGCCCGCCAGCACCCAGTTCAAGGTGTTCGAGCAGGCGTGGACGGTGCAGGTAGCCCTCGGCCTGCCGGGGGATCGTGAATCTCTCCGCCCCCGGATCAACCTGGTTGGCGATCCCTGCGCCGCGCGCCTGATCCCCATCGCCTGTCTCGTGCTTCACGCTACGGCCGCCCTTCGGGGGTCGAAGACGCAACCCCACCGGACGCACACTGAGGAAGGTCCATCCGCCAGGGTCCAGACCAGGATGGTCCAGTCCGAACAGTCAACACCCAGGCGCGACCCTCTACAAGAGCACGAAGGTCCGTGTCTTGTCATCACATCCCGCACGCTCACCACGAGTCCTGCGGCCAATCCGCACATGCTCTTGCTCTTGTGTGACTACCACGCTCCTACCCATAGGGGTCTGTGGCCCGTCATGCCGTCAAACCCGTCGACTGGCTCGTCCGTCCCTGCTCGGAGACCTGGGGGCTCGCCTCACCCGCGGCCGGACCGTGCCCGGCTGCGGCAACCACCGTGACCAGCAACTCGTACAGACCGAGGAGCACCAGAATCCAGAAGAGGCCGGCCCAGGATGTGAAGAAGATCAGCAGAATGCCGGCCACGACCAGGCCACCGATACGCAATGGATCCAGGTGTGCCCGCGCAAAGTCAGGACCTTCAGCGACCGCCACCGAACCGAAACGGCGGGCCTTTTCACTCACGAAGTGCCAGGCGCGGACCGCCCAGCTGCGCAGCGCAACCGCCGCCCGTCCCGGACCCACCAGATATGCCACCAGCGCGATCACGATCCCCAGCCAGAGCAGTTGGGTGCCCCGCTCGCGCAGGGTGACGAAGACGACCTGCACCCCGGCATCGACCCCAGCACGATAGACACCGGCGGGTACCTGGTCGATGAGCTGTGTGCGAACGGCCCGCAGCACGCTCGTCAGCGCCACCACGTCAATGATCAGCCAGATGCCAAACTGAAGCGTTGTGCGACGGCGCCTCGTAGAGATCCACAGAGCAAGTCCCAGGGCAAGCAGTGTGCCGATGACCAACAGGGTCAGGCCACGCTTGACCTGGACCACCGTCTGCTGGGCCGCCGAGAGCTGGTTTCCTTGATAGATGGGGATCGCGGCGAAGTTGGCTGGCAGGGTCACTCCCAGAGCGCTCTCGATCTTCGTCCTAAGCCCGGGGGGTATCTGGCCGTTCGTGAGGGTCGGAAGGTTGATCGTTTTGCCGAACAGGGAGGGGATCTGTTGCTCGAGGCGGTTCAGCACCTGGTTGACGACGGGAAGCAGGTTGAGGGTCACGGTCTGACCGCTGTTTCGTACGACCGCGCTGTTGTTGTTCAGGATGTTCATGGCCTGCTGGTGTGCCACCCGGTTGATCTGTGGCCAGAGCGCCGCGAACTGTGGGCTGGCCACGACCTTGTTCACCGCATCCTGGACGTACCCGTGCACGGCACCGGTCAATGGTGACGCGAGGAAGGCGGCCCGAGGTGGGAGTGCCTCCTTGACCCTCTGCTCAACATTGAGCGTCGTGAAGATCTGCTCGGTGGAGTAGGTCGCCACCGCAGCCCGGACGGCCGGGTCCTGACTCAGCGGCGTCACTGTCGCCACCCAGCGGTCGGTGTTCAAGGTCGTGTTCCCGGCCCAGAGCCCGACCACGGAGGCGGTCACACCCAGAGCTGCCAAGAACGCCAGCAGCGCAGCCACAATCTGGCGCCCCACAGTGATCCGGCGCTGCCTACGTCCTCGGGTGTCGAGTTGCTTGTGCAGCAAGGCCAGCTCCTCGCGCTGGCGCTGCACCTCCTGCCCAATCTCGTCCAGCTGGCCTTCCGAGGCCTTCCCGTCAGGTCGCGGCAGCGGCTGCGTCGAGGACTGCGACCCGGCGGGCTCAGGTGACTGCGATCTGTCCGGCTCAACCGGTCCCGATCCCTCTTCATTTTCTGAGCTTGTGGCCACTGGACTGACCTCTCCTGTCAGAACGGTCTTCTTCTGGAGCCAATGCTTGACGTCCGCGCGGCCCGGACGCCTCATCCCTGCAGGGTGATCGCATCAGCCATTCACCCTCGCGGGATGAGTCGCGCCTGCCACCAGGGGTGTCTTCTGGTGGACGAGCCAAGGTTCCTAACGCTCGCTTTACGAAAGGGCGGCAAGTGATGTCTGGCATGCAATGGTTCTGGGGCACCGTCGTGGCTGTCCTGTACCTCGTCTTCATCTTCACCGTTGGCCTGATGACCTTTCGCAAGGGCCACTACATCCTCGGCATCCTGGGCATCTTCGTGCCGTTGCTGTGGATCATCGGGGCGCTCTTGCCTGACCGGGGCGGCGGCATGACGCCCGAGTTCTGACAGGACCCCGTCCAAGACAACCAAGACAACGCGGATGGTGAGAACAATGAGCAACGACCTGGATGAGACGGGCCCGATTGACTACTTGGTGGTGGAGTTTCCGGGCAACCGGATGACTGGAGAGGCGTTCCCGCTGTTGGTGGACCTGGTTGACAGAGGGCTGGTCCGGATCCTTGACCTCGTCTTTGTCCGAAAGGACACCGACGGGTCCGTGGTCGAAATGGAGCTGAAGGACTTCGATAATGACGGCGAGCTCGACATGTCGGTGTTCGCAGGAGCATCATCCGGATTGATCGGCGATGGCGATATCCAGGAGGCCGGTGACGTGCTCCAGCCCGGCTGTTCTGCGGGGATCCTGGTCTACGAGAACCGGTGGGCAGCGCCCTTTGCCGCGGCGGTCCGTCGCTCGGGCGGCCAGCTCGTCGCAAGCGGTCGGCTTCCCATCCAGGCGGTGCTCGCCGCGCTGGACACCATCGAAGCTGACAGCTGAACCCAGCCCTTTGCACCAGAACCCCGAACAGAGAAGAGGAACAGTCATGCCAGGTCTCATGCGCGGCATCGCACGAACCGCAGTGGTCGCGGGCACCGCGACTGTGGTGTCCGGCAGGGTCTCCCGCCGCCAGCAAGGCCGGTGGGCCCAGAAGGACCAACAGGCACAAGCTCAGCAAGAAGCCGAAGCACCGCCGGCACAGGCTCCAGCAGCGCAGGGCAGTGACATGGACACCAAGCTCGCACAGCTCAAGGACCTGGGCGAGCTGAAGGAACAGGGTGTGCTTACCGACGCCGAGTTCGAGGCGGAGAAGACCAAGATCCTCAACTCCTAGGAGATGGCCGGACCGGCACCTTACGAGCGCCCAGAGCGCAGTCGTGCGACGATGCGCTGCCACGATGGCTGAGTCGCCGCCCCGACCTGAGCTGACTCATCGGGGACTGCGACATCGCGCGGGCTGATGGCCCAGACCCGCGCCGCGGCGAGGACACCGAGGCCGTTCGTGGCCCAGTGCAGGCCGATTGGCGCCACGAGGCTGCCACTGTCCCGCCGCAACTCGGCAAAGACGATGCCGGCAAGAGTCGTGAACACAACGGTTGCCAGCACGGTCAACACAACCCGACCAGGCCGGGCCTGCGCAGGGCCGCGCACGGAGGTATGCGTTCGCGCGAGGTCCACAGCAGGAAGCACATGCCAGAGTCCGAACAGGCATGCCGAAACGGTCGTCGCTGTGGCAACCCCGTAGTCCCGGGCCAGCAAAGCCCACAGCACACCGCGGAATGCCACCTCTTCGAACAGGACCGTACCCAAGGGAATGGCCACCAGGGACAGGTACAGGGCGGCCCTGAACCCGAGACGGTATCGCGTGTCGCGGAAAGCGCCGCGGGTGAGGGGAATCGCAACCCCCACGGTGTAGACGACGGCAACGGCCACGGCGGCACCGCCTGCGACCTTCGCACCCTGCAGCAGCATCTGGCGCCCAAGTCCCAGCTCCGGCCAGGTCAGTGAGGCCATTCTCCCGACAAACAGCAGGAGCAGAGCCGCCAGCGGGCCGGTTACCAGATGCACGCCGGAGGGTCCCAGATGGACCCACACGTTGATCACGACCAGCACCAGCAGGACAATCGCGACCGCGACCGCCGTCGTCATGCAGGGAGCCTCGCCCACCGCCACCGGGTACGCCTCACCCGTGCCGGGTGAGGCGTACCCGCGCGGGCCACGGGCAGCCACCGCCCACGGCTGATGGCAGATCAGGTCAGTCGTCCATACCTCGGGCGGCCAGAGCCTCCCCCACCCGATCCGCGTGCCGGATGGTGCGCACCACCACTGGTGTGACCAGCGCCCGGGTACTGCGTTCGAGTCCGCGGGCGCGCCGCGCATCGCGGGCCTCGTGCAGTGTTGCGGCTATCACGGGTACGGCGCGAATAGTCAGGGCGAGCAGAAGAGCCACCCGATCCGGGTCGACTCCGATGACCCGGGCCGGCTCTAGGAGAGCGGTGATCGTGTCCAGCAGATCACTAACACGAGTTGTCAGGCTGACCAGGGCTGCTCCCTCTACCGCCACGACGAGAGTGCCGACCACCACGACGGCGACCTGCCAGCCGGCTGTCCACCACTGGAACGGAATCAGGAACAGGACAAACCACCGCAGCGGCCAGGCCTGTTCCCCTAAGGTCCTGACTCCGAACCCTGCGATGACATACAGCCCAGCCACCAAGACGAAACCGACCAGGACGGTCGCCGGCGACTTCAGAGCCACCAGCAGGGTTGAGAAGACGAGCAACCCGGCCAGCTTCACGCCCGCCCCGGCTCGGTGCAGTACCGACGTGCCCGGCTGGTAGGTACTGGTCAACAAGGCTGCCGCGCCATCAGCGCCTCGTAGTGCCCGATGGACGCTTCGGCGGAGCCGTCGGCGACAACCCTGCCATGCTCGATGACCAGCACTCGCGCCCAGCCACGAAGCAGCGCGAGATCGTGGGTGACCAGCACGACTCGCTGCGCCAAGCCCTCCAGGACCCCCGCCACCTGCCGGCTGTGGCGCAGGTCCAGCAGCGTCGTGGGCTCATCGCAAATCAGGATCTCCGGCTCAGTGACCAGAACCGACGCAAGTGCCAGGAGCTGCTTCTGACCGCTGGAAAGCAGGTGCGCAGGGTGATCTGGGTGATCGCCCAGCCCGAACCGGTCGAGGATGTCGCGCACCCGATCCGCCACCTCCGGCTTGCTGAGCCCGTGGCGTCGCAACGAGAACGCCACATCCTCGGCAACAGTCGGCATCACGATCTGCGCGTCCGGGTCGGAGAAGACGAAGGCAACCTTGCGACGAACGCGCGCCCCGTCGCGGGCGGTGTCCAGCCCGTCAACGAGGACCCGCCCGGTCGTCGGAACCACCAGGCCGTTCAGCAGCCTGACCAAGGTTGACTTACCGGACCCGTTAGCTCCGATGACCCCGATCCGGTCCTCGTCCAGGGAAAGGTTGATGTCCGACAGCACCTCGCGGTCGCCATAGCGCTGGCTCACGCCCTCGATCTGGATCACCTAGCCCACCCGCTCAGCGAGCAGGGCAAGTCCTTGCCCGCCGCCGATCGCACAGGTGGCAATCCCCAGCCTGGGACCGTCCGTGCGAACCATCTGGGCAAACAAGCGCACCAGCAGCAGCGCCCCCGACGCTCCCCAGGGGTGTCCCATCGCGATCGCGCCACCCTGAGGACAAACCCGCACCGCGTCCGGCCCCTGCGGGTCAAGGGGGTCAAGGTCAAGGGCATCGGTGCAGGCCAGCACCTGAGCGGCGAACGCTTCGGTCATCTCGACAATCCCGACCTGCGCCAGGTCAACCCCAGCGCCCTTCAGCAGCTTCGCAACGGCGGGAACCGGCCCCAGGCCGGGAGTGTTGGGGTCCAGTCCCACGCAGACCCACCCCCGCAGAGCGAGACCGGGAATCCCCAAGTCCGCGCGCACGTGCTCGGGCACCAAGGCCACCGCTGCCGCGCCGTCGCTGACCCCGCAGGAGTTGCCGGCCGTCACTGTGCCCCCAGCGGCAAACGCGGGGCGCATCCGCGAAAGAACTACCTCGCTCATAGGCCTCGGTCGCTCATCGCAGACCAGGCCGGCGACGGGCACAAGCTCCTCGTCAAAGGCTCCGGTCCGTGCCGCCTCCAGGGCTAGCGCATGGGACCGGCAAGCGTAGGCGTCCTGGCGGTGTCGGGTTACACCACACATGGCTGCAACAGCCTCGGCGGCAGGTCCCATGTCAGGGTCGCCGATCTCGGACGGCGCGAAAGGTGCGCGATCGTAGGGCGTTGGCTGACCGGTCGACGTCGTGGGGCGGGTCAGCCGCCATGGTGCGGTACTCGCGCTCTCCGCTCCCCCGGCCAGTACAAGGTCCACGACACCGGCCAGAACTGCGGTCGCGCCCTGATGCACCGCCTCCTGACCGCTGCCGCACTGACGGTCCACGGTCACCCCCGGCACTGCCGTACCTAAACCTGCGGCAAGCGCGGCCACCCGGGCCGGATTGCCACCCGGGCCCCGGCAGTTACCCATCAGCACGTCATCCACGTCCGGAGCATGGGGGCCGAGGTCCTCCACCAAGGCGCGGAGCACCGGCGCCATCAGTCCCACCAGATCGACTCCAGCCAACGCGTGTCCAGCCGTACCTATCGGGGTGCGACGTGCTGCGATGACTACGGGCGTGCGATGGCCGAGGTCACTCATCGCTTGTTGAGCTTCTCGACGAGCTCAGGCAACGCGTCACGGCGAAGCTTGCCGCCAGCGGTTCGGGGCAGAACCTCCGCGCGCAGCCAGTGCCGCGGGCGGGAGGGCGCGGGGATCCCGGCCAAGGCCGCGCGCAAGCTGTCCTCAGCCGCAGACCCCACCACGACGGCGGTCAACATCTGCCCCAGCTGCGGGTGGGGCATCCCGAGCACCGCGATCTCGTCAACCCCTGGCAGCTCGCGCAGCAGCCGCTCCACCTCCTCCACCAGCACCGTGTGTCCCCCTGAGGTGACCGCACGGTCCCCTCTCCCCAGGACCTCCAGCCCACCCGGAACCGGTCGAGCCAGATCCGAGACGGTGGCCCAGCCGTTCAGGTCCACTCTCAGGGGGCCACCGCCGGCCGCGCTCAGATAACCGCTGGCCAGGTAGGGCGAACGAGCCCAAAGCACCCTCTGCCTCAGGTCGGTCTCCACACCGGGGAAGGGCAGGAACGGCCCCCGTCGATCCCGCCACGCCACGAACGACAGCTCGGCGGCGCCGTAGTACTCCACGACCTGCCAACCGGCCGCCTCGCACTGCTGCCGGCAGGTGGCTGAACAATGGTCACCAGCCACAACAATGCGCCGGACGAGGGGCAGCCCCCCAGCTCGGGCACGACGCAACAGCCCTGGAATATGAGAAGGGACGCAGTGAAGGGCAGTGGCGCCGGTTGGTTCGTCATCGACGAACGCCAACTGGGCGCCCACGGCGCCGGCGTGAAACGCGCCGTATAGGAAAAGCGATGACCACAGCGGCCCGGGTAGCCACACCTTGTCCTGTGGGGTGATCCCACTGATGCGGCTGAACGAGGCGACGCTGTCCTGCCAGGACTGAACCGTGCGCACAATCCCTCGGGGCCGACCGGTCGACCCCGAGCTGAAGACAACCATGTCCCCGTCGCGGACCGCGCCGCCGGAGACGGCATCCTCGATCTGCCCGGCGGCTGCTTCCAGGAACGACTGCGGCCACGTGGGATTCAGCACCGCGAAGGCGTCACCAGTTCGCACAGCACGGGACACAGCGTCGTACAACCGCGACTGTTCCCCTTCCTGAACGACCAGGCAGGTCACCGCGCTTTGACCCCCTCGCTTACCGGTTGACTCGTGATGGCTCCAAGTCCCGGGGTAATGCCCGGATAACCGCGATGGACGGCCGAGGCCACCGCCGTGGTGATGACGACCTTGAGCGCGTCACCGGGCAGGAAGACCAGCGATGCCAGCGCGGCGACCCACACCGAGGTGTGTGTCACTGCGGCCTGGGCAGGTATCCCCACCAGATAGACAATGCCGATCCCACCGATCACATTGGCCAGCGCCCCCCACCACATCGGGTAGGCCGGCAGCTTGAGCTGAACGAGCCACCCGATAACGCCAGCTCCCAGAACCCACCCGATCAGGTAGCCGAAACTGGGACCGGCGAATACCCCGAGCCCACCGCGCCCACCGGACAGCAAAGGCAGCCCTGCCGCAACCAGCACCAGAAGTACAAGGACCGATAACGCTCCACGCTTCCAGCCAAGGATTGACCCCGCGAGCATGACGCCCATCGACTGCAAGGTGACCGGGACAGCGTTGCCGAAGACAGGGATTCCGCCAGGCAAACCCAGCACGGCAATCAATGCTGCGAAGGAGGCGACCAAGGCGAGGTCTCGTGAGCTCAACCGCTTCTTGACATCACCCGCCGTGCTCTGATGCTTGATCATGGATCAGGTCTCCCTCGTAGGTACAGGCGACCATGGTGTCACGTGCTCTCGCGTAGGCCCATTTCGTTGACTCATTTGGCCAGGCCTGCGCTCTCATGCATCAGGGGAGCGAACAGCTCATGACGGGAGGAACCAGTCCGAGCTGATACCGGGCGCAAGCCCGCAGCCACGTCAGGAGGCGATACCGTCTCCGCTCAGGAGCGAACGGACCTCGGATTCGCGATAGCGGCGGTGACCACCCAGCGTGCGTAGCGAGGTGAGCTTTCCAGCTCTGGCCCAACGCGTCACCGTCTTGGGGTCGACGCGGAACAGGGCTGCGACTTCGGCTGGCGTCAAGAGAGCGTCGCCTTCAGCAGCATGGTTGGTCATGGGTCCTCCGATGATGGATCTGCTATGTCCATTTTGAGGCATGTGTGCGATGAACATAACCGCGCGCGAGAGCCATTTACGGTGTCCGAAATGACTAGTTACTCCGATTCACAAGGGTTCGCACGGTTTCGTCCGCTCGCCTCCCAGCTGCCCAACTGTCGTGGTTCCTCACCCGGCATAGGCTGATCGCGCGCCGGAACCTCGCGATCCAGGTTTGAACAGCAAGGAGTCACCACCGTGACAACGTCTTCGCCTCGTTCGACATCACCCTCGCAAGTGTTGCCCCCAGCCCCGTCCCTATCCGCGCTGGGGCATGAGCAGGTCGCGTTCTGCTACGACAAGGCCACCGGCCTGCGAGCCATCATCAGCATCTACACCACGGCCTTGGGGCCCGCCCTGGGTGGCACTCGCTTCTACCCGTACGCCACGGAGGAGGCCGCCCTGCAGGATGTGCTCCGCCTCTCGCGGGCAATGGCCTACAAGAACGCGCTGTGCGGCCTCGACCACGGTGGCGGCAAGGCCGTGATCATCGGAGACCCTGCCAGGGACAAGAACGAGGCGCTGCTGCGGGCGTTCGGCCGATTCGTGGAGAGCCTCGGCGGGCGCTACGTGACGGCCTGCGACGTGGGCACCTACGTCGCCGACATGGATGTCATGGCCAGGGAGACCCGCTTTGCGACCGGCCGCAGCGAGGCGAACGGCGGCGCGGGGGACTCCTCTGTACTCACCGCATTCGGCGTCTTCCAGGGGATGTGCGCCAGCGCAGCCCATGTCTGGGGCACGTCGAGCCTGGCCGGCAAGACCGTGGGTATTGCAGGTGTGGGCAAGGTGGGCAGTCTGCTGGCGGCCCTCTTGCTCGAGAGCGGTGCCCGGGTGGTGGTCACCGACGTCAACAGCTCGGCGGTGGAGGCGTTACGCGAGAAGCACCACGAGGTCGACGTCGTAACCGACGTCTTCACGCTGGTCCGGGCACAGCTGGACGTCTACGCCCCGTGCGCGCTCGGTGGCGCGCTCGATGATGGGACGGTTGCGGCTCTCAATGCCAAGGTGGTGTGCGGGGCGGCAAACAACCAGCTCGTCCAGGAGGGACCCGGCGGCACAGCGGAGGCCCTGATGGCCCGAGGCATCACGTATGCGCCGGATTTTCTGGTCAACGCAGGCGGGGTCATCCAGGTCAGCGACGAGCTGCACGGCTTCAACTTCGCTCGTGCCAAGCACCGCACGGCAGGCATCTTCGAGGCCACAGCGTCGGTGTTGCGCGTCGCAGCAGACAAGGCAATCTCGCCTGCTGCCGCAGCAGATCACCTGGCGGAGGAGCGAATGGCTCGCGTTGGCAGCAACAGAATCTGGCTCCCGAGGAGCTGATCCGCAGAGTCGGGGCCCCCGAGCATCCAGAACAGGCTCAGACCGTGTATCTTTAGGACTACGAAATACGAGATTCCCGGGGCCGCTCCGTGATGACTCGAACTGCGATCTGTGGTTCGGTCAAGCGATGCCGCCCCGGCAGACGCGCAAGGGGGTCGACGTCATGGGGCGCGGCCGAGCCAAAGCCAAACAGACCAAGGTTGCTCGCGAACTGAAGTACTACAGTCCGGACACGGATCTGAGTGCGCTCGAACGAGAACTACATTCACCGTCAGCATTCGACACGTTGTCCAAACGCGTCCCGGACGCCGTGGCGGCAGATGATGACGATGACGGTTACGAAGACTACGGCCAGTCAGTGTCAGGCAAGCGCTGAGCCTCAGGTGGGACGTACCTGCATCTCCTTCTGGGTTCACTCCATCTCGAGGACTGAGACCTGGCGCGATCGTGGTACGGGGCATGCCTCAATGTGGTGAGGTTCCGACAAGCTGTACGGAACCTCCGTCAACACCCTTTGTTCCCCGCACGACCTCGACGCCGTCCTGTATCGGCGCCGTGGCCAGCTCACTGACCTGGCCAAGAAGCCAGGCACTGATCCCTTGGACCTTCAGGATCTCGATAGCCAGGTCGCTGTGGGCTGCCGGAAGAACAGCCACAAAGCCGATGCCCATGTTCAGCGTCCGCTCCAGATCCGCCAACGGCACCTGACCGACCTCGCGCACGACCTCGAATACCGCCGGCGGGGTCCAGGTTGACCTGTCGACCCGGGCGAAAGCGTCCTGCGGCAGGACCCGGGCCAAGTTCGCGGCCAACCCGCCGCCGGTGACATGGCTGAGCGCGTGAATGTCGATCCCCGTGGTGCGGATGAGGGCGAGGAGATCCCGCGCATAGACTCGGGTGGGCTCAAGGAGCTCCTCACCCAGTGTTCGGCCGAACTCAGGCACCTGCCGGCCAAGCGCCCAACCAGCCGAGGCAAAGACCTTACGCACTAGTGAATAGCCGTTGGAGTGAAGACCTGAGGACGCCAGAGCCAGCACCACGTCGCCGGCCACCACCCGCTGAGGTCCAAGGATGTCCGAGTACTCCACCACTCCCGTCGCTGCACCCGCGCAGTCGTACTCATCGAGCCCCAGCAGTCCAGGGTGCTCGGCGGTCTCCCCACCGACCAGGGCAGCGCCCGCCTGGACACAACCAGCCGCGATACCAGAGACGATGGCAGCGACCCGCTCGGGTACGACCTTGCCGGTGGCGATGTAGTCAGTCATGAACAGCGGCTCGGCGCCACAGACCACGATGTCGTCCACCACCATCGCGACCAGGTCGATTCCGATCGTGTCGTGCTTGTCCATCGCTGAGGCGATGGACACCTTGGTGCCCACCCCATCGGTGCTGGTTGCCAGGACCGGACGGGTCATCCGCGCCAGCACGCTCGCGTCGAACATGCCGGCGAAGCCACCCAGCCCACCAAGCACCTCGGGGCGCTGTGCTGCCCTGACCGAGGCCTTCATCAACGCGACCGCCCGGTCGCCGGCCTCGACGTCAACGCCTGCACCGGCGTAGGTGATGGGAATGGATTCAGCAGGCATGGCTCAGTCTCCGTGTCTTTCCGCTATGACGGGTTGTCCGGGGCGGCTGCACGCACCCTGGTTCTGTCTCAGGCTGCAACTGGGCTCAGGGACGCGAGAGCGCGTCAGCCCCGCCGCCGGCGACGCCGGTGGCGACCCCCTCGATGTCCAGGCCACCTGGAGTCGGTGTCTCCAGACCTGGCAGGACTTCGAGGAACTGTTTCCCCAACAGAGTCGAGTCGGGCAGCGCGATCGGGTAGTCACCGGTGAAGCAGGCTGTGCACAGGTTCTCTTGCGGCTGCCCCGACGCCTCGATCATCGCGTCCTCGCACAGGTATCCAAGGCTGTCGGCGCCGATGCTGGCGCGGATCTCCTCAATATTCAAGCCGTTCGCGACCAGCTCGGCACGGGTGGCGAAGTCGATGCCGTAGAAGCAGGGCCACTTCACCGGCGGGCTCGAGATGCGTATGTGGATCTCGGCCGCTCCGGCTTCTCGCAGCATCCGGATCTGGGCTCGCTGGGTGTTGCCACGCACGATCGAATCGTCCACGACCACCAGACGCTTACCGCGGATGACCGTCTCGAGCGCGTTGAGCTTCAGGCGGATGCCGAGCTGACGCAATGTCTGGCTGGGTTGGATGAACGTGCGCCCGACGTAGGAGTTCTTGACGAATCCCTGGCCGTAGGCGATGCCGCTGGCCTCCGCATAGCCGATTGCCGCGGGCGTGCCCGACTCGGGCACCGGGATGACCAGGTCGGCCTCGACGGGGTGTTCCCTGGCCAGACGCCGGCCCATCTCGACCCGGGCCTCATGCACCGAACGGCCGGCGATGGTGGCGTCGGGACGGGCCAGGTAGACATACTCGAAGACACAGCCTCGAGGTGTGGCTTCGGCGAACTGGTGGGAACGCAGACCGTCCTGGTCGATGGCAATGAGCTCACCGGGCAGTACTTCGCGGATCACGCTGGCGCCGACGGTTGCCAGCGCTGCTTGCTCACTGGCCACCACCCACCCGCGTTCCAGACGGCCCAGGACCAGCGGGCGGATGCCCTGACGGTCGCGGGCCGCATACAGCGTCTGCTCGTTCATGAATACGAAGCTGAATGCGCCCTTGAGCTTGGGCAGCACCTTAAGGGCTGTGGCCTCGAGGCTAAGGTCGGGCTCGCTGGACAGAAGAGCCGTCACGAGCGCGGTATCCGTGGTGTTGCCCCGGTGCAGCTCGCCACCGAGCTGGGCAGCAAAAGTGTTGCCATGACGCTCCAGAAGCAGGTCACGTAGCTCACCGGAGTTGATGAGATTGCCGTTGTGTGCCAAAGCGACGGTGGAGTCCTCGGTGCCGCCAAGGGTGGGTTGAGCGTTCTCCCACGTGCTGCCACCGGTGGTGGAGTAACGGCAGTGCCCAATGGCAAGATGACCCTTCAACGAGCCCAAGCTTGCCTCGTCGAAGACCTGCGAGACCAGACCCATGTCCTTGTAGACGAGGAGCCGATGGCCATCACTGGCCGCGATGCCGGCGGACTCCTGACCGCGGTGCTGCAACGCGTAGAGCCCGAAGTAGGTCAGTTTGGCGACGTCCTCGCCGGGGGCCCAGACTCCAAAGACCCCACAGGCATCCTGGGGGGCTTTCTCGCCGGGAAGAAGATCGTGGGTCAGTCGCCCATCGCCGCGTGCCACGTCCACAGTCTCCCACAGGCCGGCCTCGCCCTCAGGCCGCTGTGGCGACGGGCGAGCCTACGGACGACGATCGAGCAGAACCGCGACCAGGCCCCCAGCCAGTGCGCCAACCCCGGCGAAGATCAGCCCCAGAAAGCCCAGCGTGGCGGAGCCGTCGTACCGGGCATCGACCGGCCCGATCACGCTCAGGAAGAACCCGATCACGAGTCCCGCCAGACCTCCGGTGATGAGAAACGCAGAAAACCGTGGCGGCCTTCGGACCTGCCTCGGCTGGTGCTTGCTCGGCTGCTGGCTCACCACCACAACGTATCTGCTATCCGCGGGGGTGCGGGAGCTGGAACTGGGGGATGACCTGGGAGGCGACCTTCTCCAGGACGGTGACGTCACCGGCGTAGGGTCCATCGGGCCTGGGCCAGTGCGTGATCACGTCAGTGAAGCCGAGCTGGCCCGCGTGGCCCACCATCTCCTCGAAGGTTCCCACGCTGGCGAGAGCGAACTGCGGTGACGAGTCAAGACTGAGGTAGCGCGCCACGGTGGCGGGCTCGCGCCCCGCGGTGGCCAGGGCCGCGTCCAGCCGTGTGCCCAGCTCCGCCAAGCCGGCCCACCACTGGTCCAGTGACTCGACGTCCGGGCCAGTGGTGACCCAGCCGGCGCCGTACTCGACGGCGAGGCGCAGCGAGCGAGGACCGTTGGCAGCCATGACGAACGGGATCCTCGGCTGTTGAACCGGGCCAGGCCGGGTGCGGGCGTCGACAGCCGAGAAATGTGCACCATTGTGGGAGACATGGTCCTGGGTGAGCAGCCGGTCGAGCAGCTTGGTGAACTCAGCGAGCCTCTCGAACCGCTCACGGGGCGTCAGGGGCGGCTCGCCCAGGATCGAGTTGTCGATGTCGCCACCCGCGCCGATGCCGCAGATGAAGCGACCCCCCGAGATGTCGTCCAGGGCCAGCAGGTCGCGCATAAACGACACCGGGTGCCGGTAGTTCGGGGACGTGACAAACGTGCCCAGCCGGATCGTCGACGTGACCATCGCAGCCGCGGTCAACGTGGGGATCGTGCCGAACCAGGGCGACTCCTGCAGCCCGCCCCACACCAGGTGGTCGTACGTCCAGGCGTGGTCGAAACCCAGGTCCTCAGCTGCCCGCCACATCGGGGCGGCATCCGCCCACCGGTGCTCGGGAAGGATCGTCAGGCCAAATCTCATGCCTGAAGGCTAGTCCGCCACGATGGGAAGCAGCCCGGCCAGGGTGGCCCGCTGACCACTGGCATGCACCGTGCCACCGGCCAGAGCACTGGCCCAGTCCGACTCTCCGGTAACCAGCTCCAGCCAGGTGCGAGCGTTCATCTCGATCACGTTGGGCGGGGTCCCACGGGTGTGGCGTGGTCCTTGAACGCACTGCACAGCTCCGTACGGTGGGACGCGAACTTCCAGCGTCCGCCCCGGCGCCCGGGCAGCCAGCTCTTCCAGGGCGTACCGGACGGCCAAGGCGACTGCACTCTGCGGGGCACGGGCGGGGTCGACCCGCCACTGCTCCAAGGCTTGTTGACCCTGTTCTGGCGGGATCCGGCGGCGGGCTGGCATGGCGTCCATGGTGGCATCACCGTGACCATCTGCTCGATCTAGGGTTGTCCCCATGAAGGCGACCACGATCTACGCTGCCCGCGACATCCGGCTCGAGAACCAGCCGGACCCCTCCATCCAGAGGCCCACCGACGCAATCGTCAAGGTGATCGCAGCCTGTATCTGCGGCTCGGACCTGTGGTACTACCGCGGGGACAACCAGATCACGGATCCGTTCCGAATCGGCCACGAGTTCGTCGGCGTCGTCCAGGAGGTCGGCCCGGCGGTGCGCTCGCTGCATCCGGGGGACTTCGTCATCGCTCCGTTCATGTACTCAGACAACACCTGCCCGAACTGCCGGGTCGGGATCCAGTCGGCGTGCCTGGCGGGCGGCTTCTGGGGCGGGTCGGACCCCGACGGGCTGATGGCCGACGGCGGGCAGGGTGAGTACGTCCGGGTCCCCCTGGCCGATGGCACTCTGGTGGCCACCCGCGAGGCCCCGGACGAGGCGATGGTTCCCTCACTGCTGGCCCTCTCAGACGTGATGGGCACCGGCTGGCACGCGGCGATGGCCGCCGGCGTCCAGGAGGGCGACACGGTCGTCGTGGTGGGCGACGGCGCGGTGGGCCTGTCGGGCATCCTGGCCGCCGCCCGGATGGGCGCCGAACGAGTGGTCGCCATGTCGCGGCACGAGCAACGCCAGGAGATCGCCCGGTTGTTCGGCGCCACCGACGTTATCGCCGAGCGCGCAGCGGTCGGTGAGGCTGCTGTCCTGGAGCTGACCGGCGGTATCGGCGCCGACGCGGTCCTTGAGTGTGTCGGTACCGGTCAGTCGATGACCACCGCCATCACGATCGCCCGTCCGGGCGCCACCGTCGGCTATGTGGGTGCGCCACATGGCGTCGAACTGCCGGTGCGCTCGATGTTCTCGCGCAATGTCGGGGTTGCGGGCGGGATAGCCCCGGTGCGGCAGTATCTCCCGGCCCTGCGTGACGATGTACTGTCCGGCCTGATCAACCCCGGGCTGGTCTTCGACCTCGACCTGCCCCTGGACAAGGTCGCCGAGGGGTACGCGGCGATGGATGAGCGCCGCGCCATCAAGGCGATGCTGCGCCCCTAGACCTGCCGACATCTGCGCACCACGACAATGCTGCGGCGCCGTTAGAGGCTCCCTACGTGGCGCGCCTGACTCACGTCATTGGTCCTGCTGGCTTCGGCGTCCACCCGCGCAGCGGTGCATCGATGTCGTCAGGAAGGCTGGACCCGACGTCGACGAGAGTGGGCTCAAACCTGCGAGGGCGTTCGCAGGGGACGTTCGGCCAGCTGATGCAGGGCCTCTTCTTCGCTCACCCGCCCTCGACGACTTCCTTCAGACCGCGGAGCATCATCTCCCAGTTCCCCTGGGCTCTCTGGGCTTCATCCGCGCTGGCGTTCTTGTTCTGGCTCAGTGAAAGGCGCGTGGTGTCCCCGTCGGCCGTGAGCTCGTAGAGGAGAGTGTGGTAATTCTCAGGAACGTCCTGCTGGCCGCTCAACGGACTGAAATGAGTGACTTTCAGACGCCGTTCCGGCTCGATCTCGAGGATCTGGCCCTTGTCCTGGTAGACGTGGCCTTCGTACTCGCCCTCCCACACGATCGTGCTGCCCTGGTGCCAGTCGGTCACCACGTGGGAGCCGAACATGTACCTCTTGATCAGCTGCGGATCAGTAAGGGCAACCCACACCTGTGCCGGCGAGGCGTTGATCTCGGTCGCGGCGGTGGCGAGGTAGTCGGCCATGGTATCTCCCTTGTCGATGTCCTGATCCTGGCTGTTTCTCGAACCTGACCAGTCAGCTGCCCGCGCCTGCGAACTGCCTCCTGAGCCGGGGGTCCACGATCTGGTGGTGGGCGTCCGCGTAGTCCCTGCGCACCGTCTGCCGTGCCCCGGGGACAACCTCAACCTCGAGGTAGNGATTCCCGAGGTCGGCCAGCTGTTGCCGGGAGCTGGCCGTAACCAGCACTGCNTCCTGNCTGCCGCCGGTGACCACCAAAGTCGGCCGGGTGATGGCCGCCGCGGTCTGGACCCAGGGCACCGGAGAGGCAACCTGCCCCCGGTCAGTCAGCGAAGGGTCGAGCTGCGCCTTGGCCGCTGCCCAGGGCCGGAACTCGACATCCGGCCACAGGCGATGCTCCAGCCTGCCGGTGACCAGAGCCTCGTGACAGTATCGGAGCCGCCCCGCCCTCACCGGCAAGACGCTCGAGCAGGGCGACCACGTCGGCGACCATGTCGCCGAACCGGCTTCTGCCGCTGCCGGCGAGGTCGAAGCGGGGTGACTCGCCGTGTCCGCGGGCATCCGGCGCGACGATGCGGTAGTCGTGGCGCCAGCGGCCTACCCCCGTCAGGCCAGCACAGCCCCGAGTCGGACAAGCCGTACAAGAGCAGCAGGGTCGGGCCGTCAGCGTGCCCGCGCTCGTGCACGAGCAGCCCGGCGACGCAGGGTTGATCAGTCATAACGGGAGTATCGCAGAGCCAGTTTAGGCTGATGGGCGTGTCAGCTACCCCTGCCGGAGCGATCGAGCTCGTGCCCGATGACGACGGCCGCGGCGGCGTCACGGTCATGATGGACGGCAGCCCTCAGTCCCACGTCAACCTGGCCGACCCGGGCAGCCTCGACTTCGAGTACATCGCCCACTTCGCTGCGGTCATCGACACGCTGCCAGCCGGTCCGCTGGCAGTCACCCACATCGGCGGAGCCGGACTGACCCTGGCCCGGTACGTCAACGCCGAGCGGCCAGGATCGCCGCAGATCGTTCTCGAGCCGAACGTCCAGCTGACCGAGCTGGTCCGCCGCGACCTCCCGCTGCCACGCCTTCACCGGATTCGGGTGCGCCCCGTAGACGGCCTCACCGGGGTCGCCCAGCTTGCCGCAGCCAGCGCCGACGTGGTGGTGCTCGATGCGTTTGCCCAAGGCCGGGTCCCGGCTGAGCTCACGACCGTACAGTTCATGGCGGATGTCTCCAGGGTCCTTCGGCCAGACGGGATAATGCTGGTCAACATCGCCGACGAGCCCAACAAGGCCTACGCGCGTCGCGTGTACGCCGGCCTGGTCACCGTCTTCGGGCAGGTCGCCATCGTGGGCACTCACGAGATACTCAAGGGTAGGCGTTTTGGCAACGCCGTGGCCGTTGCTGCGCACAGCCGGCTGAACGTCGGGGCACTGCGCCGCCAGATCGCCAAGATGCCCTTTCCGACGGGGCTACTCGACGGGGCCCAGCTGGCCAGACAGTTTGCCGGATCAACCGCGTTCACGGCTGCAGACAGCGCACCGTCACCGCCTCCCCCACCGGTCAACAGATGGCGCGCGGGCTGACCCGGAAACCAGCGCGTTAAAGCCCAACGGGACGGGTCGGTTCGCCCACGCAGCAGGCCGCAAGCACGCCACCACAGGTGGCTGTTCACGCGTCCGTGAGCTCGCGGGGGACGGCGATGACATCCACGAGCGCACCGTTACGCCATACCGTGATCTCGAGCCTGCGTCCGATGGCGTCCTCCACCATGGCGCGCTGAAGTGCCGTGGTCGACGCGACTGGCTCGCCGGCGACCGATACGACGATATCGCCGACGCGAAGACCAGAGCGCGCTGCCGGACTCTGCGGCATGACCCGCGCGACGTGAAGTCCGTTCTGACGGCCCGTCTTGGTCACCATTGCGGGCGGAAGTGGCATCTGCGCCCCCACGATCCCGAGCCAGGCCCGGCGGACCCGTCCATGGGCCATCAGCGTGGTGATGATCACCCGGGTCGTGTCGTTGATGGGCACGGCCAGCCCGACGCCGATGCCGGCAACCGCGGTATTGACCCCGACCACGCGCCCAGAGCTGTCCGCGAGCGCCCCGCCGCTGTTGCCCGGGTTGAGCGCGGCGTCGGTCTGGATCACCTCGTCGACGACGCGACCGGCGCGGGTCGGCAGGGAACGTCCGAGCGCGGAGACGATGCCGGCGGTGACACTGCCGGCGAGCCCTAGCGGGTTGCCCAGGGCAACGACAAGCTGGCCGACCCGCAGCTTGGCCGCGTCGCCGAGCTGCACCGGCGCAGGAACCGGACCCCGCGCCCTGAGCACAGCAAGATCGGAAAGCGGATCCCGTCCGATCACGTCCACACCCGTCACCGTGCCGTCGGTGAAAGCAGCCTCAGCGGCGTCGGAGCCCTGCACGACGTGTGCGCTGGTCAGCAGGAATCCGTCGCTGGTCAGGACACTGGCGCTGCCGGCACCTTCCCCTCTGCGTGTCTTCACCCGGAGGCTGGCCACGCTCGGCAGCACGCTCTCAGCGACGCGCACGACAGCGCTCGAGTAGGCATCCAGTGCCTCAGAGTCGTCAACCATACGGGAATAAACAAATGAAGCGGCTTCCCTGTGCCCGATGTTCGCCCACGGCGCAAGGCGGCTGCGCCGCGAGCTCCCCCGGAGCTCGCGGCGTCCGAGGCTCGCTGGCCCACGACGATGGCCGCGCGACACCCCGGCATGGGTCAAAGACAACTGTGAGCAGGAGCAACTCTGCCAACCGATCGGAGCACCACTGCGGTGAAGACACCGCCATGCGACGGGGGCCGGATCACACGCGCTCTCGGCTGCGGGACCTTCATTGACATTGCTGCGGGACTGCATCTGAGGCCGCGGTTGGCCGGCGGGTGGGCGGGTAACCCCTGGTGCGCGGTCGATCTGATCGGGCAGGATGACGAAATGGACAAGAGTCGCGCCGAGGCATTCAGTGACGGCGTCCTCGCAGTGGCCATCACCTTGCTCGCCCTCGACCTGCACGTCGAGGCCACCGGCCGCGGAACCCTCGTGCACCAGCTGAGCCAGTCGTGGCCAAGCTTTGTTGCCTACGTGGTCAGCTTCTTCGTCATCGGCGTCATCTGGGTGAACCATCACGCAATGTTCGCGCTGATCGACCGGGTCGACCGCATCCTCCTGTTCCAAAACCTCGTGCTGCTGATGTTCGTGGTCACCGTCCCGTTCACGACCTCGACGTTGGCCGACTTCATCCCCGCGGGTGGCAGCAACGCCCGCTGGGCCGTCCTGCTGTACGGCATCTCCAACATCGGTATGGCATTGGGCTTCACCGTCATGCTGAGTCGGATAATCCATCATGGGCTGTTGGTGAACCCCGTCCCGCTCGATGTCGGGAACCGGGCCATCCGGCGGTTCGGGCTGGGAACCATTGCCTACCCCGTTGCGACGACGCTCGGCCTGCTCTGGCCGCCATTAATGCTTCTCGCGATCGGCGTCCTCGCGATCTACTACATGGCAGAGCAGACCCAGATCCTGCCACGGCCCGCCTAACGCAGCAGGGACCTGCTGGAGTGTCCGCCTTGCTCCTGATGAAGCTCCGGGAGGAGCACTGTTGTCATGACGTGCCGACGGTCAGCGGAGAGCGGAGAGCGCCTGCCGATCAACCTCCCGCGGGCAGCGGTGCGAAGATATCCGGCAGGGTCATGGTATGGGCCGTGCGCAGCTCATCGAGCGACACGCTGAACTGGCCCTGCACCTGCAGTGACCTGCCCTCGTCCTCAACCACACCGATGCTGGTATGGGCCAAGCCCCGACTGAGGCACAGGTCGGTGAACCGGACCTGCTGAGTGGGAGGCACGGCAACGATCGCCCGGCCGGCTGACTCACTGAACAGCAAAGTGAAGGCGTCCACGCCGTCCCGCCCGCACACCTCGTCCAGGCGGATCTGGGCACCGACCCCGTTGCGCAGGGACGCCTCCGCCAGCGCGACGGCCAGGCCCCCCTCGGACAGGTCGTGCGCGGCTTCGACCAGACCTTGACGCGAGGCATTGACCAGAACCTCACCGAGCCTGCGCTCCACGTCCAGGTCGACCAGCGGCGGTAGGCCCCCGAGGTGGTTGTGAGCGACCTCGGTCCAGGCCGAGCCACCGAACTCATCTGCGGTCGTGCCCAGCAGATAGATAACGTGGCCGGGGGTCTGCCAGCCCGAAGGGGTGCGGCGGGCTACGTCGTCCATGACGCCCAGGACTGCCACCAGCGGGGTCGGATTGATGGCGACGTCCGCCGTCTGGTTGTACAGAGAGACGTTACCGCCGGTCACCGGGATGCCCAGTGCCTTGCAGCCCTGGGAGATACCCCTGGCAGCCTCGGCGAACTGCCACATCACAGCCGGGTCCTCGGGTGAGCCAAAGTTCAGGCAGTCCGAGACCGCCAACGGGACGCCGCCGGAGGTAGCGACATTCCGATACGCCTCGGCCAGCGCCAGCTGCGCGCCGGCGAACGGGTCGAGCTTGGCATAACGGCTGTTGCAGTCGGTCGAGATCGCGACGCCACGACCCGTCTGCTCATCCACCCGCACGACGCCCGAGTCGTCGGGCATTGCGAGCGCCGTGTTGCCCATGACATAGCGGTCGTACTGGCCGGTGATCCAGGACTTGTCACACAGGTTCGGCGAGGCCAGCAAAGACAACAACGCCGCCGCAAGTCCGGCACCGTCGCCGGGGCGCACCAGGTCGTCGGGGACCAAGGCCTGCAAGTCATCCAGGTATGCCGGCCGCTGCATCGGCCGGTTGTAGACGGGGCCGTCGTGTGCCACGGAACGCGGCGGTACGTCGATGATCAGATCGTCGCCCCAAAAGACCTCGAGATGCTTGCCGTCGGTGACCTCGCCGATCACCGTCGCCTCGACGTCCCAGCGCCTCGTGATCGCCGTGAACTCCTCAAGCTTTGCCGGCTCGACCACTGCCATCATCCGCTCCTGAGACTCTGACATGAGGATCTCTTCCACGCGCAGCGAGGTGTCACGCAGCGGAACGCGATCAAGCCACACACGCATTCCTCCGTCACCGTTGGACGCGAGCTCACTGGTAGCACATGACAGCCCGGCGCCGCCGAGATCCTGAATACCATCGACCACCCGGGCCGCATAAAGATCCAGACAGCACTCGATGAGCACCTTCTCTGCGAAGGGGTCGCCAACCTGAACCGCCGGGCGCTTGGCCGGCCCGTCGGCGTCGAAGGTCTCGGACGCGAGGACCGAGACGCCGCCGATGCCGTCTCCGCCTGTCTTGGCCCCGAACAGGACGACCAGGTTGCCGACCCCCGAAGCCTTGGCCAGGTGGATGTCCTCGATCCGCATCTTTCCGACCGATAAGGCGTTCACCAGTGGGTTGCCTTGGTAACAGGAGTCGAAGATGACCTCGCCACCGATATTGGGCAGGCCGAGGCAGTTTCCGTAACCCCCGACACCGGCGACGATCCCCGGAAGCACCCGCATCGTGTCCGGATGGTCAATGGCGCCGAACC
>JGI24140J50213_10000182_pt1 | contig 29513 bp, 28 predicted proteins | sample BarGraIncu00222A_FD_50213 | JGI IMG/M metagenome (IMG submission 50213)
TCCTCACGGCCGCGCAGGTGGGCCGCACGCGCCTGCGTCGACTCCTCAACAAGGGCGATCCTTACGTCGCGCAGCGAAGAGCGCCGAAGTCGTGCGTGGACGCGAGCGACGGCGTGTCGCTCTGGACCGACCTCCGCGTCTGGGCCTACCGCGGCGAGTGCGTTCTTCTATCCGGCCGCGCATCCCGCCGTCCCGACAGCGTCGATCTCTCGTCGCCCGGGGGCTGGATGCCGACCTACGTCGGAGCATAGCGGTGTCGATGCGACGCGAGGCAAGCGGGTCGGGAGCACAGGGGGCGTGGGGCAAGGACCTGTCGTCGCACACGATCGAGCGAAACGGGCGGCACGATGCACCGGCGGTGCCGGACCTCGTTGCCCGCTATCCTCGCCGCTGGCCGAGTGTCCCGGGTCGGGGCCCGGCCTGCCGATGGAGCCCGAGATTGACCGACATCCTGCTGATCGCTGTTGCCTTCGTCGCCGCGACCGTGGCCATGGGTTGGGCCGTGGCACACTGGCATTTGCGCGGGGCCGACCTGTCGGCCTTCGACAGCCCGGTGGGCGAGCGATTCTCGCGCGGTGACCTGCCCAGCGACGAGGCGCTCGCGGTGATCGCCTCGCTTGGCGGCATCAAGCAGGTGCTGCAGGGCACGCCGATGCGCGAGCACACCGCGGCGCTGCGCANGTACATGGACGAGGTCTTCGCCAACCGCAGCTTCGACGCGCGCTTCATGCCGGCGGACGCAGGCGGCGTGAGGGCCGAATGGGTGCTCTCGCCGGGGGCCGACCCGGCGCGGCGCACGCTGTACATCCATGGCGGCGCGTTCATGATGGGCAGCCCGCGCAGCCATCGCACGCTGACGACGCGGTTCTCGGCAATGACCGGCGGCGCCGTGCTGGCCATCGACTACCGGTTGATGCCCGAGCACCCGCGCCGTGCCGGCATCGACGACTGCCGCACCGCTTATCGCTGGCTGCTGGCCAACGGGCCCGACGGTGCGGCGCCGGCGCAGACGATGTTCGTCGCCGGCGACTCCGCCGGCGGCAACCTGACGCTGTCGCTTATCGCCTGGGCCCGGGACACCGGGCTGCGCGCGCCCGATGCCGCGGCGGCGCTCTCGCCGTTGACCGACGCCACGCTTGCCAGCCCGAGCATGAGGGCCAACGTGCACAGCGATGCGATGCTCGGCCCGCTGTTCGGCAAGCTGGCGCGCGTGCCGCGCTGGATGATGTTGTGGGGCGGGTGGCTGCAGACGCGCATCAACCCGAGCGACCCGGTGGTATCGCCGGTGCGCGGCGAGCTGTCGCGTCTGCCGCCGGTGCTGGTGCAGGCNAGCGAGGTGGAGATGCTGCGCGACGACGCGCGGCGCTACGTCAACAAGGCGCGTGCCGCCGGCTCGCCGGTGCGGCTGCAGACCTGGAACCACATGGTCCACGTCTGGCAGATCTTCAATCCGGAGTTGACCGAGGCGCGCGACGCCTTGGCCGAGATCGGCCGCTTCCTGGCCGAGACTGCGCCGCCGCCCCAAGAAGGGAAGTGAATGTCCGAGGCAGGGTTCGTGAACGAGCGGATTCGCAATGGCACGCTGCAGGAAGCCGGGAGGCTGCTATTGCGGCTCATGCTCGGCGGGTTGCTTCTCTTTCACGGCATCTCGAAGATCATCCACGGGATCGACTCCCTCACCGCCGGGATCGGCAGAGCTGGGCTGCCCGGTGAGCTCGGGTATCTCGTGTACGTGGGAGAGGTGGTCGCCCCGGTCCTCCTGATCCTCGGGATATGGACCCGGATCGGCGCGCTCCTCGTCGTCGTCAACATGCTCGTCGCGATCGCCCTGGTGCATTCGGGGCAACTCTTCTCGTTGTCCAAATCCGGAGGGTACGGGCTGGAGCTACAGGCCTTCTACCTTCTCACGGCCGTCGCCATCACGATGCTGGGTGCGGGGCGCCACGGCCTGGGTGGCAAAGACGGCCGTTGGAATTGACGGCCGGGCGCCTGGGTGTTCGCGCTGGATCACGACTCGAGGCGATAGAGCCGGATCCAGGAGTCGGGCTCCTGAGAGCCCAACTTCTTCACGTTGAAGAGTTCGTCCCCGCTGGGTGACGTCAGCGGCGTCGTGCGCCACAGGGAAGGCCGCTCCAGGAACTGTTGCCGAAACTCCTCCGTTGCCCAGATCTGTCCGGGCTCGACAATCGGCTCGACGCGAGCCGAACTGAGGATCGCGTCGCCGCCGACGATCTCGGTGCTCAGCTCCGTATCGCCCTGGCGGGTGTGTACTTCGCCGTAGTGCAAGGCGATCCGCAAGCGAGGCTGCCCGGGCGCCTGGTACACCTCATCCATGAGGTGGCGCGCCGTCTGCGCGAGAGCGACCGGGTCGTCGGCGGCGATCAGCGCCGCGTCGCCGGCCCTGACCTCGGTGATCGATGCCACCGGCGCCCAGCGCAGTACGGCCTCTTCCAGGGCCGTCCTGACCGGCGCGTCGGCCCCGGCGCGCATCAGGCTGGCGAAGGACTGGACATCGGCCTTCAGCACGCAGCACTGGCGCACGTTCAGCGTGCGGTCGATGTGGACGGTCTCTCGCCAGGGCCGGTCGTAGCCGACGATATTCGCGCGGTCTATGCGCTGAAGGAATGCGGGGTTGATCCGCGCAATGACATCGAACAGCACCGGGTGGACGAGGTAGTGGGTGGCACGCGGAAGGATCCCGTTGGTCTCGAGAGTGGCTTCGCCGGGGCGAAGAAAGCGTTGCCGCCATTCGCCGCGCACACGGTCGTGCTGAACGTAGCCGAGCAATCCGACGCGATACAAGGCACTGAACGGGTCCTGGCCATCGGCAGAGGAATCGCCGCCGGCGACGATCGCGTCCACCTCGGAGCGGGTGATGATGTGTCCGGGAAGGCGGTGGAAGAGCCGGTCCGGGTCCAGGCCCGCGACATAGGGTGCGATTTCGGCCAGATACTCGTGCGCAATTTCGGTTGCCGCCTGGTGCACCGCCTCTTTCAGGCGATATTCGTTGCGGCGCTCATCGGGCCGAAGCGCCGTGAGTCGTTCGCCGATCGTCATCAGATCGCGGGGGCGCAACAGCGTGTGCCTGCATACGTATTCGAACGCGTCCTCCTCTTCCCGCGTGTAGGTATCGACGACGCTCGTGCGGCCGAGAAACGCTTCCAACGGCTTGCTCCGGGCAAGGTCGGGATTGACCATGCGCTCGGGCTTCACCAGGCGAACGTTGTTGACGAATATCTCGCGCAGGCTCTCCGGCGAATAGACGATATCGACCGCGCTCCCCCGGTACTGCTGGACCATCGCGGTACGCTGCGGGAGACGCGCGTACGCCTCCTTGCGAATGGCGGCGAAGATCTTGAGGCGATGGTTGATGCGCCGAAGCTGGTAGGCGACTTCGACCAGGCCGAGCTGGGAAAAGTACCAGACGTTGGGCGACAACTCGCCCGTCACGCTCGGGCTCGCCGGCAGGTCTTCGACGTGCTTGTTGAAGTACTCGTCGATGCCGTCGATGAAGATGACCAGCGGCGAGTTGAGCGCCCGCAGGCGCGGAACCAGATGCCCGTCCGTGTCGGTGGCGCAGCGCTGCAATTCGCTCGGCGTGAAATCGAGCAAGCGGACGAAGTGGTCGATGACGCTGTGCAATCGGGTGTCGGCGATCAGGCCGCCGAGGCGGGAGCCCACTTTCAACTCTTCCGCGGCGCCGACATGCTTGAGCGCCGCGAGGGCGATGGCGGAGAGCCAAACTTTCGACCAGGGAAGCGGCGAGGCCCCGAAAAGGGCGATCGACTCCCGGCCGAAGATCTTGTCGCCGATCGGCTTGTCGAGCAGATTGCCGCTCGGCAGGCAGATCGCCTGACCCTCACGCTGGTAGAGCACTCTCTTGGCCTTGAGGAGCAGCGTCTTGCCGAATCCCTTGGTGCCGATGACGATGAACTTGTCGTCGCGGTCGGGCGTCAGGAAGGCCTCTATTTCCGGCGTTCGATGCAGCAACGACTCATCGAAATCCTCCGCGACTCGAATGTCGTCGGCATCCACGGTCCACGCTCGCATCGGCCCTCCCGCCTGCTGCCCAGCGGGGACGAGGATAGGTCCTGCGATTGCGGACGTCCAGACAAGGCTCGTCGTCGCGGGAAGTCACGAGAGCGCGCAAGCTGGCTACAGTGCGGCATGACGCTGCAACGCCCCTCCCCGGTGTCGGCACCGCAACCGCTGAAGGGCTTGCGCGTCGTCGAGTTCACGCACATGGTCATGGGCCCGACCTGCGCGATGGTGCTGGCCGACATGGGCGCCGAAGTCGTCAAGGTCGAGCCGATCGAGGGCGAGGGCACGCGCCGGCTGCTCGGCGCGGGTGCGGGCTTCTTCCCGATGTTCAACCGCAACAAGAAGAGCATCGGCGTCGATCTGAAGCAGGCTGCGGGCGCGGAAGTGGCGAGAAGGCTAGCCGCTTCCGCAGACGTCGTCGTCGAGAACTTCAAGCTCGGCGTGTTGAAGAAGTTCGGCCTCGACTACGCCAGCCTCGCGTCGGTCAACGAGCGGCTGATCTACGTCAGCCACAAGGGTTTCCTGCCCGGGCCTTACGACAATCGCCCGGCGCTCGACGAGGTCGTGCAGATGATGGGGGGCCTCGCCTACATGACCGGCCGCCCCGGCGATCCGCTGCGCGCCGGGACCAGCGTCAACGACATCATGGGCGGAATGTTCGGCGCGATCGGTGCGCTCGGCGCGTTGATCCAGCGCGGCATCACGGGCAGGGGAATGGAGGTGCAGTCGGCACTGTTCGAGAACAACGTGTTCCTGATGGGCCAGCACATGCTGCAGTACGCGATGACCGGCAAGCATCCGGCGCCGATGCCCGCGCGCGACAACCCGTGGGCGATCTACGACGTCTTCACCGTGCGCGACGGCGAGCAGATCTTTCTCGCAGCCGTCAGCGACGCGCAATGGCAGACGTTCTGCGACGTGCTCGTGCTGCCCGACTTGAAGGTCGATCCGGGGCTGAAGACGAACAACGACCGCGTTCGCGTGCGGCCCGCCTTGCTGGCGACGCTGCGCGAGCGCCTGGCGCAGCGCAGCGCCGCCGAGCTGGCGGCGATCTTCGAGCGCGCCGGGCTGCCCTTCGCGCCGATCAGGAAGCCCGAGGACCTGTACGACGATCCGCATCTGCTCGCCACCGGCGGCCTCGCCGATGTCGAATTGCCCGATGGCGAGAGGGCCGGGCAGGTCGTCAAGACCACGCTGTTCCCGATCACGATGGACGGCGAGCGCCTACCGGTGCGGCTGCAGCCGCCGCGCTTCGGAGCCCACACCGACGAGCTGCTGGCCGGCCTGGGCTACCGTCGCGACGAGATCGAGACCTTGCGCGCCCAGGCCGTCGTTGCCTGATCGACCGCTCCACCAGATAGACACGAAGGAGAAATGCAAGTGGCAGACGACAACTCACTGCTGAGGCGGCGCACGCTGCTCGCCGGCCTCGCCGCCGGGCTCGCGCTGCCGGCGCTCGCGCAATCCGACCGACCGGTGCGCTTCATCCTGCCCAACGCGACCGGCTCGGGCGTCGACACCATCACGCGCTCCGCGCAGAGCGCCCTCGCCAAGGCGCTCGGCCATCCGGTCATCATCGACAACCAGCCTGGCGCCGGCGGAATCGTCGGGCTGCAATTGCTGGCGCGCGCGCCGGCCGACGGGCTGACCCTCAGCATCGTCTCCAACAACGTCGTGATCTTCCCGAGCGTGTTGAAGAGCGTTCCGTTCGACATGCCGGGCGACTTCACGCCGATCGCGGTGATCGGCTATACGCCGGTCGTGCTGGTCGTCAACGCCAAGGTGCCGGCGAAGGACGCGAAGGAATTCATTGCCCTGCTGAAGGCGCGCAATGGCGACATGACCTACGCCTCCGGCGGCAACGGGACGATCCTGCACCTGGCGAGCGCGATGTTCCTCGACGAGGCGAAGGTCAGCGCGCGCCACATTCCGTACAAGGGCGTCGGCCCGATGATCAACGACCTGCTCGGCGGCCAGGTCGATTTCGCGACCGCGGCGCTGCCGAGCGTTCAGGGGCATCTGAAGTCGGGCGCCTTGCGCGCCATCGGCATGGCGACCGCGCAGCGCGCCGCCGCGGCGCCGGACATTCCGACCTTCGTCGAGCAGGGCCTACCGGACTACATCGTCAACGCCTGGTTCGCCGTGATCGGCCCGAAGAAGCTGCCGGCGGCTGACGTGCAGCGCATCCACGAAGCGTTCGTCGCTGCGTTCGAAGACTCCCAGGTCAAGGACGCGATGGCGCGGCAGGGCAACGTCATCAGCATCTCTCCGGCGGACACGGCGATGCCGTTCTTCCGCAGCGAGCTTGCGACGTACGCCACGCTGGTGAAGAAGGCGGGTGTCGAGGTGCAATGACGGGCATCGTCCTCACTCGAACGCCGGCTCCTCCCACCAGGGAAAGAACGACGGCAGGTCCGACGACACCCGGTCGGTGAAGACCGCCGGGCGCTTCTCGAGGAACGCCTCGACGCCTTCACGCACATCGGCCGACTGCCCGCGCGCCTGGATCGAACGGCTGTCGATGCGGTGCGCGAACATCGGGTGCGGCGCCGCCGACATGCGCCACAGCAGCTGGCGCGTCAGCGCGATCGAGACCGGCGCCGTGTGGTCGGCGATCTCGCGGGCGAGCGCGTGCGCCGCGGGGAGCAGCTCGTCGGGCGCGTGCACCGAGCGCACGAGGCCGCGGGCCAGCGCCTCGTCGGCGCCGAAGACGCGGCCGGTCAGGCACCATTCGAGCGCCGTCTGCATGCCGACGAGTCGCGGCAGGTACCACGACGAGGCCGCCTCCGGCGTGATGCCGCGTCGTGTGAACACGAAGCCGAAGCGCGCCGCGCTGGACGCCATGCGGATGTCCATCGGCAGCTGCATCGTCACGCCGATGCCGACCGCCGCCCCGTTGATGGCGCCGATGATCGGCTTGAGGCTCTCGTACATGCGCAAGGTCGTCGTGCCGCCGCCGTCGCGGTAGACGTCGCCCACGCGCAGCGCCTCGCGCAGCGGATCGCCCGGGTGGGCACTGCGGTCGAAGGTCTTGCCACCCGAGGACAGGTCGGCGCCGGCGCAGAACGCCCGGCCGGCGCCGGTGACGATGACGACACGCACGCTGTCGTCGGCATCGGCTTCGTCGAACAGCGCCGCGAGCTCGAGCCGCATCCGCGCGTTGTACGCGTTGAGCTTGTCGGGGCGGTCGAGCGTGATGGTGGCGATGCCCTGGTCGACGGCATAGCGCGTGGTTTCGAGCGGCGGCAAGGGCATCGTCGTTCTCCTGGGCGGGCCGCTCGAGCGACCCGTCGCGCATCATCGCAGCGTCCAGCAATGCGCCGGAGATAGGATTCGCCGATCGGCCCAAGTCCCGAAGCCGCAGGAAGAATCCCCATGTATTCCGGAGACCGCTACAGCCGACACCCCGACCGCGCCGCCTTCGTGATGGCGAGCACGGGCGAGACGGTGACCTACGCCGAGCTCGAGCGGCGCACCAACCGGCTGGCCCACCTGCTGCGCGCCGAAGGCCTGCAGCGGCTCGACCACTACGCGATCTTCATGGAGAACAACAACCGCTACGTCGAGTGCTGCGGGGCGGGCGAGCGGTCGGGCCTGTACTACACGTGCATCAACTCGTACCTGACGGCCGAGGAGCTCGCCTACATCGTCGACAACAGCGAATCGCGGTTGCTCGTCACCGACACCGCCAAGCTGCCGGTGGTTCGCGCCGCGCTGGCGCGTTGCCCACGGGTCGAGCTGTGCCTCGTCGTCGACGGCGGCGACGTCGTGCGGGCGCTGAACGATGCACGCTACGTCGACTTCGCCGCAGCCACTTCGGCCTGGCCCGACACGCCGATTGCCGACGAATGGCTGGGCACGCCGATGCTGTACTCGTCGGGAACGACCGGCCGCCCCAAAGGCATCCTGCGGCCGTTGCCCGAGAACCCGCCGTCGCAGCCGCTGCCGCTGTTCGGCTTTCTCAATGCGCTGTGGCAATGCCGCGAGGGCATGCTCTACCTGTCGCCGGCGCCGCTCTATCACTCGGCGCCCCAGGCCAATGTGGCGCTCGTCATCCGCAACGGCGGAACCGCCGTGATCATGGAGCGCTTCGACCCGGAGCAGTACCTTGCGCTGGTCGAGAAGTACCGGATCACGCATACCCAGCTCGTGCCGACGATGTTCAGCCGCATGTTGAAGCTGCCCGAAGCGGCGCGGCGCCGCCACGATCTGTCGTCGTTGCAGACGGTCGTGCATGCCGCCGCGCCGTGCCCGATCCCCGTCAAGGAGCAGATGATCGACTGGTGGGGTCCCATCATCCACGAGTACTACGGCGCCACCGAGGGCCTCGGCTTCACCGCCTGCAACAGCGCCGAGTGGCTGGCGCACCGCGGCACCGTCGGCAAGGTGCTGCTGGGCGAGCTGCACGTGCTCGACGCCGACATGCAGCCCGCGCCCAAGCGCGAGCCGGGCGAGCTGTGGTTCAAGACCGCGACCCCTTTCGTCTACTTCAACGACCCCGAGCGCACCCAGGCGAGCCGATCAGCCGACGGCACGATGAGCACGGTGGGAGACGTCGGCTATGTCGACGACGACGGCTTTCTCTACCTCACCGACCGTTCGACCTTCATGATCATCTCGGGCGGTGTCAACATCTATCCGCAGGAGTGCGAGAACCTGCTGATCACCCACCCGCAGGTGGCCGACGCCGCAGTCTTCGGCGTTCCCAACGAGGACCTGGGCGAAGAGGTCAAGGCCGTCGTGCAACCGATGCCTGGCGTCATCGCCGACGACGCCTTCGCGCAGTCGCTGATCGCGTTCTGTCGCGAGCACCTGGCGCACATCAAGTGCCCGCGTTCGGTCGACATCACGGACGCGCTGCCGCGGCTGCCGACCGGCAAGCTCTACAAGCGGCCGCTGCGGGATCGCTACTGGCAGGGCCACGGCGGGAGCCGGATCGTCTGAACCGCGGCGTCCAACGCGCCCCGAGTTTCCCGAGTTACTTCTTGATGACGGCGAATCGGGCCTGGCGGACTTAGTTAGTTAGGCCCTTCATCCGGCCTTCTCGAACACTTCATTCTTTTGCAGGACATTCGTGGCGCTGCGACTCAAACCTGAGGCCGACGTCATGAAAAAGGAAATCGCTGCCGCTGCGCTTGCATTGACCGGCTGCGCGACGGCGCCATCGACCGCAGGTTGGGTGCCGTTGCCAGGCCCAACCCAAAGCGGGCGAGCGATAGTTCGGGTCGAGTTCGATCGAGGCAACATGCGTCGCAAGGGCCAGGTCACGTCGGTGTGGGTGCGAGGCGCCTACGTCGAAGAGAGGGAAGCCGGCCCGCCGATTAATCCGGCGGCATGGGAGTACGCGATGCATGACGTCAATTGCCACGAGCACACGCTCGTCATTCATCCGAGAGTGTCCTTCAGCCTTACGCCGCGCCCGCTGCGCGCTGATCTGATCCTGTTCCCGCAGAGGCCTCAATCGGGGTCATTCGAAGCACGGCTGCTTGCGATGGTCTGCCCGGTCGCCGTTCCGAAGAGACCGCGACCCGGCAACAGGCTCTAGCCCTGGAACCGAGCAAGTGCGAACCAGCTGCTGTCGGCTTCAGAGCACGAATACTCGCTTCGCGTTCTCGCCGCGGATCGCTGCGCAGTCGGCCGGCGCCAGCTCGGCCGTGTTGGCGAACGCCCCTTTGGTGTCGTGCACCCAATGCGGCCAGTCCGTCCCGAACATGACGTGGTCGGCCCCCACCACCGACACCAGGTAGCGCAGCGCGCCCAGGTCGTAGGTGATGTTGTCGTAGTAGATGTGGCGCAGGTAGTCGGTGGGCTTGCGCTTCATCTGGCGGCGCTGCGGCAACTCCACTTCGTCGCCCTTCTCGAAACGTCCGACCAGGTATGGCAGCGTGCCGCCGCCATGGGCGGCGATCACCTTCAGGCTCGGGTACCGGTCGAAGAAGCCTTCGAAAATCATTCGGGTGATCGCCAGCGTCGTGTCGAACATGAAGCCGACGGACCAGCTCAGGTCGAATTTGGTCATGTCCATCACGTCGACACCCGGCGGGTCGGTCGGATGCACCAGGACCGGAAGGGCGCGGCGGTCGATCTCGGCCCAGATCGGAGCGAAAAAGGGGTCGGTCAGGCTGCGGCCGGCGACGTTGGCCAGCACCATCACGCCGACCGCTCCGTTCGCGCAGGTGCGCTCCAGCTCAAGCACCGCGCGTTGCGGGTATTCCCACGGTAGCGAGGTGAACCACCGGATCCGGTCCGGATAGGTGGACTGCGCCTGCTGCATGGTGTCGTTCGACTCGCGCGCGGCGCGGCAGCTGATGTCTTCGTTGCCCCAGTACACGTTCGGGCACGTCAGGGACACGATCGAGATGTCGACCCCTGCCGCGTCCATGTGCTTGATCCGCAGGTCGTAGTCGAAGTGGCCAAGTTGCGGCAGCACCACCGGCGTATCGCCGCGGAAGATCTCGCGCTGCCCATCCGGCCGCGTCTTGATGTTGTAGATGCCGCCTTCTTTCTGCAGCAGCTCGAGCCACCGGGCCGTGAACATGTGCGTATGGACGTCGATGACCGGCATGCCTGGGTCTCCTACGGACTAAAGGCGACCGTGGTTCATGTTTGCAACGGAAGAGTAGAACGAGTCCTCGAGCGAGGCTAGCTGTCGCCCATGGCGCGGGCCGGATCGTTGCGTGGCAGCACGTCGGCAAACTCGTCGAAGCGCTTCCACTTCGGTATCGGCGGGGTGTAGTCGGCGCGGGGGACGTAGGGTGAGGTCTCGGCGATCGTCATCCGATGGATGTAGCGCGGGCAGTTCGGAAAGATGCGCGCCGCGCGCACGCGCACGACGAACTGCGCACCCGGATAGGACGCGAGCAGCGGATCGTCCTCGACCATGCGGGCAGAGCCGTTGATGCGCAGGCGGTTGGGCCGCTCGAAGTCGATGAACAGCAATGCCACCGCTGGATTGACGAGGACGTTGCCGAGGCTGCGGAACATGCCGTTGCCATCGTAGCTCGGGAACGCCAGCTCATCGGCGCCGGTCACCCGGATGAAGCCGGGCGCGCCGCCCTTGTAGGAACAGTCGGGTCGTCCGGAGGCATCGGCGGTCGCGAGGAAGAAGAGCGGGCGGCTTTCGATGAACGCCCGATCCTCGGCAGTGAAGGCCCAGCGCGCGAGCTTTTCGTCGAGGCGGTCCGCGAGCCTGCGCGTGTCGCAGCGATCCTGCAGTTGCCGCATTCCCGAGTGGTACGCGGGATCCGGGGTGCCTGGGTTCGATGTGTCCATGTCGGCCTCAGTTGCAGGGTGTGGTCGACGCCTGCGCGCCGGGCGGATCGGCAAACTCGACCGGCTTCTGCGGCCGCCGGTTCACCTGCAGCTGAAAGAGGTCAGGCCGCCCATGGTGGCCCACCACGTCGAGGTTGCGCCGCGCCACCCCGACACGCTCGAGGTCGATCTCCGCGTAGAGGATGCCACTGTCCCTGTGCATCGGGCCGGCGGCGATCTTCCCGCCGGGGGCAACGACGACCGAATCTCCGCCATTGATCCATTCGTCGGGATCCGGATACATCTGCGCCTTGCCCGGCAGCGAATCGGCGATGTCACGCGCCTGGAAGGCGCTGCAGCTGCCGACGACCCAGCAACCGCCCTCGCGGGCGATGTGCCGCATCGTCGCCACCCAGAGTTCGCCCTGGTCGTAAGTCGGTGCGACGTAGGTGTCGACGCCCTGGGCATACAGCGCGCAACGCGCCAGCGGCAGGTAGCTTTCCCAGCAGAGCAGCGCGCCGATGCGCCCGCACGGCGTATCGACCGCCCGGATGCCGGACGCATCGCCGAATCCCCAGACCATGCGTTCCGGACTGGTCGGCACCTCCTTGCGATGCCGGTTGAGAACGGAGCCGTCGGGGCCGATGATCACTATGGTGTTGTACAGGGTGCTGCGATTGAAGTCGGCGTCGCGCTCGTGCATGCCGCAGACGACGCTGACCTCGTGCTCCCTGGCCGCCCGGCACAGCAGCGCCAGGTCGTTGCCGGCCAGGTCGACCGCGTTCGCGCGCAGGCGCGCGTGCAGCTGCTCCGTGAGCCGCATGTCGGCGCCCGGCCGCAACTGCCAGATCCACGCCGGATAGCCGGGAATGAACGCTTCCGGAAAGACGACCAGGCGCGCGCCGGTTTGCGCGGCTTCGCCGACCGCGGCCACGGCCCGCTTCAGGGTCTCGGTGCGGTCGAGAAATACCGGCGGGCGCTGAACGACCGCGATGCGCGACATCCTTTGCCCTCCGCGATCCTGCACGTCGAGGATGCACCGAAAGCCAGGGTCCGATCAGCTCCTTTCGCCGGCCAGGACCCATTTTTCGCCGGCGGCCCGGCCGTCTCGAACCATCGTCATCGTTCCGTCGAGGCGCGGTCCGCGCACGACGCCTTTCCAGAGCAGCTTGCCGTACTTCGGGCTCTCAGTCTCGGCTTCGAACACGACCGTCTCGCCGGTCCGCGTCGCCGTGTAGGGGCCGTCGCCGTAGCCGTATTGGTCGCACGCGGTCGAACGAAAGCGCCCGTCCTTGAAGATCAGCGTGTCGGCATCGCCCGCTGTCTTGCCGCATTCGAGGACGATGCCGTCGAAATTCCTGCCGTCGAGCGCGGCACGCGACGCCAGCGTCGGTTCGGCCGCGATGGCCATGCAGAGTGGGGGAACGAACAGCGAACGAACATGCGAGAGGATCGACACGGCTGGCCTCCTGACTGGCGATGAATCAAGCCACCCGGCAGCGCCGTCGGCTGCGCAACGGGTGCCGTCATCTTAGAGCGGCATGCGGCATCGATCTGTACGCAAGGCTGCGTACGCGGATCACGCCGCGCCCGGCGGCAGCTGTCGGGCCATTGGGGCCATTCCGTCGCCACGTCTTGGCAGCCACGGACGTCGGGTGGCCGACTGCGCTCACTGCACTACCTTCCGGTTCATGAACGCTGGTGGCAGGGTTGTCCACGGCGGCGATCGGTCGACGCTTGCGACGAACCGAGCTCTGTGCCAGCCGCGGTGGCGACGATCCTCTCGCCCGCTGCCTTGGCGGGGGCAGGCCGAGTCTGTCGAGCAGCCCGTTACTCATGTCTTCCAGCAGACGCCTCGATGTACGTGCCCGGAAGCTCGCGTGAATCCCAGGACATCATTGGCGGCGACGGACGGTAGTGGGTTCGGTTGCTGACGTCAAATCCAACAGGGACTTGCCGAGCAGGTAGATTTGCTGAGCGCGTAGATTTGCCGAGCGAGTAGATTTCCGGATCTCCTTCTTCGGAGCCACAAGTGCCTGACTCCCCCGAGCACCGCCTGGCCACGATCGACGTCAAGCCCGGCGCGGCGATGGAGAGCCAGTCGGGCCTGCAGATGCTGCGCCCGCGCATCTACGGCGCCTATGAAACGCCTGTCTCGTCGGCGTCGACCAGCCGCGTCAGGACCGGCGCGATCGTGATGCACCCGACGAGCAACTTCATGGGCCACTACCTGATCGCGCCGCTGGCCGGGCGCGGCGTGACCTGCCTGGGCCTCAATTCGCGCTACGCCGGCAACGACGCGGTGCTGCTGATGGAGCGCGTGATCCAGGACCTCGGCGCCGGCGTCAAGTTCATTCGTGAGTCGCTCGGCTGCGAGCGCGTCGTTCTCGTCGGCAATTCGGGCGGCGCGGCGCTCGCCGCGTTCTACCAGGCCGAGGCCGAGCACTTCAGCGTCGAGAAGCTGCTCGACGGCGACCGCACGGGGATCGTCGCNTCCGACCTGCCGCCGGTCGACGGCATCGCCCTGTGCGCCGCGCACGAAGGGCGCTCGCACCTGCTGCTGCGCTGGATCGACCCTTCGGTCACCGATGAGCGCGACGCGATGTCGGTCGACCCCGCGCTCGACATGTACGACCGCGCCAACTGGCACGTCGACGGCTCGCACCCGGTCGCGTATTCCGCCGAGTTCCTGCGCCGCTTCATCCGCGCGCAGCGGACGCGGCGCGACCGCATCGAGGCGCGCGTCCTCGAACGCCTCGTCGAGTTGCGTTCGACGCCGGGCGCACCGCGCGATGAGGCCTTCGTCATTCATCGCACCCACGCCGACCCGCGCTGCCTCGACCTCTCGCTCGACGCCAACGACCGCGCTCGCGGCAGCGTCTGGGGCGACCCGCGCGCCGTCAACTACGCGGCCAACGCGATGGGCCGCGTCACTTCGCTGACGGCGTTCCTGTCGCAGTGGTCGTCGCGCTCGCGCGCCGGAGGGCCCGAGAACCTGGCGAAGACCTCGGTGCCGGCGCTGCTCCTCACCTACACGGCCGACCAGAGCACCTTCCCGAGCACGCGCGACGCCTGGCTCGCCGCCGGCGGCCGGCGCATCCGAAACGTCGACATCGCCGGCGGCGATCACTACCTGGCCGGCCGGCTCGACCTGCAGGTGCGGGTCGCCGACGAGATCGCCGCGTTCGCCGCAGCGCTATAACCCGCTGGGACTCTGCGCGGCTCAGGGGCGACGGACGAGGGAGTGGGATGAGATCGATGCACGACGCGACGCTTCCCGTGGTTAGCCCGGGCCGCAGGCGTTTGCTGGCGATCGCGCTGGCCGCGAGCGCGCCGTTACAAGGCGGTGCAGCGCGAGCACAGCCGGCGAGTCGGCGCGTCGGCGTGCTGGCGCCGAGCACGGCGAGCAGGGAGGAAGTCACCCTGGCACCCTTCTTCGACGAGATGGGGCAACTTGGCTGGATCGAGAAGCGCACCGTCCTCTACGACCGCGTCTATGCCGACGACCAGCAGCAGCTGTTGCCGAAGCTTGCCGCGCAGCTGGTGGCGCGTCGTCCAGACGTGATCTATGCGCCGCCGACGCCCGCAGCCATCGCCGCTAAGCAGGCGACCGGCGTCATTCCCATCGTCTTCGGCGCAGTGTGGGACCCGGTGGGCAGCGGTCTCGTGAAACGCCTGGCCAGCCCGGGCGGAAACGTCACCGGCGTGTGCGTCTTCGCCGAATCGCTCGCGCCCAAGCGGCTCGAGCTCTTGCGCGAGATCTTTCCGCACCTGCGCCGGCTCGGTTGGCTCGGTGACGCGACCGACCCGACGACGCGATTCGACCGCCGGACGCTCGAGCCGATCGCGGCGGCGTTCGGCGTGCAGGTCGTAGTCGTCGAGGCGGTCAACCCGGCCGATGTCGACGCCGCCGTCGCGCGCCTGATCGCCGAGCACGTCGACGTGATCTATACCGGCACGTCGCCGCTGCTCTACAACGTGCGCGGCCGGATCATCGAGCTTGCCAACCGACAACGCCTGCCCGTGGCCGCGTATCGCGCGCAGCTCGCGGAAGCGGGTGCGCTCTTCACCTACGGAGGCTCCCTGGCGGACCAGATCAGGCGCTCGGCACGCTTCGTCGACAAGGTGCTGCGCGGCGCCCGCCCTGCCGACCTGCCGGTCGAGCAGGCGACGCTGTTCGAGCTGGTCGTCAACCTGAAGGCTGCGCGCGCGCTCGGAATCGAGATACCGCAGTCGATCCTGCTGCGCGCCGACCGGGTCATCCAGTGAAGCATCTGGCGCGCTACCCCGGACTTGCGGCGCTCACGTACGCGCGCTCGACGACCTCATTCACCCGCGACCACGTGGTCGAGGCGACACTCGACGCGATTGAGACGCTGGGCTCCGCGCCGGCGTCGCGCTCCGGCGCGGGCGATCGATCGGCCGATGCAGCACGCCGCGCGACGCTGCGCCGCTTCCTCGCCGTCTCGTTCGGCCGGGACGGGACCCCTCGATTCCCGCAGTCGTCGCGGCTGCGCTGGCGGCCGCTCGCCGGGGCGACGCTGGCAGCGCCGGCGACGCCGCGAGAGCCCGCCGTCGACCTTGCGGCATCGATGCAGAGCGTCTCGCTCGCGAACCCGACGTGTCGCCGGCCGGTGCCCGTCGATACGGCGCTCGCCCGCGCCGCTTCCAGCAAGGCGCTCTTCTTGCTTTCCTGTGCGAATCGCCGCGGCTTCTGATCGTCATGGGCTCGCCTCGAGGATTCAAACAGATGCACCTGCCCACCCGTCTGATCGGCGCCGACGCGTCGCAGGTCGAACCCGGGTGGGCGCTGATCGCCGTGTCCGATGTCGACCGCGACGGCCGGCTCGAGATCGTCGCGCGTCGCCGCACCTGCGAGGGGAAGGGGTGCACCGGAGTGGATTCGGACTTCGACTACGACTTCAGCGGGGAAGACGGCGATNGGCTCACCTATTTCCTGGGCCGCGCTATAACCCCGCCACGATGAGTGCGGAGACCGAATGGAAGTTCGCGCCGGCCTACGAGCTGCCGCACTGGTCGTTCGTGCTGCCGCCCGATCTGGCGAGTGGCGGCGGCGAGCGCATTCGCTACCCGGTCGTCATCACCGGCGGCGGCCTGGCCGGGCTCACGCTCGCGTGCGACCTGGCGCTGCGCGGTGTTCGCGCCGTCGTCCTCGACGAAGACGATACGGTCGGCGTCAAGGGCGCGTCGTCGCGCGGCATCTGCTATGCGCAAAAGAGCCTCGAGATCTTCGAGCGCCTCGGCATCTACGAGCGCATTCGCCAGAAGGGAATCACCTGGTCGGTCGGTCGCACCTTCTCGGGCAAAGACGAGATCTACAGTTTCAACCTGAAGGACGAGAGCCACTCCGAGCAGCCGCCCTTCATCAACCTGCAGCAGTTCTATCTCGAATGGTTCCTGGTCGATCGCATCGTCGAGCTCGGCGGCACCGACCTGCGCTGGAAGAACAAGGTCACAGCCGTCGAGAACGAGGCCGACGGCGATGCCGTGGTGGTTCACGTCGAGACGCCGGCCGGCAACTACTCGCTCGAGTGCGACTGGCTCATCGACGCGACCGGCGCCAACAGCAAGATCCGCGACGCGATGGGCGTCGAGGTCAACGCCTCGCGCAGCACCGATCGCTGGTGCATCAGCGATGTCCGCTTCAAGGTGCCGTTCGCGGTCGAGCGCTGGACCTGGATCGACGCGCCGTTCAACGAAGGCCGCGCCGTCTGGCAGCACCTGATGGCCGACGACGTCTGGCGCCTCGACTACCAGATGGCCGAGGACTGCGATCCGGAGACGATCAGCAAGCCCGAGGTCGCGGGGGCGCGCTTGCGCGAGCAGCTCGGCCCGGGCGTCGAGTTCGAGCTCGTCTGGATCGGCCCGTACCAGTACCGCGACCACCTGCTCGAGACCTTTCGCGTTGGCCGCACGATGTTCATCGGCGACGCGGCGCACGTCGTCTCGCCGTTCGGCGCGCGCGGCGGCAACAACGGCATCCAGGACGCCGCCAACCTCGGCTGGAAGCTCGCGCTCGTGCTCGCCGGCGAGGCCGGCGAAGCGCTCCTCGACAGCTATCACGACGAGCGCTACGCGGCGGCGAAGGAGAACCTGACGATCACCAAGCGCACCTCGCGCTTCCTCGCGCCGAGGAGCGCCGCCGAGCATCGCCTGCGCCGCGCCGTCTCGGCGCTGGCGCGCCGGCACGAGTTCGCGCGGCGCTTGTCGAACACCGGCCGCATGGCGCAGGCCAACGACTATCCGCCGTCACGCTGGGCGTGGGGCGGCGCGCGCTCGGTGCAGAACGTCGCCTTCGACGGAACGACGCTAATGCGCTGCCTGCGCGAGGGAACTCGCTTTCTCGGCGTCGCGGTCGGCGCCGACGCTGCGGAGCTGGCGCGCCTGAACGCCCTGTCCGCGCGCTGGCCGGTCGACTTCCGCTCGGTTGACGCGGCAAGCCCGCTCGCCACGCACCTCGGCGCGGCGGCCGGAACGGTCGTCCTGATCCGGCCCGACGCCTACGTCGCGGCAATCGTTCCCGCTGCGATGGCCGGGTCGACCAGCGTGGCGCTGCGCGCTGCGCTCGCGCGCGACGAGGCGATGACCCGAGCCGCATGAAGACGCACGCCAACATCCCCGACGCCGACGGCTTCTACGAAGCCTTGCTGCGCGCCCACGAAGGCCTCAGCGACGCCGAGAGCAACGATCTCGACGCGCGCCTCGTCCTCCTGCTCGCCAACCAGGTCGGCGACCAGACGGCGCTGCTCGAGTGCATCGAGGAGGCGCGGCGCAAGCCGGCGTCAGGCTGAGGCAGCGCCCATGCGAGGAAGGCTCGTGGCGCTCGCTGCCGCTCTGCTGCTGGGCGGCTGCGCGAGCCCGCCGCCGGCCGGCCCGCCGACGCCGGCGCAGAGAACCGGCGTGGCCGAGGCCCTGGCCGTCGAGCGGCAATGGCTCGATGCGTGGTTCAAGGGCACGCCGGTGCGCATCGGCCAGCGCCCGGACGGCGCCATCGACATCGAGGTGCCGCGCGAGTTCTGCTTCGATCCGGGCCGGAGTGTCGTCAAGCCGGCGCTCGCCGCCGTGCTCGACAAGCTGGCCGAGAGCCTGCGCCGCGTGCCGCTCGCATACGTGCCGCTGATGGCGGCGCCGGGCGACTCGGCGACGGCGCCGCCGTCGCTGGCGCAGCAGCGAGCGCAACAGGTACGCGACCAGCTGCGCTCGCGCGGCGTCGCCGCAGAGCGCCTCGGCAGCCCGGCGGAGACGACCGCTGCCGTCGTGCATCTGCGCATGACAGGCGCGGCGCCCTGACGAAGGAGAGAATCGCGTTCTCCTTCCATTCGGCGAGCGCGATGCTGCAGCTTCACTACTTTCCCGGCAATGCCAGCCTGATCCCCCACATCGTCCTCGAGGAGCTCGGCTCTCCCTACGAGCTGAAGTACGTCGACCGCGCCGTCGCCGCGCACAAGTCGGCGGCGTACCTGGCGCTCAATCCGAACGGGCTGATCCCGGTCCTCGTCGATACCGCGCTCGGCAGCGAGGCAAAGCCCTTCGTGCTCTACGAGACGGCCGCCGTCGCCCTGCACCTGGCCGACACGCACGCCTCGGCCGGCCTGTTGCCGCCGCTCGGCAGCGCCGAGCGCGCCAACGCCTACAAGTGGCTCGCCTGGCTGACGAACACCTTGCAGGCGACGCTGATCGTCTACTTCTATCCCGAGCGCTGGGCCGACGACGCGGCGGCGATCGGGCAGGTAAAGGTGCACGCCGAAGCGAAGGTCGGCGCGATGCTCGACCAGCTCGACGCGGAATTCGCCCGCGTGGGCGGGCCGTGGCTGCTCGGCCCGGGCTACAGCCTGGCCGATCCCTACGCCTTCGTCCTCTGTCGCTGGACGCGCGGCTTCGGCCGGCCGGCGCGCGAGCGCGCGCACCTGACGCCGTGGCTCGAGCGCACGCTGGCACGGCCGGCGGTGCAGCGCGCCTTCGCTCAGGAAGGCTTGATGGCGCCCTGGTTCTGATTCGCCGCCGTTGCGGCAGCGCTCCGGCGCGAGCGCACGGCGGCGGCGAGCGCCTCTAGCGCCGGAACGGTCTGCGCGAAGCCGAGGCAGGCATCGGTGATCGAGACGCCGTGCTTCGGCGGCACGCCGGGGGTCAAATCCTGCCGGCCTTCCTCGAGATGGCTTTCGATCATCACGCCGCAGATGCGCTTGTCGCCGCCGGCGACCTGCGCCGCGACGTCGCCTGCGACCGCGACCTGGCGCCGGTAGTCCTTGCCGCTGTTGCCGTGCGAGACGTCGATCATCACCTGCTCGCGCAGCCCGGCGGCGCGCAGCGTCGCGCAGCTCGCGGCGACGTGCGCGAAATCGAAATTCGGCAACTGGCCGCCGCGCAGGATGACGTGGCAGTCGTCGTTGCCGCGCGTCTCGAAGATCGCGGCGACGCCCATCTTCGTCATTCCCATGAAGGCGTGCGGCGCTCGCGCCGCGAGGATCGCGTCGGCAGCGACCTTGATGCTGCCGTCGGTGCCGTTCTTGAATCCGACCGGGCAGCTGAGACCCGAGGCGAGCTGGCGATGGCTCGGGCTTTCGGTCGTGCGCGCACCGATCGCGCCCCAGGCGACGAGCTCGGCGATGAACTGCGGGCTGAGCAGGTCGAGAAATTCGGTGCCCGTCGGCACTCCGAGCTCGGTCAGCTCGATCAGCAGGCGCCTCGCGCGCTCGAGGCCTTCGTTGATCGCGAAGCTGCCGTCGAGATGCGGGTCGTTGATGTAGCCCTTCCAGCCGAGCGTCGTTCGGGGCTTTTCGAAGTAGGCGCGCATGACGATCAGCAACTCGCCGTGCAGGTCGTCAGCGACTTCCTTCAGGCGCCGGCCGTATTCGAGCGCCTGGTCGTGATCGTGGATCGAGCACGGGCCGACGACGACGACGAGGCGATCGTCCCCGCCGTGCAGGATGCGCGCGATCGCGGCGCGGCTCGTCTCGACGAGCGCCAGCGTGTCGTCATGGACAGGAACGCGCTCCTGTAGCAGCGCCGGCGTGATCAGGGGGCGGACGGCGCCGATGCGCACGTCGTCGATCCGCGTCATGTCGAGCGTGCCGTTACCCCGAGCGCCCGCTTCGCGGTCGTGGCGGGGATCGGAGAGGGCGGTCATGGGAAGGGATTCAGGAAGCGAGGGCGGCGGCCCACCACTCGCTGAGCGGCGTGTGCGCCTTGGCGAGCATACGTTCTGCGAGCAACGCACGGCCCGCCGCGTGCAGGCCGCCGCGCGCCGCTGCGGCGAGCAGCGTCTGGTCGAGCACGTCGCGCTGCGCGTGGCTGCCGCCCCAGCGTCGGGTCGCACGGAGCGGCTCGATCTCTTCGGCCGCTGCGGCGTAGCGGCCCAGCGCGAAGTCGACGAGGCCGCGCATCAGAGGCGCGCCGATGTCGCGCGAGACCTCGCGATTCCAGGCGCCGCCGCGCTCGGCGTTGCCGAGCGACGCGCGGACCCACGCGTCGGCGCGGCCGAGCTCGCCCGCGCCGAGCAGCGCGAGCAGCGCATGCACGTCGTTGAACGTCGACTGCCCGGCGAGCGCGTCGTCGAGCGGCCAGCCGGCGACGAGGCGCCGCCAGCGTTCGGCGACGTCGGCGCCGTGCAGGGCGAGGCGCCAGAGCAGCGATGCGGAGTCGACGCGCTGCAGCGTGATCTCGTTCGCTTCGGCGTTGAGGTACGCGTCGAACGCGGCGAGCGCGCGCGCGTGGTCGCGCGCCTCGAGCGCGAAGAGCGCCTCGTGCCAGCCGAGGTGGCCGGCAAAGCCGTTGCCCGTTCCCCACTGCGGCCGCCATCGGCCCATCCAGTGCACGCCTTCGTCGTGCCGGCCCTGCATCTCCATGACGTGGGCGACGGCGTGGATCGCCCACGGCACGCGCGGCTCCTCGGCCAGCGCCTGCCGGCCGACCGCTTCGGCTTCGCCGTAGCGATGCGATTCCTCGAGGCCGAAGGCCAGGTGGCCGAGCACGTAGGGGTGCAAAGCGTCTTCGGCCGTCCACTGCGGCAGGACCCGCGCAACCCGCTCGCGCAAGGCCTCGGCGTCACCGCGGTAGAAGTCGAACAGCAGTGCCCATTGCAAGGCGAGGGCGTCGCGTGGATGGTCGCGCAGGATGGCCCCCCAGTCCTCCGCGGCACCGCTCCAGTCGCCATGCGCGAGTCGTTGCAACGCGCCGAGATGAGCGGCCTCGCGCTCGTTGGCGCGCGCCGCGAGCGGCTCGGCGGCGGCGAGGACCGCCTTCGCATCGGCGACGAGCGAGGCCTCGGTGAGGCTCAGCAGGAAGCCGGCCTTCATCGCCCGCGCCAGCAGCCACGCCGGGTCGGCGGCGATCGCGGCGTCGAGCTCGTCGATGGGCGTTCCGTAGAACGACATCATTTGCCACAGCGCCGTCTCGCTCGCCGCGAGCGCGTCGCGCGACGCCGTGCTCACTGCGTTGCCCAGCGCATCGCGCAAGCTCATCGAGGCGCGGCGGCGGGCGGCTCGGGCCAGGGGCGCTGCGCCGGGCGCAGCGCTTCCCAGGCGCGCGCCATCTGCAGCACGCCGAGGTCGTCGTGGCGGCGGCCGGCGATCTGCAGGCCGATCGGCAGACCGGTGCTCGTCCAGCCGCAGTTGATGCTGGCGGCCGGCTGCTCGCTCATGTTGTACGGCACGGTGAAGGCGATGTGCTCGAGCGGGCGTTGCGGGTCGTCGGTCGGCGACGCGAGCTCGGCGCGAAAGGCGGCGATCGGCGCCGTCGGCGAGAGCACGAAGTCGAAAGGGCGATGCGCGGCGATCGCCGCGTCGCGCATCGCCGCCATCTGGCTGTAGCCGCGGAACACCTGCTCGCCGCTCAGCTGCGCGCCGCCCTTCAGCCACTCGACGATGAAGGGCAGCACCTTGGCGCGCCGCTCTTGCGACATCGCCGACCAGTCGAGCCACGAGCGCATGCGCCAGAACGCGTCCATGCCGTCGAGCATGGAGCGAGTGAAGAAGGGCGCCATCGTCTCGACCTGCGCGCCGGCCGAAGCGTAGCGATCGGCCGCAGCGCGAACGGCGGCGGCGATCTCGGGGTCGACCGGCAGGCCGGCGCCGGCGTCGAGGAGCAGCCCGATCTTCACGCCACCCAGGTCGCGACCGAGGCACAACCAGTCGATCGCCTGCGCCGGCAGGCTCATCGCGTCGCGATCGTCGGGCTGCGCGAGGACCTGCATGAGCAGCGCCGCGTCGGCGACGCTGCGCGTCATCGGCCCGGCGGCGCGGCCGGCGTACGGCGGATCGATCGGCACGCGGCCGAGGCTCGGCTTCAGAGTGAAGATGCCGCACCACGCCGCCGGCAGGCGCAGCGACCCGCCGATGTCGGTGCCGACGTGGAGCGGCCCGTAGCCGGCGGCGACTCCCGCTCCCGCGCCGGCGCTGCTGCCGCCGGGGCCCTTCGTCAGGTCCCACGGGTTGCGTGCCAGCGCGTGGAAGCTCGACAGTCCCGACGACAACATGCCGTAGTCGGGCATCGTCGTCTTGCCGAGGAGCACGGCGCCGGCTTCGCGCATGCGCGCGGCGGGCGGCGCGTCGCTCGCGGCCGAGGCGAGCACGGTCGCGGCGGTGCCGAGCGGCATCGGCGTGCCGAGCGTCGCGATGTTCTCCTTGAGCATCGACGGCACGCCGTCGATCGCGCCTAGCGGCTCGCCCTTTAGCCAGCGCGCCTCGGACGCGCGCGCTTGCGCGAGCGCCGCGTCGGGGTCGAGCGCGTAGGTCGCGCGCAGGTGCGGCTCCCACGCGGCGACGCGCTCGAGCACGGCGCGCGTCGCCTCGACCGGCGAGAGCTCGCGCCGGCGGTACAGCGCGAGCAGCTCGGTCGCCGCGAGCTCGTGCAGCGCCGTCATCGCGGCGCGCGCCTCATACGCAACGCGGCCGGCTCATTCCCAGCGCAGCGCCGCCGGGTCGTTGCCGAAGATCGGCGAGCTGCTCCACATGCCTTTCAGGTGCTTGTTGCCGACCGCGAACTGCGGCAGCTGGAACAGGTAGGCGGCGACCGAATCGTTGGCGAGCTGGCGCTGGATGTCGCCGAGGATCTTCGTCCGCGTCTTGCTGTCGGTCGCGGTGTTGTAGGCGGCGTAGAGATCCTTGTAGGCCTTCGAGTCGTAGCCGTAGTAGTAGCTCGGGTCGGCGTAACGGTCGAAGTCGAGCGGCTCGACGTGGCTGATCACGGTGAGGTCGAAGTTGCCCTTGAACGCGCCGGAGAGCCACTGCGCCCACTCGACGTTCTCGATCTTGGCGACGACGCCGACCTTGGCGAGCTGCGAGGCGATGATCTCGCCGCCCTTTCGCGCATAGGCTGGCGGCGGCAGCGTCAGCGTCACGTTGAGCGGCGTCTGAACTCCCGCTTCCTTGAGCAGCGCCTTGGCCTTTTCCGGGTTGTACGGGTTGACTCCCGTGAGGTCGACGTAGCCGGCGTCGCTCGGCACCATGTGGCTGCCGATCGGCACGCCGAAGCCTTCCTGCGCGCCGTCGATGATCGCCTTGCGGTCGATCGCCGCGGCCAGCGCGCGGCGCACGCGCACGTCGTCGAAGGGCTTCTTCTTGTTGTTGATCGTCATGATCGTCTTGCCCTCGGTGCCGCCGACGGTCACCGTGAAGCGCGGGTCGCCCTGGAACTGCTTGAGCGATTCGAGCGCGCCGTAGCGCGGCATGCCGTCGATGTCGCCGGCCAGCAGCGCCGCGACCTGGGCCGCCGGGTCGTTGATGAAGCGGAAGGTCACCTTCTTCATCTGCACCTTCGCCGCGTCGCGGTAGGCGTCGTTCTTCACCAGCGTGATCGACGAGCCCTTGGCCCACGTGTCGAACTTGTACGGGCCCGTGCCGACCGGGTGCGTCGCTTCGGTCGGTGTGCTTTTCGGGCTCAGGATGACCGCGGTGTTCTCGCCCATGCGGAACAGGAAGTTGCCATCGGCGTTGTTGAGGACGACGATCACCGTCTGCGGGTCAGGCGTGTCGATGTGGCTGATGTTGTCGAACACCGCCTTCTTCGCCTTGTTCGTCGAGCCCGGCGCCTTGGCGCGCTCGAAGCTGAACTTCACGTCGGCCGAAGTGAAGGGCTCGCCGTCGTGGAACTTCACGCCCTTCCTCAGCTTGAAGGTGTAGACCTTGCCGTCGGGATCGATCGTCCAGCTCTCGGCCAGGAGCGGCGTGATCTTGCCGTCCATGCTGATCTTCGTCAGGCCCTCGAGCACGCTCATGTGGACGACCTCGCCGATCGCGGCGGCGGCTGCGACCGTCGGGTCGAGCCCGGGCGCGGGCTCGAGCACCATGCCGAGGACGACGCTGTCTTTCTTCGCCTGCGCCGCGGCGTCGAAGGGCAGTGCGGCGAACGCGGCGATCGCCACGGCGAGCGCCGCGACGGTGCGAGCGGCGAGAGGCGAGGCGGAACGGAAGAAGGCCATGGCGGCGGCTCCGGGCTGAAGAGATTGTGGGGACGTGTCGTGCCGGATCCGACCGGCGCGCCCTCATACTCTAGCGGCTGCCGGAAACGGAGCGGTTCGCGCCTCGGGTCGGCGCGGCCGCGCGANAAGGGAGAGCTCGTGGGGAGTCGAAGAGGCCCATTGCGCCTTGCGGGCCAGCCCCTGCTCGCGCTGGCGGTCGTCGCGCTCGCGCCGGCCTGCGCGTCGCTGCCGCCGCCTGGCCTCGACCTGCAGCAGGCGGGGCTCGTCGCGAATCAGGCCGCGCCGGCACTGCTGCTCGACGGCCTGCCCGGCGGAAAGGCCTCGGGTACGGCGGTGGGTCTGGCGACCGGCACCGGATCGGGCGTCCTCCTCAGCGGTCTGGCCTGCGTTGCGACCGGCCCGTTCATGGCCTTGTGCCTCGCCACGGTCCTGCCGACGGTGACGACGGTTGGCGCCGTCACCGGAGCGGCCGTCGGCGCGGCGCGCTCGGAGACGATCGCCGCGGTCGACAGCAAGCGCGAGCTGATCGTCGCGCAGCTCGCAGCGACGCAATATCCGACGCAGCTCGCGGAAGAATTGCAACGGCAGGCGAGCGCCGATTTCGCGACGTCGCTGGTCCTGATGCCGGCGAGCGCTGCATCGGCGCCGTCCGGCGGCGGCGCGGACACGCCCGGCGATGCGAAAGGCAGGCTGATGCTCGATCTCGCCTTGACCGAGGTCGGCACCGAAGGCAAGTCGGAGTTCGCGGTGCGCTTCGTCGCCCGGTTGAAGATCACGCGGAGCGGCGACCCGAAGGTCCTCTACGAAACGAGCAAGGAAGTGCAAAGCGACACCGAGCTGACGACCGATGTCTGGGCGGCCGGCGAGGCCATGGCGCTGCGCGGCGTCATCGATCGGTGCCTGCGCCAACTGGCGCACAACGTGCTCGCCACCCTGATCGAGCTGCCGCGCGATCCGAAGAGCAAGGCGCGCCTTCACTCGGCGTCATGCGACGACGTTCCCACGGACTGGAAGCAGGTGGTCACGCGCTGACGCGGCGTGATCTTGCTCGTCCACGTTGACCTGTTCAGACCGGAGGCCGCTCATGTGCCCGAAGCGCCTGGATGTCGGCAAGGTCCTAGCGATCGCGGCGATGGTCACGCTTGCGGCCTGCGGCGGCGGCTCCACGCCACCCGTTCTGCCTTTGAGCTCATCCGTCTCGCCGCCCTCAGGATCGACTCAGGTCGTCGAGGGAAACAGCGGGCAGCTGGCTTTCACGGTCAGCGTTAGCGCAGGCGCAGGTGGTCCGGCCGTTCCCATGCTGACGCTCGACTCGTCGGTCGTTGCCTTGCAGGGGTCGGTCGATACCTCCGTCGCCAATCAGTACGGCGTCAGGCTCGCCACCGTAACCGGCCTCGCACCGGGCGCCTATTCGGGACAGGTGACTTTCAGGCTGTGCTCCGACATGAGTTGCGCTACGGTGTACGCGGGGTCGACGCAGACCTTCACCTACACGGTCACCGTCTCGCTCGCCGAATGGGAGACGTTCCAGCGCAACGCCGCGCACACCGGATTCGTCGACGTCGCTCTGGATCCGGCGGCGTTCAAGCTGGCGTGGACATGGTCGAGACCGGCCGGAGACCCCGAGCCCATCGGCGGCGTCAACGCTGTCGCCAGCGGCGCGGGAAATGTCTACATCACGAAGGATGTGTACTTCGGTCAGGGCGCCGTGTACGCGCTCTCCGAGGTCGACGGCGCGCTCGCCTGGTCTTACGACCTGGGAAGAATGGCGTCGGAAGGGCCTGCCGCCTTCTCGAACGACAACGTCTACGTGACGAGCACCGATCCGGCCGCGNACTGCGTCACCTGGGCGCTCGACGCGGCAGGAGGCACGTACAAGTTCAGNATGCAGACGCAATGCCAGTGGTCCAGCTTCTTCGCCTCGACCGTGTCGAGCGGCGCGGTGCTCGACGCGGCACAAGGGGGCAGCATCTACAGCTTTTCCGCCGCCGACGGCTCGCTGCAATGGTCGGTGGCGGCGGGCAGCTACGACCAGTCGACCCCGGCGGCCGACGCCAACTACGTCTATCAGTACGGCAGCAGCGGCGGCAGCCCGGCGCTGAACGTCTTCGATCGGAAGACCGGCGCTTCGATCGCTTCGATCGCCGACCCCTTCGCGATCTCGTTCTCGGGGTACTCGATGTTCTCGGCGCCGATGCTCGGAGCGGCCGGCGAGGCGATCGCCTTCAGCAACAACAGTTTCAGCGGCCGGGCCGCGAGCAGCAGCGAGCAGTTCGACTCCCGGGTCCTGGTCAGCTACGACATCGCGAAGAAGGCGTATGCGTGGCGCGCCGCGAGCGCCTATCTCACCCATCCGGCGATCGCGAACGGTGTCGTCTATGCCGCGCGCAATGCCCCGGCCGCGCTCGACGCGCTGAGCGAAGCGGACGGGCACGTCCTCTGGTCGTGGCCGATCCCGGCGGGAGACACGAGCTTTCATCGCAACGTCGTCGTCACCCGCAATCTGGTCTTCGTGAGCACGGACACAAGCGTGTACGCGATCGACCTGAACACGCGTCAGTCGGTCTGGAGCTACCCGAATCCCGGCATGCTGGCCATCTCGGCGCTGCCCAACCTCTACATCGCGACGGGCGCGACGATCAGCGACGGAAATCTCGTTGCGATCAAGCTACGTTGAGACGTGCTCCCCGATCCGCTTCGGCGCCGCGTCGAGGCCGAGCGCGACGAGGCTGAGGCGTAGCGCTTCGTCAAGCGTCGTCGTTGTCAGCGTCGGGCAGCGCGCCGCGAGCTTCTCGCCCGCGAGCGCGTGCGGGACGCGCCACAGGTACGACATGCGCGCCAGCTCGCGCCAGAGGGGAACGACGACGCCGAGGGCGCGGATCACGGCCCACGGCATGCGGCCGTGCTTCCAGGCGCGCGCCGGGGCCAGACCGAGCGACTCGGCGGCTCGCTCGACGGCGGCGAGGAAGTCGCGCCCNGTCAGCGCGTGGCCGGCGAAGGTGAAGCGCTCGAAGGCGGCGAGGCCCGGCGCCTCGGCGACCGCGACAAAGGCGCGCGCCAGGTCGGGGAGGTAGCCCCAGGCGTGCATGGTGTCGAGGTCGCCCGGGTAGTCGAGGCGGCCCTTTTTGATCGGCTTGACGATGGCCAGGTCGAGCCAGCTGCCGTTGCCGTCGCCGTAGAAGTCGCCGGCGGTGATGACGGTCGAGCGCAACCGCCCGGCATCGGCGCGGCGCTCGAGCTCGCCTTCCATCTCGGCGCGGATCCGCCCCTTGGCCGTCGTCGGCCGCTGCGGCGTCGCTTCGTCGAGCACGGGCGGCATCGCTTCGCCGTAGTTGTAGACGTTGCCGGGCAGCATGAAGCGGGCGCCGAGGCGCTCGGCCAGATCCATGCCGGCACGCGCCGCAGGAAGCGCCTCTTCGTCCCAGCGCGTGTAGATCGGGTTGACGGCGTGGACGACGACGCTCGGCACCGGGCTGCCCGCGAGCGCCGCGGCGAGCGATTCGAGCGGCGCGCGGACGAGCTCGGCGCGCGCCGGCATGCCGGCCGCGGCGGCGCGGCGCACCTGGGCGAGGACGCGCCAGCCGGCGGCGGCGAAAGCCTTGGCGGCGGCCAGGCCGAAGCGGCCGTTGGCGCCGAGGATGAGGACGACGGGAGCGGAAGCGGAAGTCATGGCGGAATCCTGTGTGCGGGTGAAGGCGGCGCGAGCGGCGATGCCGGTCAGTGTGGACGAAGCGGCGGCGCGCTGCTACGCCGAATCTTGCATGCAAGAGATACACTTTTGCATGACCAGCCATACCGTGACGGGCTTCGACTGGACGTTGGTGCGCAGCTTTCTCGCCGTCCTCGACGCCGGCAGCGTCACGGCCGCGGCGCGGCAGAGCGGCGCGCAGCAGCCGACGCTGAGCCGCCACGTCGCCGAGCTCGAGTCGCAGCTCGGCGCGGCGTTGTTCGAGCGCACCGGACGCGGCGTCACGCCGACCGCCGCCGCACTCGCCATCGCCGCGGCGGCGCGGCAGATGGAGGCCGGCGCGATCGCCCTGGCCGGCGGCGTCGCCCGCTCCCGCGCGGCGACTCGCGGCAGTGTCCGCGTGACGACGAGCCAGGTCGCCGCGACCTGGCTGCTGCCGCGCGTGCTGGTGCGGCTGCAGCGGCGTCACCCGGGAATCGAGATCGAGCTCGTCGGATCGAACGAGCTGAGCAACCTGTTGCGTCGCGAAGCCGACATCGCCGTGCGCATGGTGCGGCCGGCGCAGGGCTCGCTGATCGCGAAGAAGGTCGGCGAGATCGAGATCGTCGCGGCGGCGCACGAAAGCTACCTCGCGAAAGCGCCGCCGCTGAAAGAGCCGGAGGACCTGCTCGCGCACCGCCTGATCGGCTTCGATCGCGACGATACGATCGTGCGCGGTTTCGCCGCGCTCGGCGTGACCCTGTCGCGCGCCGACTTCGCGTTGCGCACCGACGACCAGGTCGCCTACACGCGGCTCGTCGCCGAGGGCGCCGGAGTCGGCTTCGTCGCCGGTTACGTCGTCAGGCAATGCCCGGGCGTCGTGCGGGTGCTGCCGGCGCTGGCGATTCCGTCGCTGCCCTGCTGGCTCGCCGTGCACCGCGAGATCCGCTCCAACCCGCTGGTGCGCACCGTCTACGACGACCTCGCGCAAGCGTTGCCGTCGGCGCTGCGGTAGTCCGCGGAACGGAACCCTAGGAGTCTGGGCGGCAGAAGACGCGTGCCGCACAGAGTGGCAATTTCAGGGGTCCCTGACCCCTTGGTTGCTTCGAAATAATC
>JGI24140J50213_10000183_pt1 | contig 29483 bp, 22 predicted proteins | sample BarGraIncu00222A_FD_50213 | JGI IMG/M metagenome (IMG submission 50213)
AACTCTCTGATATCATTACGGACAAGATTTCGGGGTCCNNNTCCCTCCCTCTCCGCCAGCGTGTACCTTCTACGCTATGACGCGCCGCTCTTTCCGAATGCCGCCGATAATGCGATCAACGGTCGTTTTCGGCGCCCTTGAACGGGTTGAACACCGTCGCGCCCAGACCGGCGACGTCGCGGTCATTGCGGGTCACCAGCGTCAGGCCATTGGTCAACGCAGTCGCCGCAAGCAGGCCATCGATAGCCGGGAGGGGCCTGATGGCGCTCATGCGTCCCCATTGATCGGACACCGCGTTATCGATGCCAAGCACGCGCCCATTGAATGCCGCCTCTACTTCCCCCAACCAGCGTTCGAGCGCCACTGCCTTGCCCGGGTCCCGAGGGCGTGCAAGTTCAACGCCCTTTCGGATCTCACCAAGGATGAGCGTACTCAGGAACAGATCCTCATCGGCAACAGAGGCATACCAGGCGGACACATGGGCGTCGCATCGCGCGCCCTTTCGGACCTCGGAAATGATGTTGGTATCGATCAGATAGCTCATAGATCGACGTCACGTCCTGGGGCCGGGCTGCGATCGAGGTCGATCCCATCGAGTGGGGCAGACGCAAGAAGCGCCTTCAGACTCACTTTGGGCGGCTCGCCAAAACGTTGCCGCAGAAGCCTGCGCGCCTCGGCCTGCCGCGAAGGGTCGGACAAGGCCGCAGCAACACTGCGGACAAGGCCCGCATCATCCTTGCGAACATTGACCTCGACCCGCACAAAACCCCGGCGCTCCATGCGTGCGCGGTGCGTAGCAAGAGGAGATTTTGCCTTAGCCATCCTCGCACCTCCGAATTTCCGGAAATCGTATCGGAAATCACGGGCGGGCGCAAGGGGGCGACGCGACTAGGGGGTGATTGCGTAGACATAGTACTCATCATCGGCGTTCGTGGCCCGCCATGAAACCCAAGGCGCAATGCGCTATTCCAATGCAGCCAGCCGTTCGATGAACCGTTCCTTGCGGACATGCTTCTCACGGATCGCGTGAAGTCGACGAAGGAAGTCCTCGATCGTACCTCGTTCCTTGGCGACCGCTTGAAGATCGAGGAGAAGCCCCGCCGCCTTGTCATAGGCCGCAGCGTTGCGCCGCTCGATTTCGGCCTCGACCTCGCGCCAGACGCCTTCACCCCGCCGTGCTATCGCCAATAGCCGGGCTTGGCGGGCTTTCTCGGCCTCTTTCACGCGCCGTTTGTGTTCGGCGGCGAGCTTCTCGGCGGCGGCCTGCTCGCGCGCAAGGCCGATCGCGGCGGCGCGCGCACGCAGTTCGCCGACGGTTCGGGCGACGATCGGCGAGGCGTCGGCGTCGCTCGCCATACGGTCTCTGACCTTGGCCCGCAGTTCGGCGGCGACGTGTGGATCGCCGTCGAACAGCCGCGATAGCATCGTCGTCTTGTCGGCGTCGGTCATCGCCGAAATGATCCCCTGGACAGCCTCCGCAGACATGGCGCTCACCATCACGACAGTGGAGCGTTCGGCCGCCGCTTGGACGAGGTCGGAATCGATGCCGAAGAATTCTGCGAAAGCTTCCAGGCTTGCCGACATCGGCCCAATCCCGGGCATGGGCTCCGGTTGGTCAGCCTCGAAAACCTCGGCCTGGACCGCTGTCAACCAGAGGAGATAGAACAGTCGCAGGTCACCCGCGAGAACCTCGGCGCGGAGGGGAGCCAAAGCGGCGAGCCAGCCCGAGCCATCGTCCCAATCCTCGAATTCAACCTCGTCGCAACTGATGTCCACGATCAGGTTCTCACCAGAGACCGACAACGTGGCGCAATCGACCTCGCCGAGGAGGGGGTTGAGGAGACGCCGATCGACCAGCCGCTTAGGCAGCCGAATCATCAGGCGGCGCGAACCCCAGTTCGTGAGATAGAGATGGAGGTCGAACCAGCGCTCCATGAGTTTGGCTGGATCGCCTTTGAAGTCGCCCCATTCATAGGAGTTCGTGAAGCTGGTGGCCGTGATCCGCGCTCGTGTCGATAAATCCCGAAGGGCCTGACGATCCGCTTCGCTGAGCGGACGGTCGATCGCCTGGAATTCGTAATACTGATATTCGCTCATGGCGGCGACCGTCGTGGTAAATCGAGGACGAAGACAGGTCTTACGTCCAGCGGGCTGGTCTGGTCAGACCGGATACAGGACTCCGTCGGTTTCGAGGATTCGAAGCGCCTCGGCAAGCGTCACGCCGACATGGAGGCGCCACCATTTGCCCGTGTGCCGCATCCAGTAGATATCGAAACGGTCCGGCCCCATGCGGTCGATGCGGGCGAAGGGCGCATCGAACTCTTCGCCGCGATTGTGTTCCATGCNCGATCTGTAGCGCTGCATGAACCGGTATCGTCCCGCCGCCCACGCGCCATGGATGTCGATCACGTAGTTCCATTGCGTCGGCCTGATTTGCGGCAGGAAACGCGGTTTGAGGACGTCGCCAATGAAGGCCTCGCAAGCGGCGATGATGACCGCCTTCTCCAACGCGTCGGGCGGCGCCGGTCGGCGCGCGCGGCTTGACGGCATCCACTGCTTCTTTCGAACCATTCCTTGATCCGCGTCTGCCGAGTTTGACGTTTGTTCCAGGGGAACAAGACGTATTGTAGCGCTGAATCGCGACTTTCGGCGAGATGCGTCGTCTGAATGCCAGCGTCGTCATAGGGCTATGGCGTAGACAAAGTGCTCATCTTCGTCCGGCATGGCCCGCCATGACTCCTATCCTTCTGAACTTATTCGTAAAGTTTTGAAGCTATCACTGTCGGTCCCCAAAGCGGTCCCCAAGGCATGCCGATGCGCTGCGTAGCTGGTCGCGAACGGTCCGATCGCTGAACCCTCTGGTGAAAACCCGCGCCGGCGGGACCACCAGAACCAACCACTGCTGCCCTTGCCGAACGTCATGGGGCGTAATCATAGTGCTATACCGTAGACATAGTGCTCATCATCGTCGGGCGTGGCCCGCCAAATCTACGCCAGGCCGCGACCTGAAATTCCACAGCGATAGGCACTATGATCGGCCATCTATCCTGAGATGGGATGAGAAGGCCGGCGTGGGCAGTGAACGCAGAAGCCGCGCCCGGTTCCACCCATCTCTGCAAAAGGAACAAATCGTGTTTCAGATCGAGTATATCTTCACGATCCTCTTCCTCGCGATGGGGCCGCTCCGNACGATTCCGGTCTTCTACGAGTTGACGCGCGAGAATGATTGGCCGTACCGAATCCGNGCAGCCGTGTTTGCAACGCTGATAGCCGGTGCGATCATCGCCCTGGTCGCGATCTCCGGCGTGGAGACNATCCAGAGTTGGCACGTCTCCGTTGCAGCGCTCGATATCGCTATCGGAATTTTGCTGATCCGTTCGACGTTCTCCACACTCTCGATCCTCAGTCCGGGAAATGTGAAACCTGCCAAGCAAGCCGTAGACTCGGACCGGATGCCGGTATCCGCGGCAGCGCTGGCGTTCTCGCCCATAGCAGCTCCAACGATCGTGACGCCCACCGGCGTAGTTACCATCGTGTTGTTTCTATTGCTGGCCCAAGGCGATGCCGTCCTCAAGCATCAGATCTATCGGGTGATCTTGCTGATGCTCGGGTTGAACCTCGCCGGCATGCTGCTCGCGGGCTTTGTCGTGCGATTTGTGCGCATGACGACGCTCGAGATCGTCGGGTGGGTCTTCGCGGCAATGCAAGCAGCGCTGGCCGTGGAAGTGACCCTGAGCGGTTTGAAGCTTGCGGGCTTCGCGCCGAATTAAAACAAAGCCTATACGCGACGGTCGTAAACGGATTCATAGGGCTATGGCGTAGACATAGTGCTCATCATCGTCGGGCGTGGCCCGCCAGGCCGCTCGAAAATAGTCCGAAAACAGCGGACGGCGTGCATCGACAAACTCATCGCCTTCCTCGGTCACGACGCGGCATCACGTGCAACCCGCTGAGCCGCGCGCCCGTCTGTAGCGCAAGATCGATAGCGAATTGCAGCCTTCGCCGACCGGCGTCACTGCCATCGACGTGAACCAGCAGGTCTCGAAGCATGTTATTATTTCGATGGTTTGTTTCTTCATCCTCGATATCAGGTAGAACGCTCGAACGCAGAGGCGTCGTCGGTTCCTCCGGTAGCTTCGATCCCTACTTGACGAGTGTGACGGGAACCTTGGAATCGTGAGCCACGGCCGTTGCGACAGATCCCAAAAAAAGCCGCGCCAAGGTTCCCATGCCGGTTGACCCCATGACGATCAAGTCGATTTGGTGCCGGCGGACGGCATCGGCGATCGTCTCTTGCGGCAAGCCGGCAAGGACCTCGCATCGAAAAGCGATATGCTGCGCGTCGAGTAGCCGCGAAGCCTTTTCCAGTATGGCCTCTCCTGCCGCCCGCGCTTGCACGCCTGGATCAGCGCCCGTGGAAGAACTGTTCGCAGATGGGGCTTGAACGTTCAGCAGCAAGATAGTGCCGCGATGGCCGGCCCTGGCGAGAGAGATGACATGCTGGACCGCATGAAGCGCGCTCGGCGATCCGTCGAACGGGACAAGAACCCGCCGCGCCGGTGGCTTTTTCGCGCGTTGAAGAGCAAGCGAGCGCAAACTGGTGAGGTTCTGTTGCGAGAAAAAGTTATGACCAGCGGCACCCGGATGCCCCGACAGGTCTACTTTTCCTTGCGTTAGTCTTTCAATCAGGTCAGTGGGAGCTATGTCGATGACCTCGATCTCGTCGGCCAGATCAAGCATACTGTCGGGGACGGCCTCGCGTACCACGGTCCATGTAGTCTTGGCGACGATCTCATTGAGACTTTCGATGTGCTGGACATTCATCGTGGTGAAAACATCGATGCCCGCTTCGATCAGCTCCTGGACATCTAGGTAGCGCTTGGCGTTTCGAGAGCCTGGCACGTTGCTATGCGCCAGCTCGTCGACGATGACGAGATCCGGCCTCCGTTCGAGAATTGCGTCGAGATCCATCTCTTCGAACACATGCTCCTTGTATTCGATTGGCTTGCGCGGGATTACTTCAAGCCCGTACCGTTGTTCTTCGGTATGTTGCCGGCCGTGCGTTTCGATCAGACCGATCACAACGTCAACGCCGTCGGTTCGTCTGGATTGCGCGGCCTTCAGCATTTCATAGGTTTTCCCGACACCGGGGGCAGCGCCCAGGAAGATCTTCAGGCGGCCGTGCCGCGCTTCATCGGTATCACGCATCCTTTCATCACTCGGTACTCTCATGAGCAGACGTTCTTCCTGAAGCGGCGACCCGCACCATGAGATCACTTGGGTTGTGGATACGCGCGCTGCAGCGCGAGATTCAAATCCAGGACATTTGCACGCGGCTCGCCGAAGATGCCGAAACTGCGGCCGGTGATTTGGCGATCGAGCAGCGCGTGGATGTCCGCCGGCGGGACACCGCGCGCACGTGCCACACGGGTGGCTTGGAGCGCCGCGTTGGCCGGACTGATATCTGGATCAAGACCCGAGGCCGACGACGTCAGCATGTCCGCCGGCAGCATTGTGCCCGCGAGTTCAGGTTGCGCCTCTTCAAGCGCCTTGCGATCGACAGAAAGACGTTCGACGAGGTTCCTCGAGGTCGGGCCGAGGTTCGAGGCGCCTGAGCTTGCCGCATTGTAAGGGGTCGGCACAGTCTTGCTCGGATCGCTTGGATCGGTGTCGGTGGTCGCGGAGGGGCGGCCGTGAAACCATTCCGGACCGTTCCAGAGCTGCCCGATCAGCCGCGAGCCGATGACCGTACCGTCCCGATTCCTCGCCAGGCTGCCGTTGGCCTGGAACGGCATCAGCCATTGCCCAAGCCCGGTCAGCACCAATGGATAGGCAAGGCCGCACAGCATCCAGGCGACGAGGGAGGCACGCACCGCACTTATCATGATGTCACGCATGTCGCAGTCCTCTAGACCAATGCAGATAACAGGAGGTCGATCACCTTGATGCCGATGAACGGCGCGATCAGCCCGCCCGCGCCATAAACCACGAGGTTCCGGTAGAATGTGTCCTCCGCGCTGGTCGGCCTAAAGCGGACGCCGCGCAAGGCCAGAGGAATCAAGGCGGGGATAATCAGGGCGTTGAAGATCAGCGCCGACAGCACCGCGCTGTGCGGCGTCGAAAGTCCCATGACGTTCAATTCCGAAAGACCCGGCAGGGCGATGATGAACATGGCCGGTATGATCGCGAAGTACTTGGCCACGTCATTGGCAATTGAAAAGGTCGTCAGGGCTCCGCGTGTGATCAGCATCTGCTTGCCGATGGCCACGAGGTCGATCAGCTTGGTGGGGTCGGAATCGAGGTCGATCAGGTTCGCGGCTTCCTTCGCCGCATTGGTGCCCGAATGCATGGCCACGCCGACATCCGCCTGCGCGAGCGCGGGCGCGTCGTTAGTGCCGTCACCGGTCATCGCAACCAAGCGGCCTGCGGCCTGCTCGCGTCGGATCAGATGGAGCTTTTCTTCCGGCTTCGCCTCCGCAATGAATTCGTCGACCCCGGCTTGCGCGGCGATCGCCTCGGCGGTGACCGGATTGTCGCCCGTCACCATGACGGTGCGGATACCCATCTCGCGCAACTGCCCGATGCGCTCGCGGATGCCGGGCTTTAGAACGTCCGACAACGCGATCACACCCAAGACCTTGCCGTCGACGGCAACGGCCAGGGGCGTTGCTCCCTTCATGGCCACCCGGTCGGCCACGGCCTTGAGATCGGCCGGCTCCGAACTGCCGAACGCCACGGTCACGTGCCGGGCTACGGCATTGACGGCTCCCTTTCGGATCACTCGCCCGTTTGACAGATCGACGCCGCTCATGCGCGTCTCCGCGGAGAAATCCATGCAAACGCAGCCATCGAGCAGGACCTCACGCTTGGCCCCAAGTTTCTCGGCGAAGGCGATCACGGAGCGCCCTTCGGGCGTCGTATCGAAAGCGGAGGCAAGATAGGCCGCCTGAACCAGTTCGTTCGCGCGCGTTCCCTCCAGCGGAATGAACTCGGTCGCCTGCCGGTTGCCCATGGTAATCGTACCTGTCTTGTCGAGCAGCAGTGTATGTACGTCGCCCGCAGCCTCGACAGCTTTTCCCGACATGGCAAGAACATTGAACCGGAAGGTGCGGTCGATGCCGGCGATACCGATGGCGGACAGCAGCGCGCCGATGGTGGTCGGAATCAGCGCGACCAGTAGCGCGATCAGATCGGCGACGTTGATGGGCGCCTGCAAGTAGATCGCGACCGGCGCCATGGTTGCCACGACGATGACAAAGATCAGCGTCAAGACGGCAAGCAGGACGGTGAGGGCCATCTCGTTCGGAGTTTTTTGCCGCTTGGCGCCTTCCACGAGATGAATCATGCGATCGAGAAAGCTCTCACCCGGCTCGGCAGTGGCGCGGACGAGCAGAGAGTCGGAAATCAGCAAGGTGCCCGCGGTCACCGAGGAGAACATGTCGGTACTGGGCTCCTTCATCACGGGAGCGGACTCGCCGGTGATGGCCGACTCGTCCACATAGGCAATGCCCTCGATCACCTCGCCATCGGTCGGAATCAGTTCGCCCTTGCCGACGCGAACGACGTCTTCCTTGCGCAACGCCGTCGCCGGCACCTGTTCCATTTCGCCGGAGGCCAGGACTCGTATGGCCATTAGCTCCGTTTTGGTCCGCCGCAGCGAGGCGGCCTTGGCCTTGCCCCGCCCTTCCGCCAGCGCCTCGGCGAAGTTCGCAAACCACACGGTCAATAACAGAATGACGGTCACGACGCCGTTGTAGACCGCAGAAGCGCCGGATGGCCCGAACAAGGCGGGATTCGCGGTGAGTGCAGCGGTCACGATCGCCCCGAGCCAGACCACGAACATCACGGGATTGCGAATCTGCACCCGCGGATCGAATTTCCACAAGGACGCGACAAGCGCGCTCGACAGCAGGCCCACTCCGTAAGGCTCGTCGATCCGAGCCTTGACGGCGGCGACACGGTCCTCCCGGCTACGAGACTTTCTGCGCAGGGTCATTTCTGTTTCTGGTGCCATGTCGAACTTCCATGCGACCGAGTGCGGAGACGCCTTTGCGTCAGAAAACGAGACCGCTCTTCATGGCGAAGAACTCGGCGACCGGACCGAGCACGAGCGCCGGAAAGAACGTCAGTGCTCCGACCACCAAAATGGTCGCCAGCCAAAACATCCCGAACTTCAGCGTGTCCGTGCGCAGCGTGCCGACCGTCAGCGGCAACGTAGGTTTGGCCGCAATCGATCCGGCCACCGCCATCATGAAGATGATCGGCGGATAACGGCCGAGCAGGATAACGATAGCAGTCGCCAGATTGTACCAGGGCGTATTGGCATTCAGTCCGGCGAAGGCGGAGCCGTTGTTGGCCGCCGAAGTGGCGAAGGCGTAGAGCACTTCGGAATAACCGTGCATGGCCGCATTGCCCATCGAGGCAACGCCATAAGGCATGACCACCGACCAGGCGGTGGGAATCAGGATAACCAGGGGGTGGATCAGCAGCGTGAGCGAGACCAGGACGATCTCGGGCTTCTCGATTTTCTTGCCGAGGAATTCGGGCGTTCGCCCGACCATCAGGCCCGCGACGAAGACGCCGATAATGCCGAACACCAGCGCAGCGAGGAATCCCACGCCCTTTCCGCCGAACACGGATTGCAGCATCATGCCGATGAGGGCCCCCATGCCGCCGAGCGGAGTAAAGCTGTCGTGCATGGAGTTGACGCTGCCCGTCGTGAAGGTGGTGGTGACGCCGGCGAACAATCCGCTCTGGACAACGCCGAAGCGCACTTCCTTGCCCTCCATGTTGCCGCCGGATTGGGTCGCACCGGCCGCCATCTCGATGCCCGCCTTGGCCAGCAGCGGCGTGCCGGCCTGTTCCGATACGACGACGACGGGCAGGACCATGAGCAGCAGCGCGCCCATCACGCCGTACAGCACCCAGGCTTGCCGGCGGTTGCCGATCATCTCGCCGAAGCAGAGCACGATGGAACTCGGCAATACGATCATCAGCAGCATCTGCACCAAGTTGGTGATCGCGGTCGGATTTTCGAAGGGATGGGAGGCGTTGGCGTTGAAGAAGCCGCCGCCATTAGTGCCCATGTGCTTGATGGTCTCGAGCGAGGCCACCGGCCCCAGCGCAATCGTCTGGTCTACGCCTTGCACCGTATGGGCGATGACGCCGGCCGCGAGGGTCTGCGGCTCGCCTTGCTGAATCATCAGCAACGCGAGCACGAACGAAGCGGGCATCAGCACGCGGGTGGTGAAGCGGATCAGATCCCGGTAGAAATTGCCCAGATTGGCGCCGCCGTCCTTGACCGAGAAGGCGCGGATGAACGCCATGGCGACGACGAATCCGGTGGTCGCCGAGGTGAACATCGGAAAGGTGATGGCCGTCATCTGGCTGAAGTTCGATAGCGTGGTCTCGCCGCCAAAGGCCTGCCAATCCGTGTTGGTGATGAAGCTCACCGCCGTGTTGAAGGCGAGCATCGGCTCCATGCCGACGAAGTGCTGGGGGTTGAGCGGCAGGTAGTTCTGAAACACCAGGATCAGGAAAATGATCAGGGCCATGACGAAATTAGTCGCCAGCATGTGCAGCGTATAGGCCTTCCAGTCCATCGGCTGGCCGCAGATCCGCCGTCCGATCAGCAGGTAGATGAAATTGTCGATTGGGTCGAGCAGACGATCCAGCGGGGTCTTCCGGTCGGTCACCACCGCCGCCAGATAACGCCCCACCGGGATGCTGATCAGGAGCCCGATCAGCAGCGTCAATCCGATCTGCAGCCAGCCTTGCGACGTCATGGCGCTCCCCGTTGCGATCAAAATCGTTCCGGATGAACGACCGCGTAGAATAGATAGATGACGAGAGCGACGACCATAACCAGCAGCACGTACAGGGCCATGTTCCGCTCCTAGCTTGCTGGTTGCCGTTGCGGCCGGCTCACGATGAAGAGTCGGGTTCGATCACGCCCTGCGAAAAGAATACCAGACCGGCAAACAGGCCGTAGAATCCAGCCAAGAGGAGAAGCATGATCACGATCGAAGACACTTTTGAGCCTCTATCTTCTCTTCTTTGGGTCGTTTCTGTTGGAAAGGTAGCTTGGCATGCGTGTTCGATATTGATCCGCGTCAAGACGATGCTGGTTTAATCCGCGATGTATAATCCGATGGTTGCAGGAATCCCCGACGAAGCATGATCCATTCTCATAGGGACAAAATAGGAAGTATGGGCCGCTTTATATACGCGACATAGGAAATATCGACGTCGCCGCGGAAGGGACATGACTGCCATCCCTTCTGAGTTGCAAGAGATCAATAATCGTGCCAGCGCTTCCCTTATTGATAGCGCACCTTTATCGAGCGGATTCGGTCATGCACCGAAATTCCGGCGATCGTCTGAAGGACGAATGCGATGTTCCAGTTCGGCTATCTCTTTCTGATCCTTTTCGCCGCGCTTCCGCTGGGCCGCACGTTCCTGAACCAAAAAGCCGGCGGTTCGCCGGTTGCCTTCGCGCACCGGCTTTATCGCGACCTGGCTTACATTGCGGCGGCGGTTCTCGGCATCGTCTGCTTCGAGACAGCGATGACCATCTCGCTGCAAAACTACTGGTTCGACGAGCTCGGCCAGCGCTACCGCTATTGGCTGGCGATCGGGCTTCGCTCCGGAATTTTCTTCATGGTGTTGGTTTCTGTCGGTCTCTTCGTAGGTTACAACCTGCGAGCGCTGTGCCGGCCGTTGCCCGCGGTTCCGAAGAGTGCGCCATGGTTCGCGGCCTTCATTTTTTCCGCTTTCGTGGCCTTCAGTGCGACGACGCTCTGGTTGCCGTTGTTGGGCTTCCTCGGTGCGAGCGCGACCGGCACCCATGATCCGGTATTCGGCAAGGACATTTCGTTCTATCTGCTGGCGTTGCCCTGGTATGATGGCCTGCTCGATATTGTCATGACCGTTTTGGTCATATCGATTGCGCTTTGGGCGGCGATCGGCCTTGGGCTGTATCCACGCTCAGGACGGCTTCGTGATCACCTCAACGATTACCTCGCTCAGCGCAGCACGCCATCGCTGCGCATGATCGGCGCCGTCGATGGGACTCAAAGCGAGATGATCTGGGGGCGATGGATACGCCAGGGCTTGGTGTTGGCAGCGCTGCTTTGCTTCGCGTCAGGGGTATCCCGCTTCCTCGGGCGGTATTATCTCATCATCGACGGACATTCGCAGGTTGTTGCCGGCGGCTCGTTTGCCGACGTCAATTTCTGGATTCCGGCATACGGCGTCGTCATGGTCGGTTGGATTGCCGCCGCCTTCATCTTGATCGCGGCGACTCGCGTGATGCGGATTCGCATCTGGTTGCTGACCCGGCCGTCGCATTGGCTTGTCCCATGCGGGCTGTTTGTGGCCCTCTACTTCGGAGCGGCGATTGTTCCGTCAGCCGTCGAGCGCCTCTATGTCGGCCCGAACCAGATCACGCTCGAGCAGCCTTATCTGCTCAGAAGCATCGCCGGCACGCGAGAAGCGTATAATCTCGACGGGGCGTCGATGCAGGAACGGGAATTCGCCGTCTCGGCCGCGCCGCTCACCCGCGAAGATTTGGACAAGAGCGGTGCAACGCTGCAAGACGCCCGGATCTGGGACTGGCGCGCGCTCGAACCCCAGCTCCAGCAAATTCAGGGCTTGCGGCCTTACTACACTTTTGCCGGCGTCGATATCGACCGCTACATGATCGACGGCGTCGAACGCCAGGTCATGATCACGGCGCGCGAACTTAACGTCGAAAAGCTCCCCGATCAGGCCAGGGTCTGGGTCAATCTCGCCCTCAAATACACCCACGGTTACGGCGCCGTTGCCGTCCCGGCGAATGAAATGGACAGCAGGGGGAATCCTCTGCTGTGGGCGCATGATATTCCCCTCACCGCCAAGGGCGACCTCGCGGTCAAGCAGGGCGCGATATACTATGGCGCCCTTACCCGGGAGCGGGTCTACGTCCGCACATCCGAGAAGGAATTCGACTTTCCGCAAGGGCAGGCGAACGCCGAGACGGTATACGAAGGAAAGGGCGGAATCCCCTTATCCAACTTCTGGCGCAAGCTCGTCGTTGCGCACGAGACCGACGGATTGCGGCTGTTCATTTCCGACTATTTTACTCCCGATAGCCGGGTGCTGTTGCGGAGGAATATCGTCGAACGCGTCGAAAGGCTCGCGCCATTCCTCAACTTCGACCGGGATCCCTATATCGTCGCCGACGGCGACCACTATTCCTATATCATCGATGCCTATACCGGTTCGGCCAACTATCCTTACAGCGAGGCCTATCAGGGGTCATTGCCGTCGCTGCGGGGCCGCAACTACCTGCGCAACTCCATAAAAGCGGTGATCGACGCCTATGACGGCTCGGTCACATTCTACGTTTTCGACAATCACGATCCCATCATCAAGGCTTATCGAAAAATGCTGCCTGGTCTGTTCAAGGACCGCAGCGAGATGCCGCAGAATCTGCAGCGTCACATCCGCTATCCCGAGGATTTATTCACCGTGCAGGCCGAAATGTACGGCACCTACCACATGACCAATCCCACGACCTTTTATAACCGCGAAGATCGGTGGGAGGTTCCGCACGAGCTCTACCGCGATCGCGAAATCGAAGTCAGGCCTTACTATGTCATCGCCCAGCTTCCGAATGCCGCAAGACCCGAGTTCCTGCTGATGCTGCCGCTGTCGGTGGCGGGGAAAAACCAGATGGCAGGATGGCTCGCGGGCCTGTCGGATGGGGACAACTACGGCAAGATGGTTGCGTTTCGCTTTCCGAAAGGGACATTCATCGACGGTCCGGCGCAAATCGAATCGCGGATTAATTCAGACAGCCGGTTCTCCGGAGACCTGACGCTTTGGGACCAGCACGGCTCTCAGGTGATCCGGGGCAACCTGATCGTGCTGCCGTTGAATGGGAATCAACTCATCGCCATCGAGCCGGTCTACATAGAGGCCGAGCAGACCAAAATTCCAACGCTCGCACGCATCGTATTGGCGCAGCTGTTGCCCGACGACCGCAAGATAGAGTGGGCGAAGAGTCTCAAGGATGCGGAGGATCTCCTGGTTGGAGCGTCCACTCGACCGAACATTTCACCCACTAANATAGCCCCTGACGACAGGCTCGACCGCGCGCGCGCCGTGTTTCAGGAAATGCAGCGTCAATATGCGTCGGGCGACTATACCAAATACGGCGAGCTTCTGCAGCAGCTCGAAAAGCTTCTGATCTCACCGTAGACAGCGAAAATGTTGATCCTCGAAATCATTATCGTGCTGGCGCTGTTCATGCTGAACGGGTTCTTCGCCATGGCGGAGTTTGCGATCGTGTCGTCGCGCCGTTCGCGTTTGACGCACCTGTTGAAGGAGGGACGACCGGGGGCGCAGGTTGCGCTCGCGCTTATTGACGACCCGGCGCGCATGCTGGCGGCCGTTCAAATCGGCTTTACCACCAGCGCGATACTCGCAGGAATCTTCAGCGGCGCCACGCTGGCCGAACGGCTGGAGGAAGGGCTGCTGGTCGTCCCTTACCTGGGAACCTATGCCAAGCCGCTTTCCATCGTCATCACGACGATCGGTGTGACGTACGCCGCGCTCATCATCGGAGAACTGGGCCCCAAGCATATCGCCTTGAGCAATCCGGAAGCGATTGCGATACGCGTCGCCAAGCCGCTCGCTTGGGTGGCGAGGGTGGCGGCGCCGCTGGTCTGGCTGCTTAACGGGTCGACCCGCCTCCTGCTGCGCCTGCTGCGCTTGCGTCCGCAGCTTAAACGCGCCTTGACCGAGGATGACATTCACTACCTCGTGGCGGAAGGCGCTAGATTGGGCGTGATCCACACCGTCGAGCGCGACATGATCGAGGGCGTTCTCGACCTGGCCGACAGCCCGGTCAGGACAATCATGACCCCGCGGCCGCATGTGCAATGGGTGGACCTCAACGGTCACAGGGAGGAGGTCCTGAGCGGAATTCGCTCCTGCCAGCATGCCCAGCTTCTGGTCTGCCGCGGGTCGATCGATGAGGTCGTCGGAATTGTGCGCAAGCAGGATCTGGCCGATCATTTCCTGGACGGACAGTCGCCAGAGGTGGAGCAGATAATGCGGCCGCCGCTGATCGTGCACGAATCAACGACGATTCTTCGAACGCTCGATCTTTTCCGAAAGACGCCGGTTCACACCGCCATCGTCGTTGATGAGTTCGGCGCCCTCCAGGGCATCGTCACCCGGACCGACTTGCTGGAGGCCGTTGCCGGCGATTTGCCCAAGATCGACTCCCCCGCACGGGCAAAGATCACGCAGCGCGAGGACGGCTCATACCTGATCGATGCCTTCGTCCCGTTCTCCGATGTGATGCAGCGGATCGGGATGGGCAAGGCGCCCTCCGGCGACTACGTGACCTTGGCCGGTTTCGTCCTCGCGCAACTTCATGAACTGCCGAAGCCGGGAGATCATTTTGAGTATGGCGGCTGGCGATTCGAGGTGGTCGATATGGATGGCCGACGCATCGACATGATCCTGGTGCAGCGGCAACCCGGCGAGACCGCTGCTGTCGAGACATAGCCCGCGGCACACGACGCCGGCCGGTTAGCGCTGTCGGCTTTTCTTTCAAACTGGCTGAGTTGCAATCTGCCGTATATGACGCGTTTATGAACAGCATCAGCCATCCGTCTCGATTTCATATAGCCCCCGGCACATCTTCTGCGCGTCCGCTGCCTCTTAAGGCACGGGCGGAAACTTAAGATAGTTCATTCCGTATCGGGAAGACCTCATATGTTTGACCACGATTCGATCCCTGCGCGGAAATGGGCGTCAAATTCGCACGTGGCGCATGGTGTTGGGCATTCTGTCCTGGCAGTTGTTGGTGAGGCAACAGATGACGTTCCTGATGTCTACAACCAGGCTGGTGACGCTTATGTGTCTTATGCCGATGGCGATCCTTCGCGGCCATTTGCCTTTGACGGAATGCACGCCTACGCGGATCGCTGCGTCTGGGCCGTATTAGAGAAAAAACTGACCGACCTGCGGGCTTGCGGCGCCGACTCGGTCGGGCTCCTCGATGCGGGTTGCGGACCCGGTACATGGCTGCGCCGACTGGTCATACGCGCACACGCGCTTGGATTCAGCAGCATTACTGCGCGTGGATTCGACATCGCGCAGGCGCAAATACAACGGGCGCGGTTGGCGGCTCGAAATCTTTCCAGCCTTCCTGGAGTGAATCTCGCATTCGACGTCGCAGACCTTGCGGACCGGTTGCCGGACCCCGATGCCTCCGTCGACCTGACCCTCTGCCTGTACAGCGCTCTCAGCCATCTGCCTGTTGCACGCTTGCCGGATATCTCAAAAGAAATCGCACGCGTCACATCGGGATATTTCATAACGACGGTCCGTCCGATTGGCAGCACTCCAACGGCCTTTGTAGACTCGATCGAGAAAGTCCGCCGATTGAAACAAGATCACGTCAGGGACCGGTGCGAAATCGACTTCAGCGACGGCAGACATATTGCATTTAGATTTCACCAGTTTACAGCGGTCGAATTGCGGAATTATTTCGCCAACGGTTTCGACATCGAAGATTTGCGTGGCCTCGACCTGTTTCATGGTCGATTCATGCCGGACCCCCGGTGGAATCCTATATGTCGACCAGGCTATAATCAGCTTGCCGATGAACTCGCGCGGCTCGAGAGGGCGTTTGCCACAAGCCCGGAGTTCATGGACCGCGCCACCCATCTCCTGCTCGTGGCGCGCAGCCGGCGGGCCGCNGCGCCTGAAGCCGGCGTCGCGGTGTCGACCTAACACTGGCGACTTTTGTCGGACNGCATATTGGCGGCCGACCGATCGGCGATCGAACTCATGACGCGGCGAGGGTTCGTCGCAGCCGCGCGATCGCGCCGGGCAGGCCGCGCACCTTTATGATCCGGCCGGTAGTGTCGTAATGCTCGGAGAGCACGCGCGCATTTTCATAGACATCGCTGAGCAGCCCCTGCTTAGCGTACGGCAGCACCAGTTGGTCCTCCACCATCGCAGCTTCGAAAAACGCGATGATCGTCTCGCGGAGCGCGGCGACGTCCTCGAGGGACTTTGCGGAGAGGAGGATCGCGTCGGGGTGCTTTGCGCGGAGTGTGGCCCGATCGGCCTCGTTCACGCGATCGATCTTGTTAAGGAGGAGGTGCGAAGGAACGACGTCCGCGCCGATCTCGCGCAGCACGTTGCGGCTCACCTCAAGCTGCGATTCGTAGGTCGGATCGGACGCGTCAACCACGAACAGCAGCAGCGACGCCTCAAGCGCTTCGGCGAGCGTGGATCGGAATGACGCGACGAGATCGTGCGGCAGTTTCTTGATGAATCCGACCGTATCCGAGACCAGTACGCGCGGCTTCGCCTCGGGCTGCAGGGCGCGCACTGTCGTATCAAGCGTCGCGAAGAGCTGGTCTGCTACCACGACCTCGCTACCCGTGAGCGCCCGCATGAGCGACGACTTCCCTGCGTTGGTGTAGCCGACCAATGCGACCCGGAGCTGATCGCGGCGCGCAGATCGACGCTCGTCGTTGTCTCGCTGGATATCCTCCAGCTGATCTTTCAGTTCCGCGAGGCGATCGCGGATTTTACGGCGATTGAGTTCGAGATCGGACTCGCCCGCGCCGTAGCCCTGCTTCCGCTCGCCGCCGGCCGACGATTCCCGCAGGCGTGGCGCGATGTACTTCAATTGCGCCATCTCGACCTGCAGCTTCGCCTCGCGACTGTGCGCATGACGGTGGAAAATCTCCACGATCACGCCGGTCCGATCAAGCACTTGCGCGCCAGTTGCGCGCTCAAGGTTGCGGGCCTGGCTCGGCGAGATGTCATGATCGACGATCACGAATTCCGGTTTCGGGGGCGCATCCGGATCAGGCTTGATCGGCCTTGCATTCGGCTTTTTCTCGTCGGCGTCTTGAAAGCGCTCGCGCGCCTTCGATTTCGGGGGTATCGCCATCGATCCGACGACGCCGGTCCCGCCGGTAATCGCTGCGAGTTCCTCAAGCCGCCCCTTGCCGAGCACCGTCCCGCCGTCGATCTCGTCGCGCTTCTGCGACATCGTTCCGACGACCTCGTAACCGAGCGTCTTCACTAGGCGGCCCAACTCTTCGATGCTCGCGGCATGCGCGACATCATCGACGCCCGGGATCTGGATGCCGACAAGGATCGCACGCGGCACGGGCGGTCTGGTTTCCATGGTACATCGCTCGCCTGCTGACGGAGGCTGTCTAAGCGGCCTTGCGGACCGGATTCATTTCGCGCCGCCGGCTGGCTGGCCATGAGCCACGCGTCGCACGCAAACCTGGCCTGAGTGCCAAACGTGGAGCGGTCGCTATCGCGTGGCCTGCCCACTGATGTTGAGCCTAAAGTACCGGCGGCCGATCACTGCCTGCAGTGACTATCTCCGCACGCCGGTTTTGCGACGGCGTCTGCAAAATAGGCAAAATGACATAAAGATACGAGACGGATGAAGGCGCCACCGTATATAAATCGTATGATGGCCACTGGGATTACGCTCTCTTGATCGAGTTAACGTGGCGAACTGAGGTAATTGTCTCCGATCGCGGCGTCGCATTTTCGTCAGACCCGTCTCACTCAACGCCGCTCAAAAGTTGCTGCTCCGCTCCTTCTGCAGCTCGGTGAGGGGATATCTTCGCACAGTCAAAGGCGTCGCATTGGCGCCGGCGCGAGGCGGATCAATCAGCTAAGTTTAAGCTCGTCACTTCCGTGTCTGCGGGCTTGGCGGCGCTCTACGCCCACGCCCGGCGGATGGCCGCCGCCCAGGCATCGCCCAGATAGACAAGATAATGACGCCGACCGAAAAGGAAGATGCTCGCAAACTGTCCGCAGAGATCATGGCCGACCTGAAAAATCTACCGCTGGTAATCGTCTTGCGGCGCGATCGGTAGACCGCCGTCCAACTGCAACGATCAGCCGAGGTCGGGAACCGTCGGTTTGCGAGATGTGAAAAGCCGGACCAGCACCGATCGCATTCGCTAATGTGCCGCCGCGCCGCCCGCTTTCGTCCGCCTGGTCAGCAAAACCGCGATGGCCGCGAGCACCAGCACGCCGGCGATCACTGCAAAGGTATCGGAAAAGCCCATCACCAAGGCCTGGCGCTTGACACTGTTGCCGAGCGCGATAATGGCCTGCTGATGCGCGGCGGCGGGGTCGGGCACGCCATGGGCCATGAAGAAGTCGGTCATCTGCGCGATCCGGTTGCGCACTTCCTCGCGGCCGAGCGTCACCGATTGGCCGATGATGTTGGAGTGAAACTGCTCGCGCTTGGTGATCACGGTGGCCAGCACCGCGGTACCGATCGCGCCGCCGAGATTGCGCAACATGTTGCTGATGCCCGATGCCGCCGCGGCGTCCTGCGGCGCGATATCGCCCGTCGTCACCGAGGTCAGCGGCGTCAGCACCATGGCCTGGCCGATGGCGCGAACGATGTTCGGAATCCAGAGCTGATCGCCGGCATAGTCCAGCGACATCGCCGTGTTCATGAAGCAGCTATAGGCGAAGATCATCAGCCCGGTGAAGGCGATGTAGCGGGTGTCGAACCGCTGCATCAGCTTCGGCACCAGCGGAATCAGGACGAGTTGCGGCAGGCCGGTCCATGCCAGCACCTTGCCGATCTGCTCGGCATTGTAGCCCTGCGCCTGGCCGAGATAGGCCGGAAGGATATAGACCGATCCGAACAGCGCAAAGCCGAGCATGGTCATGGCGATGGTGCCGAAGCCGAAATTGCGTCGGGCCAAGAGCCGCAGCCGGATCAGCGGCTTTTCGATGGTCAGCTCGATCCAGACGAACAGCGACAGGCTGACCACCGCGACCGCCGCCAGACGCAGGATGAAGGGTGACGAAAACCAGTCGTCCTTGTTGCCCTCCTCGAGCACGGTCTGTAGCGCCGACAGCCCGATCGCCATNGTGGCGATGCCGGCCCAGTCGCCTTCCTTCAAGAGCTTGAGCTGCATCGGCGTTCGCTCCAGCGTCAGATAGAGCGCCGANANCATCACCACGGTCGGCAGCACGTTGACAAAGAAGATGGTCTGCCAACCGTAATTCTCGGTGAGATAGCCNCCGATGGTGGGACCGATCGCCGGGGCAAAGGTCACCGACAGCGCGAACACGGCAAGGCCGATCGGCTGTTGCGGCTTCGGCAGCTTGGTCAGCACCAGCGTGAACGCCATCGGGATCAGTACGCCGCCGGCGAAGCCCTGCAGGCCCCGCATCGCGATCATCGACGGCAGATCGTGGGTGAAGGCGCAGGCCACCGAGAACACCGCGAACAGCGCAGCACTCGCCAGCATGTAGCGGCGGAACGAGAACACCCGGCTGAGATAATCGGTGAGCGGGATCACCACGATCTCGCCGATCAGATACGACGTCGAGATCCACGAGCCGTTGTCGACGCCGGTGCCGATGCCGCCTTCGATATTGAGCAGCGAGGCGTTGGTGATCTGGATGTTGAGGATCGCCATGAACGAGCCGATCATGGCCGCCAATACGGCGATCCAGGTCGTGACGCTGGCGCGGTTCGGATCGACGGCCGTGCGCTCAGATCCGGTGCGAGAGGCCGGAGGCTGAGACATCGAGGCTGACGGGACGCGATGGGACATGGCACGATCCTCCCGGAACGTTATTAGCTATTTTGGATGTGGTTGCCGCGATGCGGCCGCCCGCTCCTGACCTGGTCTCGATGGTGGGAATCACCGACATGCCGGGACGCAGCTCGACCGCTGCGTCGTTGCCAGCGTCGAGCGCGATCTTGACCGGAATGCGCTGCACTACCTTGGTGAAATTACCGGTGGCATTGTCCGGCGGCAGCAGCGCGAATTCCTGGCCGCTGGCGGGCGCAATGCTGTCGACATGGCCGTGCATCGTGTGCCCGGGGAACATGTCGACGGCAATATCGACCTGTTGGCCTTCGCGCACATCCGTGAGCTGGGTTTCCTTGTAGTTTGCGACCACATAGGCGCCGGCCACAGGCACCACCGACATCAGTTGCGTTCCGGCCTGCACGAACTGGCCGGTGCGCAGCGTGCGGTTGCCGACAATGCCGTCGATCGGAGCGACAATGCTGGTGTAGCCGAGATTGAGCTCTGCCTGGCTCTGCGTGGCCCTGGCGCGCGCCAGCGCCGCGGTGGCCTGGGCGATCTCGGCCTTGAGCAGGTCGACCTGCTTCAGCGCCGAGGCAAGGTTGGCGGTGTCGCGCTGGATCGCGGCCTTGGCGCCGGCGATGTGCGATTGCGCCTGCTGGGCGTTCTGCACGCTGCCATAACCGGAGGCGGCCAGATCGGTGTAGCGTTTGTTTTCCTGGGCGGCGAAGGTGACGGTGGCGTTGTCGACATCGACCGTTGCCCTGGCGGCATCGATCACCGCCTGCTGAACCCCGAGCTGGGCCTGCTTGCTGACGATCGCGGCCTCGGCCGCTGCGACATCGGACCTCGCCTGATCGAGCGCCACCTGGAAGTCGCGCTCGTCGATCCGGGCCAGCACCTGCCCGGCGCTGACACGCTCGTTGTCGCCGACCAGCACTTCGCGCAGGTAGCCGGAGACCTTGGGGGCGATGGTGGTGTTGTCAGCCTTTACATAGGCGTCGTCGGTAGAGACCAGATATTGGCCGACGGTCCAATAATCCCAGCCGTACCAGACCGCGCCGGCCAGCGCTGCGACCGCCGCGCCGGTCATTAACATCTTGCGGAAATTGAACTTTCGTCTTGCCACCGGGACCGGCACGTCGCCGATGGTCGCCTCTGGCGGGGCGGCCAGCAGATCCTTGAGGGCGTCGTCGGCCGGAACCGCGCGCTCGAGCTCGAAGGCGATGGGTTGGTGGGTCATGACGGTTGCTCCTGGTGGCCTCGCTGGCTTGGCCGAGCGGAACTTTGGGCCTAAATTAGGAAACTTGATATTTTCCAAAATATCGCCTATATTCAGACTGTCAATAGAATGACAGGCATCATGTAAAGGCATGGCTAAGATGACACCCCACCAGCAATCACCAGCTTGCCAGCAAGCCGCCCAAGAGACTGCCAAAGCGGCTTCGGACGGCAAGCGTTGCCGGGGTCGGCCGCAGGTTCGGCCTGACGATGAGACCCGCCAGATCATCTACGAGGCCGCCCGGCACGAGTTCGCCGAAAGCGGCTATGCCGCAACCAGTATGGAGACCGTGGCCCGCCGGGCCGGGGTCTCCACCAAAACGCTGTATCGGCTGGTCCCCAACAAGGCGTCGCTGTTCGAGGGCATGGTATCGGACCGGCTCGACCGCTTCCTCTCCGACGTCAACCTGAGGGCCGTCGATCACGACGACATCGAACAGGCGCTCCATGCGGCGCTGATGGCCTGCGCGGATCTCTCGCTCGACGAGGAAGTCGTCGCCCTTCAGCGCATGGTGTTGCAGGAGGCCGGCAAGGCGTCGGATATCGCCGGAACGTTCTACAGAAACGGCATTCAGCGCACCCTGGCCGCACTCGCGGACTGGCTGCGGGTGCAACAGGAGCGGGGATTGATCCAGCTCGATGACGTCGAGGAGGCCGCCGGCATGCTGCTCGGCATGGTCGCCTCGGCGCCGCGGCGCGCCGCGGTCTATGGCGGGGTGCCGCTGCCGTCGCGCGCCCAGATCGAAGCCCGGGTGCGGACCTGCGCCGCGCTGTTTTTGCGGGGCTGCGGAACCCCGGCCCGGAAGCCTTCGCCGCCATATTAACCAACGAGATGTTGCGCGGCGGGGCCGATGCGACTAAAAGCCCCTCTTCAACGGAAACCCACGCGATGGCCCATAATTACGCGATCAACGACGACGTCCACCACCAGCTTCAGGGGCCGCAGGGCCGCGCCGTCGTCAAGCAGCGCAGTGTCTATACCATTGTCACCTGCCTGCCGATCGAGGCGGACGGGCGCCCGCGCTACCGCATCAAGAGCAAGACCGAGAACATCGAGCGCGTGGTGACCGAGGAACAGATCAGCCGGCTCGACTGATCCGTTCGGCATTGTCATCGGCAAAGGCTGTCATCGGCAAAACCACATTGAACCGATGCGTCGGCTGGTACGCGCGCGGTGCAGCGGCGGTGCGCCTCGCCCGCCGTGCACCTTCTGATGCTGGCCTTTGCTGATCCGCATCACCTCCCGACATGCACCGGGTGGGTCAGGGCTGAGCGCGCGAATTTCTTCAGCCCCATCGGCTTGCCGAACAGATAGCCCTGGACCTGGTCGAAACCCATCTCGTTCGCCGCGACAAAATCGGCGCGGTCCTCGACGCCCTCGGCAACCACCTGGGCGCCGTATCCCTTGCCGAGCTCGATGATGCGACGGCANACCGTCCGCTTCAGCCGGTCGTTGGCGCAACCGGTNACGAATTGCCGATCGACCTTGAGCTCGGCGAACGGGAAGGTCTCGAGCCCCATCAGCGCCGGCCAGTCGGCACCGAGATCGTCGATCGAGATGGCAATGTTGTGAAGCCGCACCTCGCGTGTGAAATCGATCAGCATATCCAGATTGTGGATGACCTCGGCGCTTTTGATTTCGATCAGCAGTCCCCCGAATGCCGGATGCGCCGGCGTCCGCTGGCAGAGATCGCGCACCACCTGGGGCTTCTTGAGAAAGGAGACCGGCAGGTTGATCGAGATATCGGTCGGGCTTTGCTGGTCGAGCAGATAGCGCCAATCCTCCGTGGCCCGGTCGATCACGAACTCCGACAAACGCAGGCAATGCGGATCGTCGTCCTCCGGGATAAAATAGGCCGGCGGGACCACGCCCCAGGTCGGATGCCGCATCCGCACCAGCGCCTCGGCGCCGCGGCGAACCAGGGTGCGGGCATCGATCTTCTGCTGATACCACAATTCGAGCCAGCCGGCGTGCAATGCCTCGGACACATTCACCGCCGGGCTCGGTGCTGCTTCCTCAGGGAGCAGCGTCGCCACTCGCTCGCGCAAGGTGCCGGCGCCGAACGGCGTGGTGAGCGGCGGCAGCATCGCCAGACCGTATTCCTCGCCGACCTGCCGCACCGCCTTGACGATGATCGAATCGCGGGCGCCGATGGCGAGAACCTTGCCGGCGAACTGCCGGCGCACCAGGGTCTCGAGAATTTTGCCGGCCTCGATTCCGTCGACCGAGACTCCGAGCACGATGAGATCGGGAAGCCGGGTTTCAAGCACCGTTGCCAGGTCATCGGCCTTGGCGCATTCGCTGGTTACAAAACCGAGATCTTCCAGCACCTCGGTCAGGAATGTGCGAAGGTGTTTCTTGCTGTCCGCCACGCAGGCCCGCGGCGCCACCTTTCGGCGTCCGAACGTGGTGGGTCCGGTTATATTTTCGTCGTACAACTGACGTGCCATTCGCTAATGCCTCCCGATGCGGGGAGTGTCTTAACGCCGGGCATGGTTTCAAATGTGGAGAACTTGAGCGCGCAGAATTGAATTATCCGAGTAACGTTAAACCGCGCAACAAGAATAGAATCTTTGCAAATTTTTCTCTCAAACAATCGGGATCGCGGCGCGCTGACCGCTTCAATGCTGGCGAAACCGGCCGGCCGTTGATAGCGCTGTTTCTTATGGCTTGCTTTCTCGCGCGCGATGGGGTAAACGCGTGCGCATTCGAATAATCGATTTGCCTTGTTGATCGCGCCGAACCGGCTCCACTCCCCAAGACATCGCTGAAATCGGATCAAGCCCGCGCGAAGGTCGTGCGGGCGCAGCGCGCATTTGCGCATCTTGGAGAAGTAAAATGACTATCGGAACAGTTAAATGGTTCAACGCGACCAAGGGCTTCGGCTTCATTCAGCCTGACGACGGCGGCAACGACGTGTTTGTGCACATCAGCGCCGTCGAGCGTGCCGGCATGGGCTCGCTCAATGAAGGCCAGAAGCTTTCATTCGAATCGAAGCTCGACAGCATGCGCGGCAAGACCAGCGCGGAAAACCTCCGCGCTGTCTGACGCAAGAGCATCATGAGTTTGCGCGCTACCCGATCAAGAGATTACCGCGGATGTACCGGGATCTCGATCGCCAGCGCCCAATCTAGTTTGAGCATGATCTTTCCGGAAAACCGGTATCCACTTTTCCGGATCATGCTCCAAGCGACATGAGGTGAAGCCCGCCGGCCAAGCCGGCGGGCTTTATTATTTTGATATCACCGGGGCTGGTATTCCCCGGAAATGTCCTTGCCGGTGTAGTCGGTCATCAGCGCGGTTGCGGCCAGCGTGATCACGGCACAAATCGCGATATAGATCGCGATCGGATAGGACGAATGATAGGTTCCGAACAGCCACGTCGCGATCAGCGGCGCCGGACCTCCGGCGATGATCGATGCAAGCTGATAGCCGAGCGAGGAACCGCTGTAGCGCAGCCGGCCGGTGAAGCTTTCGGCGATCAATGCGGCCTGCGGACCGTACAGCATGTCGTGCGGAATCAGCGAGAGGATCACCGCCAGAAAGATCACCGTTTCCGAGCCGGTGTTGAGCATCGCGAAATAGATGAAACCGAACAGACCGGTCACCACCGCGCCGATCATGTACATGTTCTTGCGGCCGATATGGTCGGACAGATGACCGAACAGCGGAATCGAGATAAACGACAGCATCGAGGCCGCGAGCACCGCCGTGAGCAGGAAGTTGCGGGAGACGTGCAGCGTCCCGATGCCGTAGGAAAAGATGAACGCGGTGAAGATATAGAACGGCGCCTGCTCGGCCATGCGGGCGAACGCGGAAAGCAGGATTTCCTTTGGATGCTGCTTGATGACCGTCAGCATCGGAGTGGGATCCACCTTGCGCTCGGCCAGCAGTTTGGCGAATACCGGCGTCTCCAGGATGCCGAGCCGGATGTAGAGGCCGACGCCGACCAGCACGAGGCTGAGCGCGAACGGGATACGCCAGCCCCAGGCGAGAAACTGCTCACCGGACATTTGACTGAAAGCGAGTACCGCGAGATTGGCGAGGAAAAGTCCGCAAGGAACGCCAAATTGCGGCCAGGAGGCGATGAACCCGCGCGACTTATCGGTACGCGCCCATTCCATCGACATCAGCACCGAGCCGCCCCATTCGCCGCCGACGCCGATACCCTGGATGAAGCGCAGCACCGTGAGGATCACCGCGCCCCAGACGCCGATGCTCGCATAGGTCGGGACCAGCGCCACCGCGAAGGTGGCCAGCCCCATCAGCATGAGCGTCGCGATCAGGGTCGATTTGCGGCCGATGCGGTCGCCGTAATGACCGAAAATGGCGGCGCCGACCGGGCGCGCGATGAAGCCGACGGCGTAGATGGCGAAGGCCTCCAGCGTGCCGACCCACGGGTCCGAATGCGGAAAAAACAGCTTGGCGAAGACGAGGCCGGTAACGGTGCTGTAGAGGAAAAAATCATACCACTCGATCGCGGTCCCGATGGTGGCGGCGATGACGGCCCGGCGAAGCTGAATCTGATGTTCGGAGGGGCTAAGCGCGGCAGCGTCGACACTCGATGTTGTCATGAAAGGGTGCCTCCCGGGCGATGTTGTTTTTTGTGACGCTAGTATGAATTGTTTGGCAAGGGAAAGGATGCGTTGCATTCGGGTTCCAGCCGGACCCGAGGCGCTCACGCCTCGGCTTGATCGGCCAATCCCACCGCCCACAAGGCGAACGCATAGGCGATCGCGACCTCGTCGAGCCGGCTGAAGCGGCCCGGTGCGCCGCCATGTCCGGCGCCCATATTGGTGCGCAACAGCACCGGACCGCCGCCCGTCATGGTCGCGCGCAGCCGCGCGACCCATTTTGCCGGCTCCCAATAGGTGACGCGCGGATCGGTCAACCCGCCCATCGCCAGGATGGCCGGATAGTCCTTGGCCTCAATATTGTCGTAGGGCGAATAGGACAGGATGGTCCGGAAGTCGGCTGCGCTCTCGGTCGGGTTGCCCCATTCCGGCCATTCCGGCGGTGTCAGCGGCAGGTCGAGGTCGAGCATCGTGTTGAGCACGTCGACGAACGGCACCTCGGCGACGATGCCGGCGAACAACTCGCCGGCGCGGTTGGCGACCGCGCCCATCAGCATGCCACCCGCGCTGGCGCCATGGCCGACGATGCGTTTCGCGCTGGTGTATTTCGCTGATATCAACGCGCGCCCCGAGGCCGCGAAATCATCGAAGCTGTTGGTTTTTTTCTCGCGCTTGCCGTCGAGATACCAGCCCCAGCCCTTGTCGGTGCCGCCGCGGATATGCGCGATGGCGTAGACGAAACCGCGGTCGACCAGTGACAGCCGGTTGGCGGAGAACGACGCCGGCATCGCCATGCCGTAGGAGCCATAACCATACAGCAGCAGGGGTGCTTTGCCATCGCGCTTGAGATCGCGGCGATGCAAAATCGAAACCGGCACCTCGGCGCCGTCATGCGCGGGCGCCATGATGCGGGTGGTGACGTAATCGGCCGGGTTGTGGCCGGAAGGTATTTCCTGACGCTTGCGCAACTGCCGCGTCCGGCTCGCCATGTCGTAGTCGTAGGTTTCCGAGGGCGTGGTCATCGACGAATAGGAGAAGCGAAGATTCGTGGTGTCGAATTCATAGCCGCCCAAGGTGCCCAGCGAATAGGCCGCCTCGTCGAAGGCGATGGCGTGCTCGTCGGCCGTCTTGAGATCGCGGATGATGATGGCGGGCAGCGCGTTGGCGCGCTCCAGCCGCACCAGATGACCGGCAAAGAGATCGATATCCATGATGTAGACGCCGGGCCGATGCTGGATCAGGTCGCGCCAGCTGGCTCGTTCCGGCGACTTAAGCGGGGCGGTGACGATCTTGAAGTCGATGGCGCCGTCGGCATTGGTGAGAATGAACAGCTCGTCGCCACGATCGGCAATCGAATATTGCACGCCGACTTCGCGCTTGGCGACAAGGCGCGGTGACGCATCGGCGTCCGCCAGATCGATCAACCGCTGCTCGGATGTATCGTGGTCGCCGCCGGCGATCACACCAAAGCGCCCGCTGGCGCTTTCATGGATATGTGTGAACCAACCGGAATCCTGCTCCTGATAGATCAAGACGTCGTCGGCCTGCTCGGAGCCGAGGCGATGACGCCAGATTTGCAACGGGCGATGATTGTCGTCGAGCTTGACGTAAAAGAAGGCCTTGCTGTCGGCGCTCCACACCACGCTGCCGTCGGTCTCCTCAACGAGGTCGGTCAGGTCTGAGCCGTCGGCCCAGTTGCGCACCCGGATCGAGAAATATTCCGAACCCTTGATGTCCGCGCTCCAGGCTTCAAGCTTGTGGTCGGGTGAATGCCGGGCGCCGCCGAAGTTGAAGTACTCGTGATTAGCTGCAAGCTCGTCGCCGTCCANGACAATCTCGATCTCGCCGCCGTTGCGCGCCGANCGGCCGAACAATTCGTGCTGGCCGCCCTCGCGGAATTTGTGCAAATACGCGTANGGGCCATCCGGCGAAGGCACGCTGGAATCATCTTCCTTGATCCGGCCGCGCATTTCCGCAACCAGCGTCTTTTGCAAACCGGCGGTGTGGCCGAGCAGGCTTTCGGTGTAGTCGTTTTCTGCCTCGAGGTATTCGCGAATATCCGCGCTCAGGACTTCCGGATCGCGCAGCACTTCCTGCCAGTCCGCATCCTTCAGCCAGGCATAATCATCGACAAGGGTGATGCCATGGGTGGTGAATGAATGCGGCCGGCGCGGAGCGACCGGCGCCGGGCCTTTGGGTTTTTTCGGTCGTGTCACCTGATGCTCCGGTTTCAGAAATTTACGAACAGTTGCAGGGTCGCTCAGGCGCTCACGCTTTCGCCGAGCCATTCGACCGCGGCCTCGAGGCCACCCTTGCCGTGCGGGATATTGAGTGCGTTCAGTCCGACTTCGATGACGCCGAGCGTGCCCAGGATCATCGGGGCATTGACATGGCCCATATGGGCGATGCGGAACGCCTGGCCCGCGAGTTCGCCGATCCCGACGCCCAGCACCACGCCGCATTTCTCCTTGCAGTAGCGCTGCAGCGCGACCGGATCGTAGCCGTTGGACATCACCACGGTGGTGACGGTGTCCGACCGTTGTTCCGGTTCGGCGATGTTGAATCCGAGCGCCTGGCCTTCGGCCCAGACCCCGACTGCGCGGCGCACCGCCTCGGCGAGCAGGCGATGGCGCAAGTACACGTTGTCAAGCTGCTCCTCGAACAGCATGTCGATGGCCTGACGCAGCGCGAACAAGAGATGAACCGGCGCGGTGCCGGCATATTTGCGGTAATGCTCGAGGCCGTCGCGTTCAGTCCAGTCCCAATAAGGTGTTCGCAGGCCGGCGGTCTTGTGCACCTTGCGGGCGCGGTCGTTGGCGGCGACGAAGCCTAGCCCGGGCGGCGCCATCAGGCCTTTCTGCGATCCGGACATCGCGACATCGATGCCCCACGCATCCATCTGGAACGGCATGCAGCCGAGCGAGGCGACAGCATCGACCATGAACAGCGCCGGATGACCGACTGCCTTGATCGCCTTGCCGATGGCTTCGATGTCGTTGATCACGCCCGAGGCGGTATCTACCTGGACGCCAAGGACCGCCTTGATGGTGTGATCCTTGTCCTGCCGCAGGCGGGCTTCGACCTCGGCCGGCCGCACCGCGCGGCGCCAATCGCCCTTCAATACCTCGACCTCGACGCCCATCGCGGCGGCGGCATTGCCCCAGCCGATCGCGAACCGGCCGCTCTCCAGCACCAGAACCTTGTCGCCGCGCGACAGCACGTTGCTGAGAGCTGCTTCCCAGGCGCCATGGCCGTTGGCGATGTAGATGTAGGATTGTCCCGTGGTGGCAAACAGCCGGCTGAGATCGCGCAGCAGGCTGTCGGTCAGCTCCACCATGGTGTCGGAATAGATGTCGAGCGCCGGGCGATGCATCGCGCGCAGCACTTCGTCGGGCATTGTGGTGGGTCCGGGGAGCGCCAGAAATTCCCGGCCGGCGCGAACGACCATTGTTGTTATTCCTTGTTGGTAGGGCAGGTCATGCTGGAACGGCGAGTGCCCCGTTTTTTGGGTTCGTGAACCATCGCGGCACTGTCTAGAGCCTTTTCCGTTTCGATTGAATCGAAACGGAGGCTCAATTTCTTATTTTGACGCGTCTTCTTCACGCGAACCGGTATCCACCCCGGATCAAGTCCGGGGCAGGCTTTCGCTGGAAAAACGCTATAGCATGAACTTCAAACCGGCGGCACCAGCCGTGAAGTCACATCGCATCGGTCATCCGGCTTGCGGCGTTGCGCCGAAGGGCAAACGACGCGAGGTGGTTAACGTTTGGTCTCGCGGCAGCCGGCGGCTTCGGCTTCTTCGACCGAACAGAACCAGCGCGTACCCTTGCTGACCTGCATCTTGATCTGCGCATACCAGCGGCTGGTGGGCCGGTGATAGATGCATTCTCCCGAGCGGTTGATGTTGCCTTTGATGGTGCATTCCGGCGAGGGCGCGACCGGTCCAGAGGCCGACGCCAGCAGGATCACGTGGGCGGTCTCCGGCGGTTTGACGGCCCCCAGGATCGTCGTCTTCTT
>JGI24140J50213_10000184_pt1 | contig 29413 bp, 24 predicted proteins | sample BarGraIncu00222A_FD_50213 | JGI IMG/M metagenome (IMG submission 50213)
GTCGCCGACGGGAAAGGTGGCGTGCAGCCAGTGCGCGAACGGCGCCGAGAACACTGCGTCGCCGACGATGCCGTTCAGGATGCTGATCGAGGTGATGCCGATCTGAACGACGGAGAGGAACTTGGTCGGGTCGTCGTGCAGCGCCATCGCGTGCGTCGCCCCCGAGTCGCCCGCCTCGACCATGACCTGCAGCCTCGCCTTGCGACTGGTGGTGAGCGCCATTTCCGACATGGCGAACAGCGAATTCAGGAAGATCAGGAAGAGCAGAAGGGCAACGTCCATGCGTGGGCGCTGGCGTAGGCGGACGAGGAGCGTAGCAGAATCGATCCATGCACTACCTCGTCGGCGACGTCCAGGGCTGCGCCGGCGCGCTCGATCGCCTGCTCGGCGAGATCGGTTTTTCGCCTTCACAGGACCACCTCTACGTGCTCGGCGACCTCGTCAACCGCGGCCCGGCGTCGCTCGCGACGCTGCGGCGCCTGCGCGATCTGGGCGCCGCGGCAACCTGCATCCTCGGCAACCACGACTGGCATCTGCTCGCCGTCGCCGCCGGGATCCGGCCGAAGCACCGCAGCGACACGCTCGACGACATCCTCGACGCCCCCGACCGCGAGGCGTGGCTCGAATGGATCCGGCAGCGCCGCATGGCGGTGTACGAGCACGGCTGGCTGATGCTGCACGCCGGCGTCGTTCCGCAATGGGACCTGGCGCTGACGCTGGAGCTCGCCGGCGCGCTCGAGCGGCGCCTGCGCGAGGCGCCATTGCGCGACTTTCTCGATGCGATGTTCGGCAACGAGCCGTTTCGCTGGAGCGACGCGCTGCAAGGCGACGCGCGCCTGCGCTTCACCCTCAACACGCTGACGCGGATCCGCTTCGTATCCGCCGACGGCACGCTCGAGTACTCGGTGAAGGACGGCGCCACCGACGCGCCGCCGGGTTTCTTCCCGTGGTTCGACGCGCCGGGCCGCAGGACCGCCGGGACGCCGATCGCGTTCGGCCACTGGTCGACGCTGGGACTCGTCGAGCGCGGCGACCTGCTCGGCCTCGACACGGGCTGCGTCTGGGGCGGCAAGCTCACCGCGGTGCGGATCGGCGACGCGCGGCGCGAGGTGTTCCAGGTCGCCTGCGAGACCGCGAAGAAGCCTGGCTGAATCGCGCATCCAAAGCGGCGCGGCGCGCGTAGCAGGAACGACCTCCCCGGCGCACCGCCGGATCGCGCTGTCGCCTCGGCAACGTTGCAGGCGTCCGGTCATACACCTCGTGCATTTCCTCGTCGACCCCGGATCCGGCTGGCTCGTGCGCTCGCTGGTCTGCGCCGCCGCGTGTGGCGCCTGCGCCCGCGCGGTCGCGGAGCCGGCACCCGCCGGGCCTTCTCCCGGCGAAGGCGAAGCCATCGTCGCGCAAGTCGCGCCGCAACAGTTGCCGCCGGTGCTGATCCAGGGCAACTACATCAATTCGGTCGGCAGCTCCGACGCGGCGAGCGCGGGCACCGTCACTTCGAAGCTGATCGAGAACCGCCCGACCCTGCGGCCGGCCGAAGTGCTCGAGTTCGTTCCCGGCGTCATCGTCACGCAGCACAGCGGCGACGGCAAGGCGAACCAGTACTTCCTGCGCGGCTTCAACCTCGACCACGGCACCGACTTCGCGACCTTCGTCGACGGCATGCCCGTCAACATGCCGACACACGCGCACGGTCAGGGCTACAGCGACCTGAACTGGCTGATCCCCGAGCTGGTCGATCGCATCCGCTACCGCAAGGGCCCCTACTACGCCGAGGAAGGCGATTTCTCCTCGGCCGGCTCGGCCCGGATCGGCCTCTTCGATGCGCTGCCGCGCGGCATCGCCTCGGTCACGCTCGGGCAGAACCGCTATGAACGAGCCCTCGTCGCCAACTCGAAGGGCCTCGAGAGCGGCAACCTCCTCTACGCGATCGAGGCGGCGCACAACAACGGCCCGTGGGACAACCCGGAGAAATTTCATCGCCTGAACGGCGTGCTGCGCTACAGCTTCGGCGACGAATCCCACCGCTCCTCGGTCACGGCGATGGGCTATGCGGCGAGCTGGAGTTCGACCGACCAGATCCCGCAGCGCGCCGTCGACTCAGGACTCATCGGCCGCTTCGGCGCCCTCGACCCGAGCGACGGCGGCCACACCGAGCGCTACAGCCTGTCGTACCAGACCTCGCACCGCCTCGACGACGGCGAGTTTCGCCTCGATGCCTATGCCATCCGCTCGAAGCTCGACCTGTTCTCGAACTTCACGTTCTTCCTCGAGCACCCGATCGATCTCGATCCGACCGCGATCAACGGCGACCAGTTCGAGCAGGCCGAGCATCGCCAGGGGTTCGGATTCGCGACCAGCCGCTCGTGGAACCTGAAGCTCGGCGGCCACGACTCGACGACGACGATCGGCCTGCAGCTGCGCCACGACCGGCTCGACCCGGTCGGCCTCTACAGCACGGTCGCCCGCCAGCGCGTCGCGACGACGCAGGAGAGCACGGTGCGGGAAACGAGCGTCGCCCTCTACGCCGAGAATCAGGTCGAGTGGACGCCGTGGCTGCGCAGCGTCGCCGGGCTGCGCGGCGACCGCTTCTTCTTCGACGTGACGAGCTCGATCACCGAGAACACGGGCAAGAGGAATGCGGGGCTCGGTTCGCCGAAGCTCTCGCTCATCTTTGGCCCGTGGGCGAAGACCGAAGTCTTCGTCAACTATGGCGCGGGCTATCACAGCAACGATGCACGCGGCACCGTCGAGCGCCTGACGCCGAAGGAGCGCGATCCCACCGACCCGGTGACGCCGCTCGTTCGCTCCAAAGGCGGCGAGCTGGGACTTCGCACCGAGATCGTCCCCGGCCTGCAGAGCTCGCTCGCGCTCTGGCAACTGCGGCTCGGCTCCGAGCTCGTCTTCTCCGGCGACGCCGGCGACACCGAGCCGAGCCGCGCCAGCAAGCGCACCGGCATCGAGTGGAACAACCACTACATCGCGTCACGCTGGCTGCTCGTCGACGCCGACATCGCCGTGTCGCGCGCCCGCTTCACCGAGTTCGATCCGGCCGGGTCATTCATCCCGGGATCGATCGACAAGGTCGCCTCGCTCGGCCTGACCGTCGCCGACCACGGCCCATGGTTCGGCCAGTTCCAGCTGCGCTACTTCGGGCCGCGGCCGCTCATCGAAGACAACTCGGTCCGCTCAAAGGCAACGACGCTGGCGTATCTACGCGTCGGCTACAGGATCGCGCCGGACATCAGGGTCGCGCTCGACGTCTTCAACCTCTTCGGCAAGAAGGCGAGCGACATCGACTACTACTACGCCTCGCGCCTGAAAGGCGAGCCCGCAGGCGGCGTCAACGACATCCACTTCCACCCGGGCGAGCCGCGGAGCTTTCGCCTCACGTTGACGGCCTCTTACTGAGCGACTGGCGCCGGCGACGGCGCCCGGTCGCCCTGCAAAGCAGCGGGTGGACGACCCGCCGACGCCAGCGCGGTCGGGCAAGGTGCGGATGCCGGCCAGCAGGCTTTGCGGCAGCTCTTACCGGTTTGCCGTCGCCTGCCGATTCCTGCCCGCAGCAGCCCGGCTCGCGGAAAGCGCAACCACTACACTTCGCGCAGGAAGGCTGGCCGAGCGGTTTAAGGCACTGGTCTTGAAAACCAGCGGGGGCGAGAGTCCCCCGTGGGTTCGAATCCCACGCCTTCCATGACGGCGGCGCGCGATTGGCACGCCGATTGCGAACATCGAAGCTCATGGACAACGACCCTCACGATTCGGAACGCACGCGCGAGGTCTTTCGCGAATTCGCCCTGGCCTGCCGCACCGAGCGTGATCGCCTGGCCACCGCCCGCCTCGATCGGGAAGACAAGCGCTTCGAGACCGCGCTGGCCGAGCGCATCGCCGCCCAGTTCCTCGCGATGCGCGCGATCCGGGCGGCGCAGCGCTAGGCAAACCGGCCCCGGCCCATGGACGACCTGCAAAAACTCAGCGACCAGATCAGCGAGCTGCAAGGCAGCCTGCTGGCGATGGAGTGCTTTCTCAACTCGCTGACAGAAGCGCTGCCCGCCGATGCACGACCGGTCGTGCGCGCCTTCTACGCGAGCGAATCGGATGCCTTTCGCCTGGCGCTGCTGCGCTCGACCGCGCCCGAGGCCACGGTCGGTGCTTTTGAGCGCGACGTGCAGCGCGCGCTGCGCCTGCTCGGCGCGCCCGACGCCGACGCCGCCTGAGCCGACGGCGTCAGCCGATGCACGTGCGGTTCTTGCCGGTCCGCTTCGCTTCGTAGAGCGCCTGGTCGGCGCGCTCGAGCGACACCTCGATGCGCTCGGCCAGGCGATAGGCGGTGACGCCAGCTGAGAAGGTGACGAAGACCTGCTTGTCCTTGTGCATGAAGAGGCCGCCCGTCAGCGACCGCTGCAAGCGGGTCAGGATCTGCTCGCCTTCGTCGACGGGAGTTTCGGACAGCAGGACGACGAACTCTTCGCCGCCGTAGCGGGCGACGCGGTCGGTCGGACGCAAGGTCTTGCTGACGACGCCGGCGAGCGATTTCAGCGCTTCGTCGCCGGCGCTGTGGCCGAGCTCGTCGTTGAGGCGCTTGAAGTTGTCGATGTCGAGCAGGCCGATCGAGAGATACCCGCCGTTGCGCTCGACGCGGGCCTTCTCGATCTCGAAGGCCTGCATCAGGCCGCGCCGGTTGGCGATCTGCGTCAGCTGGTCGGTCGAGACCTCGTCCGACAGGCGCCGCATTTCGTCCTCGAGCTGGATGACGCGCTCGCTCAGGTCGGTCGCCCGGCTGTGTTCTTCCTGCAAGCGCGCCTGCGTCTGCTGCACCAGCGTCTGCACGGCGCGGCTTTCGTTGACCATCTCGCGGACGACGCCGGTCAGGCTTTCCAGCGAATCCGCTTCCTCGATCACCTCGGCATAGCGCCCGACGCTCTTGTGGAAGTCGCCGGTCTTCGATCCCAGCTCGCCGAGCTCGGCGAGCATCTGGTGGATCAGGCCTTTCAATGCGTCGCGCGCTTTCTCGCGCTCGCCCTTGACCTCGGAGTGGCGCGCGCGCGCGTGGTGCAGCATGTCGCTGACGGCGCGCACGCCGCGCGCCGTCAGGCCTTCCTCGATCTTCAGGCGCATCGCCTCGCACTGGCCCTTGACCCAGCTTTCGTTCTCGGCCAGGTCGCTCAGGCTCGCCGTCAGCTCATGGCACAGCTTTCCGAGCTGATCGAACAGGTGGTGGCGGTGCTGCAGGACGCGCTCGACGCGCCCGCAGAGGGCTTCCATCTCCTCCGCGAGCGGCCCTGTCGCGCCCTCGGCGGCGATGCGCGCGTTCAGGCGCGCGAGCTCCTGGGACAGCTCGCGATTGGCGTCGTCGTGCTGGGGCAGCGCCTCGTGCAGCGCGCCGGCGAGGCTGCTCGCGACGCGATCCCAGGCCGGCGACGGGCCTTGCGCCACCGGCAGATAGACGGCACTGAGCGGTGCCGCGTCGTTCGCCGCCTCGTCCGGCGCCGTCCCGGCCGTCGCGGCAGCGACGTCGACCTCGGTCGCTGCCGTGTCGCTTTCCCAGCTGTTGACGAGCTGGGCGAGCCGCTGCTGCAGGCGGCGCGAATCGCTGCGGCTGCCCGAAAGCACGCGTTGCACCCCTTCCTTGCGCCGGGCCGGAGTCCAGTTGTGGCCGCCGCGCTCGATACCGCGGACGATCCGCTCGATCAGCGTCGCCAATGCTTCAGACGACGCGCCGTTGGCTGCGTCGAACAACTGATCGGCCTGTTCCCATCGGCCCTGCCCCAGTGCCTGGCCGATCTCGGCGCCGGCGGCCTCGCCCTCGAAAGCACGCTGGGCCAGCCGGTCGACGAGCTTCTGCGCACGCAGCGGCAGCACCGGAGCGACAGCGGCGTCGCCGGCCTCGTGACGATAGGCACGCTCGTAGTTCTCCGGCGTCGGCTCGAGACGCTCGACGGCGAGTCGGCGCAGCGCCGCCTTGGCGATCTGCGCGACGGGCAACTCGCCGCCGGCAGGCTTGGCGAGGGGCGCAGGGCGCGTCGTGTCCTTGGCCAGGGGCGAAGGGCGCGTCATGTCCATGGCGGTTCCGGTCTGGGACCCGATCAGGGCCGCGATACGCGAGCCCGCGTGGCGCGCGGCGGCTCGGGCAGGTCGGCGCTGCCGGCCTTGCCGATCCATGGCGCCTTCCTCGGCAGGACGGTTTGCTGCAGCCACTCTTCGATCTCTTCGGGCGGCTGCGCCCGGCTGAAAAGGAACCCTTGCATGATTCCGCAGCCGAGGCGATGCAGGACCTCCATCTGGCGGAGGTTTTCCACGCCCTCGGCGATCACGCGCAGCCCCAGCGAGCGGGCCAGCGCGATGATCGCCGTGACGACCGCCGAGCTCTGCGGCGTCATGCCGAGATCGCGGATGAAGCTGCGGTCGATCTTCAGCTCGCTGATTGGCAGCGTCGTCAGGTAGGCCAGCGACGAGTAGCCGGTGCCGAAGTCGTCGATCGAGATCTCGACGCCGATCTCGTTCAGCCGGTGCAGCGACGGGATCACGTTCTGCAGGTCCTTCATCAAACCCGTCTCGGTGATCTCGAGCTCGATCGCGTGATGCGGCACGCCGTAGGTGGTGACGGCGTGGTGGATGTATTCGACCAGGTCGGTACGCTCGAACAGGCGGCTCGGCAGGTTGACGGCGATCGAGTCGTCGAAGCCGAAGTTGTCTTTCCACAGGCGCGCCTGGCGCGCCGCTTCGCGGATCGCCCACTCGCTGAGCGGCGTGATCAGTCCCGTCTCCTCGGCGAGCGGGATGAAGTCGCCCGGCGCGACGAGCATGCCGTGGCGGCGCCAGCGCATCAGCGCCTCGGCGCCGACCATTCGCGCGCCGCGCACGTCGACCTTCGGCTGGTAGTGCAGGACCAGCTCGTCGCGCTCGATCGCCTTGTGCAGGGCGCTTTCGAGCTCGAGCTTCTCGCGCCCCTGGCCGGCCAGGCTCGGCCGATAGACCGACGACGAATTGCGTCCGGCCGACTTGACCGAATACATCGCCACGTCGGAGTTGCGCAGCAGGTCGGCGACGCTCGTCCCGTCGCGCGGAAAGATGGCGATGCCGACGCTGGCGGTGACGAAGCACTCCTGCATGCCGATCGTGATCGGCATGCGCATCGCCTCGAGAATGCGCTCGGCGACGCGCTCGGCGTCGCGCTCGTCGGTCACTTCGGGCAGCAACGCGACGAACTCGTCGCCGCCGAGCCGGCCGACAGCCTCCAACGTGCGGTGCGAGCGCACGCCAACGGTCTCGAGCGAGCTCTCGAGGACCTGGTCGGAGTGGCGCACGCACGAGCGCAGGCGCCGCGCGACCTCGACCAGCAGCTCGTCGCCGGCGCCGTGGCCGAGCGTGTCGTTGATGACCTTGAAGCGGTCGAGGTCGATCAGCAGCAGCGCAACCTGGTGGCTGAGCCGGCGCCCGTGCTCGAGCGCACGCTCGGCGCGCCAGATCAGCTGGCGCCGGTTCGGCAGCCCGGTCAGCGTGTCGAAGTTGGCGAGATGGCGGATCCGGTCTTCGGCGAGGCGCCGGTCGGTCACGTCCTGGACGATTCCGGTATAGCCGACAAGATTGCCGTGCTCGTTGAACTCGGGCTCGGCCTCGATGTGGACGATGCGCTGCCGGCCGTCGACGAGGCGCGCGTGGATGTCGGTCGCCAGCACCGTGCTGCGCTCCATCGCGTTGTGCGTCAGCTCGACGAAGGCCTTGCGCTCCTCGTCGGGTACCATGCGCAGCAGCTTCCTGAAGTCGATCCGCTGGTCGGGGCCGATGCCGAAGACGCGCAGGCCCTCGATCGAGAACACCGGGCCGCCCTGGCCCTTGCGCCAGTCGAAGCTGCCCATGCGGGCGAGGTCCTGGGCGCGCGCCAGGCGCGACTTGCTGCGCTCGAGCTCGACCCGCGTCCTGGACGCGCGCAGCAGGTAGCGCAGCCGCCCCGCGAGCAGGCTCCATTGCGTCGACTTGACGAAGAAGTCGGTCGCACCGGCTTCGTAGGCGCGCGTGATCGAGGCGTCGTCGTCGAGCCCGGTCAGCATCAGCACCGGCAGCGACTCGAATCCCGGCAGGACGCGCAGCTCGCGGCAGGTCTCGAAGCCGTCGAGCTCGGGCATGACGGCGTCGAGAACGACGATGTCGGGCAGGAAGTCGGCGAGCGCGCGGATCGCTTGCCCGCCGCCCGTCGCCTCGGTGACGGCAAAGCCCTGCTCCTGCAGCGCCACCGAGGTGAGCAGCAGGTTGACCTCGTCGTCGTCGACGAGCAGCACCCTCGGCCGCTCCGGCAGATCGTCGGCGAACGTCTCGCTTCGCAGGCTCATGGGGTTTGACTGCGCATCGGCTGCACGGCTTGTAGCACGACGCCCATCTCCTGATCCACCGCATCGAGCAGCTCCGGGAGCCCGGCGAACGCCTCCTGTCGTACTGCGGCCTCGATTTCGGCACAAAGTCTCGACAGGCGCAGGGCGCCGATGCTCGCCGACGACGACTTGATCGTGTGCGCGACGTGGCGGACCGCCGCCATGTCGCCCCCTCGGCGCGCCTCGCGCAACTGCGGCAACAGGCGAAGGACCGAGCCTTCGAAAGCGCGCAACACCCGCTCGAGCAGGTGGTTCTGGCCGCTCGGGTCGAGGTCGCGGAGGCGCTGCAGGGCCTCCTCGTCGAGCACCGGGGTCGGGGCGGGAATCACGGCGTGTTGTTCTCGATGCGAGGCGCGATGGCGGGTTGCGGATGCGGCGCGCGGTGCGAATCCGCCGCCCTCGCCGCACGGGGTATTTTCGGCGCGAAGGCGGCGGACTTGAACCGGCGGCCCGCCAAGTCTCCGTGACGGCTGCCTGCTGTCGTCGCCGATGTACCGCGCTGCCGCGCTCCGAGCGGTTCGCCTTCGCTCGCGCTCACTCGAGAGCCGCGGCGCCCTGCAAAGCGCGCAGTTGGGCGCGATTGATCTCGGCCACGCTCATCAGGAGATGCTCTGCGGCCTCGCGATAGTCGAACAGCGATTCGCCTTCGGCGGCACGAACCATCGCCAGGTACGGCTGGAACGGGCCCTCGTTCTTCACCAGTGCTCGGTAGACGCGCTCCGGAACCGGAATCGAGCCGAGCAGCTTGGCGAAGGTCTCGCCGAACATGCGATCGAGCAGCGAGAAGACTCCGCAGATGAAGACCTCGTTCCTCATCTCCTCGTCGCCCGAGCCGGCGACGAGCTCTTCCATGAGGAGGCCGCGCCGCACCGCGGCGAACATGACGGGACGCAGGTTGACGTCCTTGCTCGCTGTCGCGAGCAGCAGCGCGAGCCAGCGCTTGAGCCTCTGGTAGCCGAGCATCATGATGGCGTGGCGGAACGAGCTGATCTCGACGCGCAGGCCGAAAGCCGGCGAGTTGATGTAGCGCAGCAGCTTGAAGGCGAGCGACGGGTCGCGCTTGAGCGTGTTCTCGAGCTTGTCGATCGGGTCCTCGTTGTCGACGCGGCGGATCAGCTCGACGATCACCTGCTGGTCGGGCTGCGCCACGGGCTTGCCGGTTCGTGCCGCCGTGCTGTTGAGCGCGTCGTCGATTGGCCAGCCGAGCACGGCATGGGCACCGCGCGCGAAGCTCGCCTCCATGTCGGCGACGGTGCGTACGCCCGACTGCACGTGGGCGATCGCGCGCGTCACTCCGGCCGGCGCGACCATGCCTTCGCCGACGCGGCGCTCGTCGGCGAGGTCGATGATCGAATACTTGAAGCAGGGCAGCACCTCGCGGGGCAGCTCGGCGTTCGGCCGGCCCTTCAGCAGCAGCGTGTTTCCCGCCGCGTGCAGGCGCACCAGCGCCTCGACGTTGGCCGCATCCGAGGCCATGAAGTTCGGCACCTCGACCATGAGGTTGGCCGACGGGCTCGCCTGCAGCAGGTCGTGGAGAAGGCTTTCGCTGACGACGTTGAGCGAGACCGTGCCCCCCGAGGCCGGCCAGACATCGCCGACCGCGTGCAGGAGCTGGGCGACGTCGAGCGTCGCGTCGGGACGCAGCGGGAAGACGGAAAGACGGGTTGCCGCAACCGCGCGATTGCGGTCGATGAAGGGCGAATAGCCCAGTGCCACCTGGCCGAGGATCGCGACATCCAGCACGTTGGGGGCCTTGCTCCAGACCGCCGGGCGCCCCACCCGGGCCCCGATTCAGTTGCCGTTCACGTACTGGAACAACGACAGGCGCTGCACCATCGCGTACGACTTCAGCGCCGCATCGTAGCCGTTCTGCTCGTTCTGGAAGTTCGAAATAGCGCTCACCATGTCTACATCTTCCGCATTTGACTGAGTTGTCGTGGCGGCGAGGTTCTGGGCGTTGAGACGGTCTGTGACGTTGCCGATGCTGTTCAGCACATCGCCGGCGACACCGCGGGCGGCTTCGAGCTGGTTCATCACCGAATCCATGCTCTGCAGTGATTCGGCATTCGACTGGGCGATCTGCGAGCCGGTGCGCCCGGGCGTCGACAGGTCGGCGATCGCCTTGTCGAGCGCGCCGAAGACGCTTTGCGTCGGTGTCGACGGCGTGATCTGGAACTGGTCGCCGGAAGATGGCGTGCCGCTGACGGCCACCGTCATGCCGTCGACCGTAATCGCCTGGCCCGAGACATAGGGCGCCGCCGTGACTGCCGTCGGCGCGCCGTTCTTCAGGACGGCGTAGGTCGTGACGCCGCCGCTCACGGAAAAACTCAGCGTGTAGTTGGCACCGGTGAGGGCGCTCGGGTCGGAGACCGATCCGACGTCGATCGTCGCGTCGGTGACGCTCGGGTCGGCGCTGGTCGCGAACACGCCGTTGCCGGTGGGCGCCGTCATCCACACGGCGTTGCCGTCGGTCGTCAGCGGCAGGTTGGTGCCGCCGCCGGCCAGCGTCTGCCCCGGCGCGGCGGCGTACTGCACGCCGCTTGGCGTTTCGACGAAGGGCTTCTGCGTCGACGCCTGGCCGCCGAAGATATAGCTACCGGCGCCGTTGCTGGTGTTGGCGATATCGAGTATCTGGCCGCGGATCGACTGCAGCTGGGTGGCGATCGACTGGCGGTCCGTATCGCTCAAGGTCGCGTTGCCGGCCTGCACGAGCAGTGCGCGCGCGCTCTGCAGCAGGTTGCCGGCGTCGCCGAGCGAGCTCTCGGTCTGCGTCATCACCGTCTGGCTCGCCGCGACGGCGCGCTGCGTCGCCGTGATCTGGCCCTGCGCGGCCACGGCCCGTGCTGCGATCGCGGCGGCCGCCGGGTCGTCGCTCGCCTCGTTGACGCGCTTGCCGGTCGTCATCTGGTTCTGCAGGTTCGACATGTCGAGCTGGCGCTGCATCAAGGTGGCGATGCCGGTCTGGTAGGCGTTGGCGGTGCTGATGCGCATGGCGGGCGGTTCCGTGACGAGAAAAGGCGGTTCAGGCGCTGCTGATCGACAGCAGGCTGCTGAACACGGTCTGGGCGATCTGCAGCATCTTCGCCGCCGCCTGGTAGCTCTGCTGGTACTGGATCAGGCGCGCCGCTTCCTCATCGAGGTTGACGCCCGACTGGTTCGAGGCGGCGGTTGTCGCGGCGGTGGAGATGGCGTCCGATTGCGTCGCCGCGGCCATCGCGCTCTGCACGCGCACGCCGACGTTGGCGAGGGCGCTGGCATACGCATCGGTGACGTTCTGGCCGGCGGCGACGCTGCCGCCGACGCCGACGATGTTCGCCGTGCCGAGAGCCAGCATGGCGTTGGCGTTGCCATTGTCGGCGGCCGGATACGCGGTCTTCGCGACGACCAGCGAATCGCCGTTCTTCGGCGTGCCGTTGAGACCGAGCTGCCAGCCGTTCAAGGCGATCGGCTGCCCGGCCGCCACCGTGCCGGTGCCGGTGACGGTCGGCAGGGCGCCGGTCGTGTCGACCAGGCCGTAGCTGTAGTCGCCACTGTTGTCGGTGAAGCTGATCGTCGCCGTCAGGTTCGGGTTGATGGACGGGTCGACCACCTGAAGCGAGGCGACTGACGCGGTGCCGGTGTTGGCGACGTTGAGCGAGGCCTGCACCGGCGAGGCGGCGGCGATGCCGCTCGGATCGGTCAGCGTCAGCGCCATGCCGCTCGCCGCCGTCGATACCGGGCGCAGGATGAAGCCGTCGCGCGCGGCCGGCAGCGGTGTCGCGATGTTGATCTGGAAACCGTCGACGACATCGCCGTTCGCGACCGTCTGCGAGCTGCCGTCGGACAGCCGCGTCAGCTTGTACTGCCCGGCCGGCAGCGTTGGATCGGCCGTGAGCTGGTAGTCGCTCGGCTGCAGCGCCTTCGGATCGACGACGCTGATGCTGACGCTCGAGACCCGCGTGCCGCTGCCGTTCACGTACGACGCGACCGGAACGCCGCCGGACATCGCGTTGTTCGACGAAGGCAGCACGTCGGGCGCCCCGGTCGACAGCAGCGGCGGACCCGCCGCGGCGGGCGTGCCCCGGTCGAGGCCGAGCGCCTGCTGCGAGTTCATGGCGCCGGCGATCGCCGCGGCGAGCTGGCCGAGCAGGCCGCGCGCATCGGGGATGTCGTGGTTCTGCACGCGCAGCAGGCCACTCACCGAGCCGCTGGCGATGAAGCCGTCGGGGAAGGTCGTCGTCGCGCTGCCGTTGCTGATGCCGACCTGGATCTTCGACGGATCGTAGACATCGGGCACGGCGGCGAGAGCCGTCGCATTGCTGCCGAGCACGAGGGTCTGCGAGCCGCCGAGAAAGATCCCGACCGTGCCGTCGGCCGCGGCGAGAGTGGTCACCCCGGCCAGCTGCGACAGGCTGTTGATCGCGGTGTCGCGCTGGTCGAGCAGGCTGTTCGGCGGCTGGCCGCTCGCCTGGGCATTGGTGATCTGCTTGTTGAGGTTGGCGATCTGCGTCGTCAGCGTGTTGATCGAGGCGACCGAGGTGCGCAGCTGATCGGCGACGCCGGCCTGCTGCTCATCGAGCCGGCTCGAGGCGTTGCTGAAGTCGCTCGCCATCGTGCCGATGCTCGCCAGCGCCGATTGCCGGGCCGACGAATCCTGCGGGTTGTTGGCCACGTCGACGAAGCTGTTGAAGGCCTGCTGCGCCGCATAGCCGAGCCCCGACTGGTCGGTCCCGAACACGCTTTGCAGTTGCTGCAGCTGCGTGCTGCGCGCATCGTCGGCGGCGGCGATCGAGGCCGAGGTCGCAGCCTCGCGGGTCAGGAAGTCGCTGTGCGCGCGCGTCACCGTCGCAACGTCGACGCCGCTGCCGAAGAAGCCCGAACCGGTCTGCTGGCTGAACGAGGTCTCGAGGTTCGCGGTCTGCTGCGAGTAGCCCGGCGTGTTGGCGTTGGCGATGTTGTTGCCGGTGACGGTGAGCTGCGCATAGCTCGCCGCCATCGCCCGCGAGCCGATGTTGAGCAGTGAAGAAATGCTCATGCCTGCACCGCGTTCACGCCGAGGCGCGCTGCACCCGCAGCGTCGTGTTGATGACACGCGCCAGTTTGTCGGCGTAGGCCGGGTCGGTGGCGTAGCCGGCACGCTGCAGGCCTTGCGCGAACCCGGCCGCCGAGGCGGCGTTCGCCGGCGCTTGAGCGGCCTGCGCGACGACACCAGCGTAGCGTGGGCTGTCCTTAAGCAAGCGCGCGTAGTCGAGGAACGATTCCTGGTCAGATGCGTAGGCGCGAAACTTTGCCGTCACCTTCTGCGCCTCGCCGGCGACGTATTCGGTCGTCGTGATCTCGGCGACGGCTCCAGTCCAGCCGGCGCCGGCCTTGATTCCGAACAGGTTGTGCGAACTGCTGCCGTCGGCGTTCCTGATCTCGTGGCGGCCCCAGCCCGTTTCGTGCGCGGCCTGGCCGATCATGAACGCCGCGGGGATGCCGCTCTGCGCCGCTGCGGCGAGCGCCCCGGCCTGATGCGATTGCACGAAGTCGGCTTGCGACTGCGATAGCGGCGTCACGGTGGCGGCAGCCGCGGACCCGGCGGTCGACGCGGCGGCGGCCGGCGGCGCGGCGCTGCCACCCATCTGTCGTTCCAGCTGGCGCTCGATCGCCGCGGCGAGGCCTCCGGGCAGGCCCGTCATCTTCGCCGCGTACTGCGCGTCGAGCATCTCGGTGCCGAGCTGCGTACCGGCGTTGTCGAGCATGCCGGAGCTCAGCGTCGCGTCGCGCATGCTCTTCATGAGCTGCTGCATGAAGATCGCCTCGAACTGCTTCGCGGTTTCCTTGATCGCCGCCTTCGGGTCGCGCGCCGCGGCGCTCTTCAGCGCGTCGATCGACATCGCGTTGGTCGCGCCCGTGGGCAACCCCGACATCGCCGGCGCCATGGCCGAGCCCATCAGATGACTTCCAGCTCGGCCGTCAGCGCGCCGGCCGATTTCATCGCCTGCAGAATCGCGAGCAGATCCTGCGGCGTCGCGCCGAGCGAGTTGAGCGCCCTGACGACGTCGGCGAGCTTGGTTCCGGCGCCCATCTGCACGAGCGAGCCGGCCTGCTGCGTGATCGTGATGTCGGATTTCTGCGTCACCTCGGTCTGTCCGACCTTGGCGAACGGCCCGGGCTGGCTGACCGAAGGCGTCGTGCTGATCGTGACCGAGAGGCTGCCGTGGGCGACGGCGCACGCCGCCAGCGTCACCGCCTGGTTCATGACGATGGAGCCGGTCCGCGCGTTGATGACGACCTTGGCGGAAGGAGCCTGCAGCTTGACGTCGAGGTTCTCGATCTCGGCCATGAAGGCGACGCGCGCGTCGGCCGAGGCGGGCATGCGTACGCGCACGGCGCGGCCGTCGATTGCGTCGGCCGTGCCGCTGCCCATGCGATCGTTGATTGCGCGAACGACCTCGCGCGCGGTCGCGTAGTCGGAGGCGCTGAGGTCGAGCTGGATCGAATCGCCCTGGTTCATCGGCGTCGCGACGCTGCGCTCGACCGTCGCACCCTCGGGAATGCGCCCGGAGGCCAGCGTGTTGATCTGCACCTTCGAACCCGACGCCGATGCGCCGGCGCCGCCGATGATCAGGTTGCCCTGCGCCATCGCGTAGATCTGCCCGTCGGCGCCCTTCAACGGCGTCGAGATCAGCGTGCCGCCGCGCAGGCTCTTGGCGTTGGCGAGCGAGGAGACGTTGACGTCGATCGTCTGGCCCGGCTGCGCGAACGGGGGCAGCTGCGCCGTGACCATCACGGTGGCCAGGTTCTTGAGCTGGATGCTCGAGCTGTTCGGCGCCGTCACGCCCATCTGCTGCAGCAACGCGAGCAGGCTTTGCGTCGCGAACGGAGCCGAGGTCGTCTGGTCGCCGGTGCCGTCGAGGCCGACAACGAGCCCATAGCCGACCAGCTGGTTCATGCGCACCCCCTGGACGGAGGCGACCTCCTTGATCCGTGCCGCTTCGGCCGGGGCCGGCCACCACAAGGCGGCACTGGCCAGGAGCGCCGCGAGGACGAGCGAGGCGCGCAGGATTCGTTCGGTCGGGGTCATCTCGGAAGCACCGTGGGCAGCTTTCCGATTCTTCAAGAACCTAAATCGGCAGAACGTTCAAAAAGAAGCGGCTCAGCCAGCCTATTCCCTGGGCATCGGCCTGCGCACCTCGGCCGCGCTGCTCGATGCGCACGTTGGCGATCTGCGCCGAGGCGACGAAGTTGCCCGACTGGATCATGCGCGGGTCGACCTGGCCGGAAAAGCGCAGCACGTCGACGTTGTGATTCACGCCGATCTGCTTTTCCCCGGCGATGAGCAAGTGCCCGTTCGGCAGCACGCCGGTGACCACCGCGGTGATCGTCCCGGAGAAGTCGTTGCTGTTGGCGACCGTGCCGGCACCGGAAAACGAGTTGTCGGAGCTGCCGGCGGCGCTGGCACGATTGAGCGAATTGACGCTGAGCAACGGGAACGCGGTGATCGCGGCCGTGACCTTGCCCGTCTTGTCGATCGTGCTCGTGCTCGTCTGCGTCGCCGAGATCTTCTCGGTGATCTGCACCGTGATCGAATCGCCGACGAGACGGGCCCGATAGTCCTCGAACAGCGGCCGGTACTGGCTGGCCTGGAAGATCGAGCCGTTGTGGATCTCGGGTACCGGAACGACCGGCGGCGCCATGTAGGTGGGCGTCGCGACCTCGACCTTCGGCGTCGGATAGAGCGTCTCGCAGCCGCAGAGCGCGACCAGGAGCGGCAAGGCCAGCGCGGCGCGCGCGTTTCGGTTCGTCGTCATCATGCGAGCTCAGAGCTGCGAGAGTTTTTCGAGCATCTGGTCGGAGGTCTGGATCGCCTTCGAGTTGAGCTCGTACGAGCGCTGCGTCTGGATCATCTGCACCAGCTCCTCGACGACGTTCACGTTCGACGTCTCGACGAAGCCTTGCTGCAAGCTGCCGAGCCCGTTCGTCCCCGGCGTTCCCGGGGTCGGCGTCCCGGATGCGGCGGTCTCGCCGTAGATGTTCTGCCCTTTCGGCTCGAGGCCCGACGGGTTGATGAACCCGGCGATCTGCAGTTGCCCGACCGTCTGCGCCAGCGCCTGGCCGGGCAGGACGACGCTGACCGTGCCGTCGCTGCCGATCGTCACGCTCTGTGCCGTCGCCGGAATCGTGATTCCCGGCTGCACCGTGTAGCCGTTGCTCGTGACGAGCTGGCCCTGCGCACTCACCTGGAACGAGCCGTCGCGCGTATAGCCGGTCGTGCCGTCGGGCATCTGGACCTGGAAGAAGCCCTTGCCCTGGACCGCCATGTCGAAGGGGTTGCTGCTCTGCTGCAGGTTGCCCTGGCTGAAGTTGCGCGAGGTCGCGACGGCGCGCGTTCCCAGGCCGACCTGCAGGCCGGTCGGCAGCACCGTCTGGTCGCTGCTCGCGGCGCCAGCCTGGCGCAGGTTCTGGTACATCAGGTCCTCGAAGACCTGGCGCTGGCTCTTGAAGCCGTTCGTCGAGACGTTGGCGAGGTTGTTCGAGATGGCGTCGAGCTGCATCTGCTGCGCTTCCATCCCGGTCTTCGAAATCCACAGCGATCGCATCATGGCGCGGCTCCGGTCAATGCGGCGATGGTGGGGCCCGAGCGGCTGCGGCAAGCGTCGAAAAGCGGGGTGGATCGCGGCCATTCACCGTCGATCGGCCGTACGAGCGAAGGCCGTGGGCGAATTCCCGCAGCAATTGATCCGCCGCAAGGACAGGGACCGGTCACGGTGAAATGCTGGCGCCTTCGACTTCGTTCATCAGGGTGACGGCATGGCAAGCGAGATCCGATTCGGTCTGAACGGCCGGCACGTCGCACTCGACGTCGAGCGCGACCGCACGCTCCTTTCGATCCTGCGCACGGAGCTCGAGCTGACCGGCGCGAAGTACGGCTGCGGCCAGGGCCTGTGCGGAGCATGCACCGTCCTCGTCGACGGCAGGGCCACGCGAGCCTGCTCGACCCCGCTTCACGCCATCGCAGGCAAGGAAGTCGTCACGATCGAAGGGCTTGCGTCCGGCGAGCGATTGCATCCCTTGCAGCAGGCCTTCATCGATCACGGTGCATTCCAGTGCGGCTACTGCACGCCGGGGATGCTGCTCTCGGCGCATGCGCTGTTGCGCGAAACTCCGAAACCCTCGCGAGCGGCGATCGTGGCGCACCTGGAACGCAACCTTTGTCGTTGCGGCGCCCACCAGCGGATCGTTGCCGCCATCGAAGCCGCTTCACGGGCATTGGGGCAAGCATCGTGAGCGCGTCGTCGGGGTTGAGCCGTCGCAGCTTCTTCAGGCTCGCCGGCGGCGGCGTGGTCATGCTGGTTGCACTGGGTCCACTGACGCTTCGCGCGCAGGATGCGCCGCGCCTCTACCCGGAGGATTTCAACGCCTACCTCGTGATCGGCGAGAACGGCCGGGTCACCGTCTTCTCGGGAAAGATCGAAATGGGCCAGGGGGTCATGACTTCGCAGGCCCAGATGGTGGCCGAAGAGCTGGGCGTCGAGCTCGCAGCGATCGACATGGTGCTGGGCGACACCGAGAGGTGCCCGTGGGACATGGGGACCTTCGGTTCCCTGACGACCCGCATGTTCGGACCAGCGTTGCGCGCAGCCGCGGCCCAGGCCCGGCTCGTGCTCATCGCGCTGGCCGCTGAACGCCTCGGTGTTCCGGCGGAAAGACTCGAGGTCAGAAACGGCGTCGTCTCCGTGACCGGCGATCCGGGCCGGACGATCGGCTACGGAACGCTTTCGAAAGGCGCCCGGATTGCGAAGGTCGTGGACGAAAAGGCGGTGCTGCAGGCCGCGTCCGGATTCCGCGTGATGGGCACGTCACCCAGCCGGCTCGATGCACGCGCAAAGGTCACGGGAGCGGCAAAGTACGCGGCCGACCTGCGGCTTCCCGGCATGCTCTGTGCGCGAGTCCTGCGCCCGCCGGCGCACGGCGCGACATTGATGCGGCTGGACAGCTCCGCTGTCGAGCGGACGCCCGGTGTGACGCTCGCCCGGCGGGGCGACCTCGTGGCCGTGCTGCACGCCGATCCCGACCGCGCCGAAACGGCGCTCGGGCGGCTGAACGCGCAGTGGCGCGTGCCCGAGTCGAAGCTGGATCAAGACAACATCTTCGACCACATCGTCGCGCAGTCGACCCAGCAAAAGGAGCTTGTCAATCGCGGCGACCTGGCGGCCGCGCGGGCGCGCTCCGAACGGGTGTTCGAGGCGATCTTCAAGAAGGGTTATGTCGCCCACGCGGCCATCGAGCCGCACGCGGCGCTGGCCGAGGTCAAGGACGGAAGGGCTACGGTCTGGGCGTCGACGCAAACGCCGTTCCCGACGCGCGACCGGATTGCCAAGGTCCTCGGCCTCGACGCCCGCAGCGTTCGGGTGATCACGCCGTTCCTCGGCGGAGGCTTCGGCGGCAAGAGCGCGGATGCCCAGGCCGTCGAGGCGGCACTGCTGGCGCAGATCACGGGCACGCCCGTGCAGGTGGCCTGGTCGCGTGCGGAAGAGTTCTTCAACGACACCTTCGACCCCGCCGCGGTGGTGAAGATCGTTTCGGGAATCGATCGGGACGGCAGGATCTCGCTGTGGGACTATTCCGTCTACGCCGCCGGTGAACGAGGAGCCACCACGTTCTACGACATCGCCGATGCACGCATTCGCTCCGCCGGCCGAACCGCCTACGGATCCGACGCGGAGGGAGAACGCGTTCACCCGTTCGCCGTCGGCCCGTGGCGGGCGCCGGGCGCGAACATGAATGTCTTCGCGACCGAATCGCAGATCGACACCATGGCCTCGGCGGCAGGCATCGACCCCTTCGAATTCCGGATGAAGAACCTGAAGGACGCGAGGATGCGCCGCGCCCTTGCCGCAGCGGCCCGTGCGTTCGGCTGGACGGCGGCGGCCGCGCCGAGCGGACGCGGCTTCGGGATCGCGTGCAGCGTCGACGCCGGAACCCACGTCGCAACGATGGCCGAGGTGAAGGTCGATCCGGCAACCGGCCGGGTCCACGTGCTGCGCATCGTCTGCGCGCAGGACATGGGCATCGTCGTCAACCCCGAAGGCGCGAAGATGCAGATCGAAGGCGGCATCACGATGGGCCTCGGGTATGCGCTGGGCGAGGAGTTGCGGTTCCGCGGCGGCGAGATCCTCGACCGCAATTTCGACAGCTACGAGATCCCGCGCTTCAGCGGGGTTGCGCGCGTCGAAGCCGTGCTCGTCCAGAACGACGATCTGGCGCCGCAGGGGGGCGGAGAGCCGTCGATCACGACTGCCGGAGCGGTCATCGCCAATGCGGTCTTCGATGCGACCGGGGCAAGGGTGCTGCGCTTGCCGCTGACGCCGGAGCGCGTGCGCTCGGCCTTCGATCACCGCGTCCCGACGGCGGCGTCCGGCTGAACGCCTCGCGGCCCGTGCTCCCTCGCCCAAGTGCCGCTCGTGGTCAGCTGTCATGATGCTCGGATGTCAAGCACATTGCACAGGCATGTACCGGTGACGCGGCGTATCGACACCTCGACGCCTGCACTTCGCACAGAAGGACTGACGCGTCGGTTCGGCGCGCATACGGTCGTGGACAACGTGAGCCTGTCTGTTGCCGAGGGGGAAGTGTTCGGCCTTTTGGGACGCAATGGCGCCGGCAAGAGCACGTTCATCAAGATGTTGACGACTTTGCTGCCGCCGACCGCGGGCAGCGCGATGGTCGAGGGCTTCGACATCCTCCGCCAGCCCGCGCGCGTGCGCGAGGTCATCGGCTATGTGCCCCAGGCGTTGTCAGCAGACGGAGAACTCACCGGCTACGAGAACCTGCTCGTCTTCGCCCAGCTGTACGACATTCCACGCGCGCTGCGCCAGCAACGCATCGGGGAGGCCCTGGACTTCATGGGGCTGAAGGGTGCGGCGAGCAAGCTGGTGGCAACCTATTCCGGCGGGATGATCCGGCGCCTGGAGATCGCGCAGTCGATGCTGCACCGGCCCAAGCTGCTGTTTCTCGACGAGCCCACGGTCGGTCTCGACCCGGTTGCGCGGGAGACGGTCTGGGCCCACCTGCGCCAGTTGCGGGCCAATCTCGCGACCACCATCCTCATGACCACGCACTACATGGAGGAGGCGCAGACGTTCTGCTCCCGCGTGGGCATATTGCGCGCCGGCCAACTGGTGGCTTGCGGCAGCGTCGACGAGTTGCGGGCGATGAGCGGCGACAACGCCACCACCCTCGACGAGCTGTTTGCGTACTACACCGGTGAATCCGGGGAGGCGCCGGCTGCCTACCGAGACACGTCGAATGCCCGACAGACCGCAACGCGGATCGGGTGAGAAGAGAGACTCCACCGTGGTCCGACGCTTCCTCGTTTCAGCGGTTCGCTACGTCGCCAAGGTGGCTGCCATTGCCGGCATGGACATGCGCAAACTGCGCCACGACCCTACGGAGTTGCTGACCCGCGCGATCCAGCCGATGCTGTGGCTGCTCGTGTTCGGGCAGGTATTCGCACGCTCGCACAGCATCCCCACGGGCGGCATCGACTACTTGGCCTTCCTCGCGCCCGGCATCCTGGCGCAGAGCGTTCTATTCGTCGCCATCTTCAACGGCATCTCGGTGATCTGGGAGCGCGACCTCGGCATCGTCCACAAGTTTCTTGTCAGCCCCGCACCGCGGACCGCGCTGGTTCTCGGCAAGGCGCTGGCCGCCGGAGTTCGAGCGCTGACCCAGGCGCTCATCGTCTATGCGCTTGCGAGCGCGATGGGCGTGCAGTTGATGTGGAGCGCGCCCGCGCTGACCGGCGTGGTCGCACTCATCCTGCTGGGCTCGGCGCTGTTCTCCACCTTCTCGCTGATCGTCGCGTGCATCGTCAAGACGCGCGAGCGATTCATGGGCATCGGCCAGGTCCTCACGATGCCGCTGTTCTTCGCGAGCAACGCCATCTACCCTACCGAAATCATGCCCGACTGGCTGAAGGCGATCGCGCACGTCAACCCGTTGACGTACGTCGTCGACGGGCTGCGCTCGTTGATGGTGCCGGGTGCGGCGAGCACGCTGGGCCTGGGAAGGGACTTCGCGGTGCTCGGCCTCGGGCTGCTGGTGCTGGTCGCCATCGGCGGGCGCATGTATCCGCGTCTGATCGTCTGACCGCTCGCGCGCTACTCGTGTCGAAGCGCCTCGATCGGGTCCAGGCGCGCCGCGCGCCGTGCCGGGAAGTAACCGAACAGCACGCCGATGGCGGCCGAGAACACGAAGGACAACAGGTTGATGGTCGGATCGAACAGGTAGGGCACCCCCATCACGTCGGCAAACACGAACGACGCGACGGTGGCGATCACGATGCCGACCAGGCCGCCCAGCGCCGCCAGGGTGACCGCCTCGATCAGGAACTGCAGCAGCACTTCGCGCTCGAGCGCGCCGATGGCCAGGCGCAGGCCGATCTCGCGGGTCCGCTCGGTGACGCTGACGAGCATGATGTTCATGATGCCGATGCCGCCCACGAGCAAGCTCACCGCGGCCACCGCACCGAGCAGCGTCGTCATCACCTGCGTCGTGCCGGACAGCGTCTCGGCGAGCTGCTGCGTGTCGAGCACGTTGAAATTGTCGTCGTCGCCCTCGGCCAGCTTGCGGCGCTCGCGCAGCAACTGGCGCAGGCTGGCCTTCAGGCGCGTGCTGTCGCTGCCGTCCTCCATCGACACCAGCAGCGTGTTGACCTTCTGGTTGCCGGTGACGCGGCGCTGCAGCGTGTGCAGTGGCACGACGACCGTGTCGTCCTGGTCGTTGCCCATCGCGGCCTGGCCCTTGGAAGCCAGCACGCCGATCACCTCACACGAGAACTGCTTGATGCGCAATTGCTCGCCGAGACCGCGCGTTGCGCCGTAGATCTCGCGCCGCACCGTCTCGCCGACGATGCAGACAGCGGCGCCGGCGCTTTGTTCGTCGTCGGTGAACGTGCGGCCCGAGGCCAGCTTCCAGTTGCCGGTCGCGAACCAGGCGTTGCTGCTGCCGGTCACGCTGGTCGCCCAGTTGCGGCCGTTGCCGACCACCGTGACGCTGGCGCGCCCTTCGGGTGCCACCGCGGCCACGCCTCCGATCTGCGCCTCGATCGCGTCGGCATCGGCTTCCTTGAACGACGGTATTCCGACGCCGCCGCCCCCACCGCCCGGCCCTTGGCGCTGGCCCGGCCGCACCATCAGCAGGTTGGTGCCGAGGCTCGAAATCTGCATCTGCACCGCCTGCGTGGCGCCATGGCCGAGCGTGACCATCGTGATCACCGCGCTGACGCCGATCACGATGCCCAGAATCGTCAGGAACGAGCGCAGCAGGTTGCGTCGGATCGAACGCAGCGCGAGGAACAGCGTGTTCAGCAGCATCACGTCGCCCCTGCCGTTGCTGCCGGGGCCGTCGCCTCATCGGAAACGACGGGGTGCGGATTCGCCGCGTCGCTCTCGATGCGGCCATCGACGAAGCGGACCAGCCGCCTGGCATAGGCCGCCATGTCGGGCTCGTGCGTGACCATCAGCACGGTGATCCCGTGATCGAGATTCAGGCCGCGCAGCAGCACCATGATTTCCCGGCTGCGCTGGGTGTCGAGATTGCCGGTGGGCTCGTCGGCCAGCACGACCGCCGGCTCGGTGACGATGGCGCGGGCGATCGCCACCCGTTGCTGCTGCCCGCCGGACAACTCGGCCGGCGTGTGGTCCTCCCAACCGCCCAGGCCCACCGAACGCAACGCCCGGGCCGCGGCCGCGTGCCGCCTGGCTGCGGTCTCGCCGCGGTACAGCAGCGGCAACTCGACGTTTTCCTGCGCCGAGGTGCGCGCCAGCAGGTTGAAGCCCTGGAACACGAAGCCCAGGTAGCGACGCCGCAGCCGCGCTCGCTGGTCTCGGGACAAGGTCTCGACATGCGCGCCCTGGAACAGGTACTGGCCGCTGCTCGGCGTATCGAGGCAGCCCAGGATGTTCATCGCGGTCGATTTGCCCGAGCCGCTCGGGCCCATGATGGCGACGAACTCGCCGGCGACGACGTCGAGGTCGACTCCGGCGAGCGCCGTCAATCTGGCCTGGCCGCTGCCATAGACCTTGGTCACTCCGCGCAAGCGGATCAGGGGCAGACCGGCTGCTGTGCTCACTTGGCGGCCATCGCCTTCTGGTCGGTGATCACCAGCATGCCAGCCTGCAACTCGCCGCCGGTGATCTCGGTCATCCGGCCGTCGCTGATGCCGGGCGTCACCGGCAGCGGCACGGCCTTGCCATCGCGCAGCACCCACACCTGCCGCGCGGCCGCCGTGCTGGCGCCGGCCGCTGCCGGACTGCGCGTGCCGCTCCTGGATGGCATGCGCGGCGTCAGGCTGGCCACAATGCCGCCGCTGGCCGCCGGCCTGGCAGCGGCGGCGGCGGCGTCGATCGGCGCGAAGCGCAGCGCGCTGTTCGGCACGAGAAGCACGTTCTTGCGCTGCGTCGCGGTNATCGTCGCGGTGGCCGTCATCCCGGGCCGCAAGCTGAGGTCGCCGTTGTCGACGTCGAGGTAGGTCAGGTAGGTGACGACGTTGTCGGTGATCGTCGAGCCGTAGCCGACGCGGGTCACGCGCGCCGGGAAGTTCCGGCTCGGGTAGGCGCTGACGGTGAACGTCGCCTCCTGCCCGACCGCGACCGACCCGACGTCGGCCTCGTCGACGTACACCCACAGGCGCAATTGCTTGAGGTCCTCGGCGACCGTGAACAGCGTCACCGCCTGCAGCGACGCCGCCACGGCGTTGCCCGGATCGACGTTGCGAGTCAGGACGACGCCGTCGGAGGGCGCAGTGATCGACGCCTTCGACAGGTTCGTCTCGTCGGTCGACAGTGCCGCCCGGGCATCGTCGACGCTGGCACGAGCGCTGGCTTCGTCGGCGATCGCCCGGTCGAGCGTCGCGCGGCCGGTGTCGAGCTCAGCCTTCGACGGCACCTTGCCACCGGAGATGCGAGCCACTTCCTCGAGGCGCGCCAGGTTGGCTGCCGCTTCCTTCTCCGTGGCGACGGTCTGCGCGACCTTGGCGATCGATTCCGCCAGCGACGCACGCGAGCGCAGGATCTGGTCGCGCAGCTTGGCGGTGTCGAGCTCGACGAGGACCTGACCCTTCCTGATCTTGTCGTTGACGTCGACGTTGACCTTCGTCACGGTACCCGAGAGCTCGCTGCCGATGCTGATCGAGCGCGTCGGCTGGAGCGTGCCGTTGGCGATGACGGTCAGCGTCAGATTGCCGCGCACCGCAGCCTGCGTCGTGTAGCTCGGCGCCGCGTCCGCGGCCTGCCGCTGCTGCCACCACCACAGCGCGCCGGCAGCGATCGCCAGCCCCGCGACCCCGCCCCACAACGCGGCGTGCCGGTACCAGGGGCGCGCCGCGGGCTCGTCGAGCAAGACGGCGAGTTCATTCTTCGATTCGACTCCCGGCGACGGGGCGACGCTCTCGGCAGCAGTGCGGGAACTCATGAGCGGGGCGCGCGCGCAGCGCTGTCGGCGGCGGCCGGAGTCGAGTCGCCGGGGTCGGGAACCCAGCCTCCGCCGAGCGCCTTGTACAGGCGAACATGGTCGGCGCTGACGTCGGCACGCGCACTGGCGACGCCGTCCTGCGTGCTGAGCTGGGTGCGCTGGGTTTCCAGGACGATCTGGAAGTCCACCAACCCGCTGCCATAGCGCTGGCGCGCCAGCAGCGCGGCGTTGCTAGCGGCCTCGGCGGCCTGCTCCAGGTGGGCCAGCCGCTCGCGGTCGCCGCGGAGGGCGACAAGCGCGTCTTCGACATCCTTGAGTGCCGTCAATATCACGCTGCGATAGGTCGCTTGCGCCTGGTCGAGCGCGGCTTCCTGGGCGCGTACTTGGGCACGTGCCGCACCGCCGTCGAACACCGGAACCGAGACGCTGGCGACCAGCGCACTGATCACGGAGGCGCCGCTGGCCAGCGAGCCCAGCGTCATCGCGCTCAGGCCCACCGAACCACCGAGCTGGAAGGTCGGCCAGCGTGCCGCATCGGCCTGGTCGGCGCGGGCGACGGCGGCGGCGACCTGATCCTCGGCGGCCCTGACGTCCGGCCGCTGGCGCAGCGTCTCGGCAGGGATGCGCAACGCCAGATCGTCTGCGGCCTGCGGCACGACACCTGGCGGAGCCAGTTCGTTCGACAAGGCCGCCGGCGCCCGGCCGGTCAACACGGCGAGCGCATGGCTGCTCTGCTCGATGCTGGTCTGCAGGGTTGGCAGCTGAGCGCTCGTCTGTTCGGCCGCGGCGCGAGCCTGTTCGGCCTCGAGCGAGGTGACGAGGCCCGCCTGCAGCCGCCACTGCGTCAACTGCAAGGTCTCCTGCTGGCTGACCAGGTTGGCACGGGCGATCTCCAGGCGCGCCTGCGCGCTGCGCAACGCGATGTACTCGAGCGCCACTTCGGCAGCGATCGAGACGCGCACGTCGCCGAGGCTTGCGGCACTGGCGCGAGCTGTCGACTCGGCGGCGCGCAGCGCACTCCGGTTGGCACCGAAGACATCGACCTCCCAGTTCGCGTCCAGGCCCGCCTGTATGCTGTTGCCGGCGCCATTGCGACCGGTGCTGCGTTGTGCCGATGCCGAGCCTGCGATCACCGGCAACAATCCGGCCGCCGACACATCGCGCAGCGCCACGGCCTGGCGCAGAGCAGCTTGGGCGCCCGCGACGCTGGTGTTGGCCCGCAGCGCCTGATCGACGAGAGCCGTGAGCTCCATGTCGCCGAAGCGCGTCCACCACAGCACGAGCGGCGAGGGTCCGTTCGCCGCGACGCCTCCGGCAACCGACCATCGGGCGGGTACATCGCCTGCCTCGACGGCGCCATGATGCGAGCGCAACGACGCGCAACCTTGCACGGCGAGCGCCAGCATCAGAACGCCGGCTAGAGTCGGCACCCGACCCCCCTTCCGTTGCGCGGCGGTTCGGTCGCATTCGCCGTGACACTTGTTCATGGAAGGGCTTGGGACACTCGATCTCATTTTGCAGTGTGAGCGCCTCCCGTTCGCGCGACCTTGTCGGCGATCAACTCGGCACGATGCCCGGGACTCGGAGCGATATTGACGGCAGCGGCAAGCGCTTCCACCACACCGCACCCCATGTCCCGGAACGAGGTCTTTCCGCGGCGTTCTGCCGCCGCGCCCTCAGGCGCAGCGCTCGAGCGAGGCCACTGATCAGACCAGCAGTTGCGACGGGTCCACGTAGGCACACTCCAGGCTGCGCGCGACCGCCTCGTGCGTCACGTGACCCTGCACGACGTTGAGCCCGTCGCGCAGGTGCGGATCGTCGGCGGCGGCCCGCTTCCAGCCCTTGTCGGCGATCGCCACGGCGGGGCCGATCGTCGCGTTGTTCAAGGCAAAAGTGGAGGTGCGCGCGACCGCTCCGGGCATGTTGGCGACGCAGTAGTGGACGACGCCGTCGACGACGAAGGTCGGATCGGCGTGCGTCGTCGCATGCGACGTCTCGAAGCAGCCGCCCTGGTCGATCGCGACATCGACGACGACCGCTCCCTTCTTCATTCCGGCGACCATCTGCCGCGTGACCAGCTTGGGCGCCGCCGCACCCGGGATCAGCACGCCGCCGACGACGAGATCCGCCTCGGGGATCCTTTCGTCGAGCGCATGTGCGGTCGAGTACGCCGTCTCGACGCGATTGCCGTAGATCAGGTCGAGGTGGCGCAGCCGATCGATGTTGCGGTCGAAGATCGTGACGCGCGCGCCGAGGCCCACGGCCATCTGCAGCGCGTTCGTTCCGACGACGCCGGCGCCCAGGATCACGACATGGGCCGGAGGAACGCCGGGGACGCCGCCGAGGAGCAGCCCCATGCCGCCCTTGGACTTCTCGAGGTAGGCGGCGCCGGCCTGGATCGCCATGCGTCCGGCCACCTCGCTCATCGGCGCGAGCAGCGGCAGACCGCCGCCGGGCCCGGTGATCGTTTCGTAGGCGATGCAGACTGCGCCCGATTTCAACAACGCCGCCGTCTGCTCGGGATCGGGCGCCAGGTGCAGGTAGGTGTAAAGGATCTGGCCTTCGCGCAGCAGCAGGCATTCCGCAGGCTGCGGCTCCTTCACCTTGACGATCATGTCGGCCCAGGCGTAGATCGCCGCGGCGGTCGGCGCCAGGGCCGCGCCGGCCTGTCGGTACTGCTCGTCGTCGAGACCGATCTCGGTCCCGGCACCGGCTTCGACCAGCACCTCGTGGCCGTGCGTGCGCAACTCGCGAACGCTCGACGGCGTCAGGCCGACTCGATATTCGTTGTTCTTGATCTCTTTCGGTACACCGACGCGCATGGCAGAACTCCCAGGTAAAGGGTCAGGGGCAACGATCGAGCGCCTGCGCCAGATCGTCGATCAGGTCGTCGACATGCTCGAGCCCGACCGACACGCGGAGGAGCCCCTGCGGCGTCCTGCTCTCGGGGCCTTCGATCGACGCACGGTGCTCGATCAGGCTTTCGACGCCACCCAGGCTGGTGGCGCGAGTGAACACCTCGACGTTCGCGGCGACGCTCATCGCCGCGTCCTTGCCGCCTCGGGTCTCGAACGACAGCATGCCGCCGAAGTCCGACATCTGCTTCTTCGCCACGGCGTGAAAGGCGTTGTCTTCGAGGCCCGGATAGTGCACCGCGGAGACTTTCGGGTGAGCGCGCAGGAAGGCTGCAACCCGGCGCGCGTTGGCGCAGTGCGCCCGCATGCGGTAGGCGAGCGTCGGCAGGCTGCGCATGAGCAGCCAGCAATCGAAGGGCGACGGCACCGCGCCGCCGAACAACTGCGCCGTTCGCACCTGGGCGAAGGCATCGTCGTCGGCGCGCGTGATGGCCACGCCGCCCATCACGTCGCTGCGCCCGCCGAGGTACTTGGTGGTCGCGTGCATCACCAGGTCGCAGCCGAACTCGAGCGGGCGTTGCAGCGCCGGCGAGGCGAAGGTGTTGTCGGCGACGGCGCGCGCCCCGGCGCGATGCGCGATGTCGGCGGCGGCGGCGATGTCGACGCACTGCAGTAACGGGTTCGACGGCGTCTCGATCCAGACGATCCGCGTCTTCGCCTGCACGGCCCGCATCACGGCGTCGAGGTTCGTCATGTCGACGAAGGTGGCGCCGACCTGCCACTTCGCGAACAGGTGCTTCAGCACGTTGGCCGTGCCGTGATAGATGTCGGTCGGCGCGACGACGTGGTCGCCCGGCTGCAGGCCCTGGAAGATCGCCGTCACTGCCGCCAGCCCGGAGCCGAAGGCCGCGCTCGAGGTTCCGCCTTCGAGCGCCGCCAGCGCTGCCTCGAGACCGTTGCGGTTCGGGTTGTGGTTGCGCGAATAGAGGAAGCCGTGCGGGTAGCTGCCGTCGGCCCCTCGCTCGAAGGTCGTCGAAAGATGGATCGGCTCGACGACCGCACCGGTGGCCGGGTCGACGCCATGACCGGCGTGCACGGCCAGGGTTTCGAATCGGTATCTCTTGGAGGTCTTCACGGCAAGCGCCCCTGCGGTCGGTCGGGGCGACCATCTTAGGGCGATTGCCGGACCGCTCCCGCAAGTCCGTCGGTGACGGCGCCGCGCGAGGCTCGACGAGCTTCTGCGCCGAAGAATCAGCTCGCCGACAACAGCTGCTGCGCCGCCTTGTCGTTGCTCTCTGCGGTCGAGAGCGACTTCATCTGCGCCTCGAACTGGCGTGCTGCGGCGATCATCCCGACCATGGTCTCGACGGCGCTGACGTTGGAGCCTTCGAGCGCGCCGTCCTGAACGCGCGCCGTCGCATCGGCCGACAGGTCGCCGTCTGCGCCACGGAACAGGCCGTCGGTGCCGCGCGTCAGCGGCGCTTCGGGCGTGACGAGCTTGAGCTTGCCGATCGAGTTGCTGCGGCCGGCCGCCGTCGTCGCGCTGACCGTGCCGTCGCTGGCGATGCTGACCGCCGTATCCGGGGGAACCTGGATCGGGCCGCCGTCGCCCAGGACGGTGAGCCCCGAGGACGTCGTCAGCGTGCCGTCGGCGGCGATGTCTAGCGAGCCGCCGCGCGTATAGGCCTCGGTCCCGTCGAGGCCCTGCACGGCGAGCCAGGCGCCGCCTTTCATGGCGACGTCGAGATT
>JGI24140J50213_10000185_pt1 | contig 29356 bp, 17 predicted proteins | sample BarGraIncu00222A_FD_50213 | JGI IMG/M metagenome (IMG submission 50213)
ACAGCAATTTCTGCTGTTGGCCATGCAAAAACAAAGTCTGCGCGTAAGTGATGTGAACACATTGCAATATATCCTCCACCATAAGCCTTGCGGGTAATTACNGTCAGTTTAGGAACTGTTGCTTCTGAATAGGCNTATAAGATTTTTGCGCCATGGCGAATAACACCTGCATGTTCCTGATCAACACCCGGAAGATAACCCGGAAGGTCGACAACTGTAACAAGCGGAATATTAAATGCATCGCAATAACGGATAAAACGGGCTGCTTTATCGGATGAATCACAGTCAAGTACACCGGCTAAAACCAATGGTTGATTCGCTACGAAGCCAACTGTCTGTCCGGCCAAACGGGCAAAACCAACAACAATATTTTGAGCAAATAATTCATGACTTTCAAGAAACTCAGAATCGTCAACGATAGAGCGGATTAGATCGCGAACATCATACGGTTGGCGTGGGTTTGCAGGAAATATTTCATCAATATTGAACTGGCGGGTACGGGGTGGTTTTTTGGGAAACGGTTCCGCTTTTTTTGTATTATTCCAGGGAATAAAACTGCAAAGTTTTTTGATTTGCTCGAAACATTCGTTTTCGCTTTCGGCAAAGAAATGTGCATTACCAGTGGTTTCGGCATGTACGCGTGCTCCACCAAGATCTTCCATTGAAATTTCTTCTCCCAAAACCGACTTGATAACTTCCGGTCCGGTAATAAACATTTTCGAGATTTTATCAACCACAAAAACAAAGTCAGTCAATGCCGGTGAATATACAGCTCCACCTGCACAAGGTCCCAGAATTACTGAGATTTGTGGAATGATACCCGAAGCCTGTGTATTACGATAAAATATTTCACCATAACCGGCCAATGAGTTAACGCCTTCCTGGATACGTGCTCCACCTGAATCATTTATACCGATAATTGGAACTTTCAATTTCATGGCTAAGTCCATGATTTTGGTGATTTTCTTGGCATGCATCCAGCCAAGTGATCCCCCTGCAACCGTAAAGTCCTGGGCATAGATACATATCGCGTATCCGTTTATTGTGCCAGTACCTGTGATTACGCCATCACCGGGAAGATATTTATCACCCATATCAAAATCTTTTCCTGCGTGTTCAACAAATAAATCATATTCATTGAACGATTTAGGATCACAAAGAGCAATAACACGCTCACGGGCAGTCATTTTACCCGTCGCTTTTTGTTTTAAAATTGCCTTTTCACCACCCCCCTGCAATGCTTCACGCATTCTGCGCTTGAGGTCAGATGTCTTTTGTTTTAATGACATATTGTTTTAGTTTTGGTCAGCCTGATTTTATTTTATTCAAAAATTCTACCAGTCAGCAAAATTAAACTATTTTTATGTAATAATTACTGTACTTTATCACCGGTTATTGCGTTGATATATAGTGTAATTAACCATTTGTTTCATTTAGGTCTGATTTTTGTTATGGGGATAAATTCCTCATAAATCAGGATTAAATGAATCGTTGTTTGATAAAACATTTAAGCGTTATGAATATTGAACTTTTTCGGGAGTATTGTTTAAATAAAAAGGCCTCAACTGAATGTTTTCCTTTTGATCTTGATACCCTTGTATTTAAAGTCGCGGGAAAAATGTTCGCACTGATCAGTCTTCAGGAACCAGATCATGCCAATCTGAAATGTGATCCGGAGCATGCGATTTTTCTGAGAGAACACTATGATTGTGTCAAACCGGGTTTCCATATGAGCAAGGTGCATTGGAATACAATCTATTTCGACGGATCGGTAACCGATGACCTCATCTTGACCTGGATCGACGATTCTTACAATCTGATTGTAGCGTCATTGTCCAATAAGATTCGCAAGGATTGGGATTTAATTTAGACTGATCAGGAAAATAAGAAACTGTTTAAAATTCCCCGTAGGGGATTAATATCAATAGAAAAAATCACATAATCTATCTTTTCCCCGTAGGGGATTAACCTTTAACGTTAATGCCCTACGGGCAAAAAAGAGAAAAGAAATCTATTTCTATTGATATTAATGCCCTACGGGCAAAAGAGAAAACGAATTTTATACAGTTTCAAATTATTGTTTTCTTTTTTTGATAGACTGATAAAGAATATCGGCAAGAAGAAAGCCAATCAGGGCTCCCCATATAATTGTAAGAAATAAGCTGGATGTAATCGGAAATGTTCCGTGAATTGTGTCAGCATTCAAAAAATAAATAACTCCTCCAATACCACCCAATGTAAGTCCAATAAGATTAATGGTGTTTAATAACTCTTTAATCTTCAAGCGAATTCCAAATCTTGATTTTTTTCTATCGGGTTCCATTGTATAAACTTAATCAATTTGTGGTTTTTGAAATAACCACGCATAATAATGTTACGCCAATATCGTGCCAATTAACGCAAAGAGGCAATAGTAATTCCTGAACCGCCCATATCTGTTGCGGCATCTTTGTAACGTTTTACCTCAGGAACCGAAGACAGGTATCCTCTGATGACTTCGCGCAAAATTCCATTTCCCTTGCCATGCAGTATACTAACTTCAGAAACCGAGAGTAAAATTGCATCATCAATATAATGTCTGACCTCTTCCAAAGCCTCATCTGCACGTTTTCCGCGTAAATCGAGCTGCATTTTGAAATTGGCCATTTTGTCATTGATATCACTCATTATACCTTTAAATCTTCCCGCCTGACTGTTTCCCTTTTCTTTTTTAATGTCTGTCTTTCTTGCCTTTTCCAGTTTATTTAAATCAATATGCATTTTCATCTGGCCAAAGACAACCTCGGCCTTATTCCCTGAAATATGGGTAATCTGACCAATCGAAAGCTGACCGGAAACATTTACATTATCACCTACTTTAAGCTGTTTACCCGTTATCAGCGGAAAAATCTGCTCGGGTTTTTCAACTTCCCGGTGGATCTCTTTATCGAGTTGCTTCACCGTCTGAACCAAATCTTCAATTTCCTGGTTCTCTAGTTCAATTTTAAATGTTTCAATTTTTTCTCTTACAATCTTTGTCTTAGCTTTGCCGGCCTGCTCTTCTTTGATTTCCCTGATGGTGTTCTCAATCAGTTTATTGGCATTTAGTACGATGGTCTTGGCCTTTTGTTTTGCACCTTCGATAATTTCCTTCGAAGTCTCCTCAAGCGTCTGTAGACGGGATCTGTATTTTTCGGTGATCTCGGTGATCAGATCATCGGCAGATTCAAGCTCATGTTGTTTACGAACCAGCGCTTTCCGTTCAAGTTCCAGCGCCTGAAGCTGGGTGTCGAAATCTATTTGCGTGGTTCCGGTTTTAAGAATGGCCTCCTGTAGAATCGATTCGGGGAAACCAATTTTTCGGGCAATCTCAAATGCAAACGAACTACCGGGTTTACCTATTTGAAGCTGGTAGAGGGGCTGTATATTCTGAGTATCAAATTGCATGGCTCCGTTAATCACTCCAGGAAGTGTTCCTCCCAACATTTTAAGGTTTGCATAATGTGTCGTGACAACCCCGAAAGACTCACATTTGTTGAGATTTTCGAGGACAGCTTCCGCAATTGCTCCACCAAGTTGTGGCTCTGTACCCGAACCAAATTCATCTATCATAAACAACATCTCGCCATGTGCATGTTGCAGCAAGTGCTTCAGATTCATCAGGTGCGAACTGTATGTACTTAAATCATTGTCCAGCGATTGTTCATCACCAATGTCTATAAACAATTCTTTGAAAATGCCGGCAACAGATAATTCATGAACGGGAATCAGCAATCCGCATTGGAGCATATATTGCAGTATCCCGACTGTTTTCAAACATACCGATTTTCCTCCGGCGTTGGGTCCCGAAATGATCAGGATCCTATTGATTTTGTTGAGATTGATCGTTAAAGATTCTACTTTCTTATGCTGAGCCTTATGCGAGATGAGTAGTAATGGATGAAAAGCCTTTTTCCAGTCAATAACAGGTGCCTTTTGGAGTTCAGGCATAACGCCACCTATGTCAAGTGCAAAAAGCGATTTTGCCCTCAAAAAATCAATGACACCTAAATAATAGTAGGCATCCGTCAGATCTTCGATCCAGGGCCGGATTAAATCCGTAATTGTCGTTAGGATACGGATAATTTCACGCTTTTCGGCCAGTTCGAGTTCTCTGAGTTCATTTCCCAGGTCAACAATTTCGGCGGGTTCTATATAAACTGTTTGTCCGGTGGCCGATTCATCGTGGACATAACCTTTTATTTTGCGTTTATTGACGGCATTGACAGGAATAACCAGATGACCATCACGGATCGTGACTTCTGCATCGTCTCGTGTCATACCGTCGTTCTTTACCTTTTGCATGATCTGACCAATCCGTTTTCCAATCATGGCTTTCTTTGTTGAAAGTCCACGACGGATTGTATGCAACTGATCTGAAGCGGTATCTTTTATTTCGCCCTTTTCATTGATGATTTTATTTGCGGCAGATACAACTTCGGATGGAACGAAAATTTTTCTTCCCAATTCTGTCAGCAAAGGAAACTTATCTGCTTCCTTGGTTTTAAAATATATGAGACATTCATTGATGGTCTTCAACGAAATCAGCAGATCAAAAAGACGATTGGTGAAAATAAAAGCGCCTGGCGTCTTGATTCTTTCGAGCTCATCCGTCAGATCAATATAATCCTGTGACGGGAAGGGCCGTCCGGAGATCAGAACTTGCTTGAATTCGTCAGTCTCCTGAAGATTACGTTGAAGCTTTTTAAAATCAAAAGAAAAGGCCATTTCTTTAGCCAGTCGGATACCTAATGGGCTCAGACATTTGGCTTCCACCATTTCACGAATGCGGGGAAAGCTGATCTTTTCTTCAAAATTAGACGGATAAAACACAGTTTTTCTTTTTTGCAAAGTTATGAATAAAGCAGGGCCTTTTCATGATAAGATACCGGACCTGATCATCATTTTTCCCTGATTTTACCTTCTGAGAGTGCCCTTGAAAAATTGGTTCAATACTTTCTCAACCCACCTCATAAAATTCCCGAAATACTCTTTTAAATCTCTTCAAATATGCTTCTATAATTGTGAGATAAAGGGGGTATGAAGGGGGTATAAGAGGAGTATGAGAGGGGTATGTAAGGAGTCTAATACCCCTTATATACCCTTTATATATTCTTATTATTCCCTTGTTATTTTCCTGTTATTCTTCAGTTATCGAAGAAATATTTCAGCGTATTTCAAACTTTATCCGATAATCATATAAGATTGATTGAAATAATATAAAATTTCAACAGAAAGGAAAGGATGCTTCTATTAAAAAGGGAGTGAAAATAAGAAAGGGAGGATAAATCGTTATTTATTGCGTTTTCTCTTTATGAAATAGAAAGATGCAAGAACCAGGATTAAAGCAGTGAAAATCAGGATATAATTCAAATACTTGTTTCTGCTGATTTCTAATGGTGCATTGTCACCGATATTGACATAACCTGCCCAATAATAAGGATATGATGTCAACTGATCGCTTTGTTTCAAATAATCAAGCTTTGCCTGTCGTAATGCTTCATCTTTTGCAAGTCCTTCGGTGAGGTGTTTATAGAAGAGTTCCATCAATAACGCGCTTGAATTATCCTCAACCGACCAAAGCGTCATTACGACTGAAGGAACCCCTGCATAAAAGAAACCACGGGCAATGCTGATGATTCCTTCGCCCACCTGAAGCTTTCCGGAACCTGTGTTGCACGCGCTGAGGATTGCAAGTTCGGCATTGAGATTCATGTTAAATAATTCGTATGTATTTAATAATCCGTCTTCTTTTTTGTCTATCCCAGGGGTGAAGACCAGTTTCGAATACATCGGATTTGCATTATCGATGATCGTATGCGCCGAAAGATGTAGAATGTTATAGTTGGGAGCCTCAGACTTAAACATTGCTTCTGATGCCATCCTGCCGATTAAAACTTTACCTTTATAAATAGCCGACACTCTTTTGACCTCTTCAAGAGCCCCTGGAATTGGGAAAAGGTTCATCACGGAATCAGGATGACCGTAAACCAGATTTTTGTATGGATAATTTTTATTATAAGTAGGTGCAAAAGCAGCAAGGTCAACCGATTGTTGCTGGTGTTTTTCTTTTCGTCCAAAAACAATAGTCGCTGATGGAGAATAATTTATTGCGTGATCTTTAATCAGATAGGGAAGTGATCTAAAGTCAAGTCCATTATTTTTGGGATCACTTGTTAAAAGTACATCAAAAGGTATATAAAGTAATTCTCCGTCGGGAACGATAATCAGATCTTTTTCTGCAATCTCGTTTTTAAATGGTTCAAGCAATACCTTATATAATTTGCGGGCAGAAGTTACAAAGAGTGAATAATCTTCGGCGCCGATCTTCGCAGGATCTACCTGGGTAAGTTGTTTGCGTAAAATAGAGATCTGATTGCGGATTTCAGGGGTCATTCTTGTTCTGTGAATCTTTTGGTTATCTTTTGTGATGACAAAAGAAAATAATACCGTATCACTCACATAATATTCAAGAAATGCCTGTTTACTGGTGAGTTTTGAGGTTACCTCATCCATTGTAATCACATTCTTGTCATATTTCAAACTATAGTAAGCAGGATATTTTTTTTCAATGATTTTGACAATGCTGTCGTGTTTCAGATTTAACTGGAATAATTTGTTGTCGAATAAAACCAGTTTATCTTTGTCTACAGACTTGAATTGCTTTAGATCGTAGATAAGTTTTTGATAATTTGCAATATCGATATTCAGTGAGCGCTCAAAAGATTGCAGTGTTGCTGGAACTTTTCCAATCTGACGGGCTTCAACTTCACGCAGGTAACTTAACATTACAGCCGATTTGTTTTTTTCAGAAAAACGAAATGCATCTTTTTTAAATTGAGAATTCTTTTCAATCCTATCCAATTCTGCAACAACCTCCATAAGGACCAATGATATTTTTTGAGCCCTTTCGCGGATGTCATATTTTGATTCTTCTGAGACATAAATATCCCGGATATTATCCAGCATGACCAATGCCTGTTCACCAGACTGCATTGCCGCTTTAAGCAGATCTTTTCTTTTCTGATCTCTGCGGTACCAGTTCATTAAAGTGATTGTTTTATTTTGAAGAATATCAAAATAGACAAATGAGGGGTAAGCCGTTTTAACATTCGGAGTAGATAATATATTCGAAGAGGAAAATTTTTCATCTATCGAGATCAACGCTTTCTGATAATAATCCAGTGCTTTTGGATATGCACGATTATTGCTTGTATAATATGTCCCAAGGAAATTGTTTACCAATGCTATATTCTGATTTTTATTTGGGAAGTATTTTGTGAAAATAGCCAAGGCATTATTCAGATAAGATAAACCATCTTTTTGGTGGAGGTTTAAAAACTCACCATATTTATAGGATGAAAAGGCTACTTCTAAATCCTGACCCTGAATTTGTTTGGCCTGATTGATCGAAGACAAATAGTATTTCTGGGCAGCCTGAAATTTTCCCTGTTTATCATAAATACCTGCAATATTGCGATCAATCTTGATTACAAGTGGGGATTTTGAATCGTTATTTCTGGCAATAAATAGATTATTAAGTGCCTCTTCGAATTTTTTCTGGTTCTCATAAACATATCCCAGGTTAACATAAATAGTGCTAATGGTTGGATGCTGTGCCGGATAATACTCTTTTAATATATTGAGCGCCTGTTGATAATAAGTAAGCGCTTTCACAAAGTCTTTCTGGTCAGTCACAATATTCCCTTTATTAAGGTATACTATTCCCAGACTCTTTCTTTGTGATGGATCTTTTTTTAATATAGCTTCAGCCTGTGAATTATAGTCGAATGCCTTATCCGGTTTTCCTATCTGATAGAAATAAACACCAAGATTCAGATAACTTTGGGTAATAGCAAGACTTTTAGCTCCATATTTATTTTTATTAATATCCACTGATCTTTTAAAATAAAGCCCTCCATTATCATAGTCACCCATTGTCGCATAAACGATGCCGACATTTTGGCTAAACATGGCATTATCAGGACCATTGGGATTTGATTTGTCTGCAATTGTGAGTGCTTTTTTGTAATTCACCAAAGCCATATTAAAATTGTGCTTAGAGAAAAATGCATTTCCCAATCCATTATATTCCAGGGCAATGGAGATATGGTTGTTGCCAAATAATCTGGTTTTACAAATGATAGCTGAACTAAATGCTTTTTTTGCATCATCTGCTTTACCTAAATCAATCGAGCATACACCTAATTTGTGATAAATATCTCCTAGCTTCTGTAAATCATTTAATTTCTCGGCAAATTTTTTGGCTTCAGTATAATGATTAAATGCAATTTCCTTTTTGTTATTTATTCTGGAATAGCAATCACCAAATAAAGTATGTACAGCATATGCAACACTCTGTTCTTTTTGGGATATAGGATTAAGTTTTATTTTTAAAAGTAGATTTACGGCCTCTTCGGGTTTATTTATCTTGAGTTTTGCAGTGGCCTGATCAAGGTAATCCTGAATAACAATAGAGTTGTTGGTGGTAATTTGTGGAGAACAATTGACATTTAATGAAATTATAACAAAAACCAATGAAAGGTATAGCCAACTAAAAGAATGGTCAATACTATAAAATCTACCTTTTGGTATTTTTTGCATTTTGAATTAAGGAATTGATAAGCTTTTGGTATGTAGTTTACTTTAGGCTGTAAAGTTAAGTATTGGTTTGATTAATTGAATAGAAGGATTGTTATTTTTTTATGTTTTTTGAACGACTTTATAATATTTAACATATTATAATATCATAACTTTATGGTTCAATGGTTTCCATGAATAGTTTAAACCAAGTTTGTGGAAAACAAAAAAGGCAGCTCAAAAATTGAACTGCCTTTTCATAAACTAGAATTAAATACTAACGTGCAAGAACCATCCGCGAAGTTGCTGAGTAATTCTTGTCACCTTTCACACTAATCGTGCAAAAATAAACACCTGATTGCAATTGGTTTCCACTAAAAGGAAGTTCTTTTAGGCCAGCTTCCTGGTAACCATTCACCGGGGTTGCAACTAACTGGCCCTGGATATTAAAGATTTTCATTTCTACTGTACCTGCAGCGGGTAAAGTATAAACAATTTTTGTAGCTGTATTAAATGGGTTTGGAAAGTTTCCTTTAAGCGCAAAAGCAAAGGTACCATTGTTCACTAACGCTAGTTTTGGCAGTTCAATTTTTGCATCGTAAACGATATCACCCGATTTACTGATCAGCTGACTGTTGTCACCAAGTGTAAATGTTGATTCGTTACCATTGGTTGATTTACCTTTAATCGTAAATAAGGTAGTATTGTTCGTCAAATCGAGTGGTTTCATGTTAGGATCTAACCAGTTTATCGTAATGGTTTGACCTGTGATCGAAACAGTTAATCCCTGAATAGAAGGTATAACTTCATCAATCTTGAAATTAGCAGGGCAATTAATGGTTAAACCAAATCCTGTTGCAGGAACTGCAGAAGTGACTTTAACGGGAAATTCAACAACTGAGTTGATTGCATTATTGGTATTGGTAAAGGCAATATTAATTGCTGTCGAAGGCTTGTTGCCTGGCAAATAGACTGAACCCAAATCTCCAGTTGATGTACCGCTTGAAGGAGGAATTGGAATATCCGGTCCACCATCTGATTCTTCGTCATTGCTGCTTTTTGTTCCTTTTGCTGTAAAATGAGGGGTTTCGAACTTCCAGTTTCCGGCCGGTAAATTAACAGATGGTCTGGCCCAAGCTGCAATCATTAAATTTAAGTCATTTCGGTCAACGACATTATTATTGTCTACATCTGCTGCGATGAGCTGAATATTGCTGAGTTGTGATAAACCATTAATATACATTAATAGAGACAAGCAATCTTTCATTGAATAACCATGTGATGGTTGATCTGAACTGGCTTTAATTGAATAATCTCCGGTAGGAATATTTGTAAACGTATAAATTCCATCACTATTTGTGATAGTTGTTGCGATAACCTGATTTGTCTTGTTAATCAGTTTAACGGTAACATTACTCAACGGAGATTGAGTATCGTTTTGATAAATGTACTTACCAGTTACATTAACTGTTTGAGCCTGTGCTGCTGACATAAGTGTTATGGCTGCGGCCAGAGACATCAATCTGAATAATTTTAGTTTGCCCATCTTGATTCAAAATTAGTTTAAATATAATATCATTTTTAGTAGTAAAGGGATTTCTTTTATCTTAATCCAAAAAAACAGAAAAGGTAACCCTGAAAAATGAAAAAAAGTGAAAAGAATTTTAAAATGTGCTTTATTCGTTTTTTTTTACTGTACCTTAGTCACATATTTCAGGGATAATACTTTTTTTTTATTTGAAGCAAATATATGAAAATCAATGTATAAGACTACATGGTTGAAAAATAATTTAAAATTGTTGAAAAATAATTCAAAAAGTGGTATTACCTTTTAAAAAAAGATGGATTAAGGAGCGATGGGGATGATTCGTTATTCAGATGAAGCGATTGTTGAAGGACTAAGATTAAGAAAGGAAAATATAATAAAGTTTGTGTACAGAGAATTTTTTCCAATGACACGACACTTAATCATTAATAATTCTGGAACCGATCAAGATGCGGAAGATGTTTTTCAAGATGCATTGGTTATTGTGTATAAAAGGATAATTATTGAAGAACTTTCTTTAAACAGTTCTTTTAAAACATTTTTCTACTCTGTATGCCGGAATATTTGGCTTCAAAGCCTAAGCAAAAAAAAGGAACGCAATCATGAGTTCGTGGATTTTGAAAGCATAACTGCCATACCGGAACCATCAGTTGAAGAAATACAAAATATTGAGAATGAAAAACACAAGCTTTATCAGACACATTTTCTGAATTTAAGCGAAGATTGCCAGAAGGTTTTACAGCTTTTTCTTAAAAAAATATCACTTCGTGAGATTGCAAGCATAATGGGATATAAAACAGAAAAATATGCCAAAACAAGAAAATTTGATTGTAAGGAAGAATTGAAAAAACGTATACTTAATGACCCAAACTATTTAAAAATTAATACTGATGATTAAAAAAACATCACACAGTCAGAGCATTGAACAGTATCGCTTTGGTCCCATGTCTGAAAGTGAGAGATTGAAATTTGAGCAGGAATTGGTAGAAAATCCAATACTTAACCATGAATTTCAGCTTGATATTGAATTAGAGGAGACTTTGAAGCAGTATGATATCATTGATCTGCGTAGAAAACTCTTGAGGGTTATGAATGAAGAAAAGGCACACGTTAGAATGCCGGCTCGAAAGTCATTCCATTCTAAATGGTATATGGTTGCTGCAAGTATAACGTTTTTGTTATTACTTGGTGGTGCTTTGCGATTGATGAATCCTGTTAAATATACCAATAATACACTTTTTGAAATGTATTATACAGGAGAAAATGCGCATAACTTAACTCGTTCGGCCGGCAACACGAATGATGAGGCGATGACAAAATATCGGGAAGGCGATTATAACAGTGCTCTCGTTCTTTTCAATGAAATTTTAGATAAAGATCCATCCAATATTTACATCAGGTATTATTCTGGACTTGCAAGTATCGAGGCCAATCAAAATGCAAAAGCCATTGGTGAGTTCAAATATATCATTGATCAGAAAAACAATTTATTTGTTGAAAATGCACAATGGTATCTGGCATTAAGTTATCTGAAAAATAATCAGGTTAAAGAAGCAAAGAGTATTCTTCTACAGATCAATAATTCTACGAATCCTCACAATAAGGAAGCATCACAAATATTAAAAAGAATTACCGAATAACTGATTTTGGGTCAATAAAATATTTTTTTCTCGTACGTTTTAATTTTTTGCGTTAGTTTTCAGATTGCTTTCACAAATAAGAGTGGCTGTTTCATTTTAATGAAGCAGCCCTTTTAATTATACATCTGGTCCACCGGCAAATATTGCCAGGCCACCTTCTGAAGTTTCCTTATACAAACTGGGCAGATCTTTGCCGGTTTGTTTCATTGTAATCACGGTCTTGTCAAAACTTACCCTGTGTTTGCCATCTGACAATGTTGCATATGCACATGAGTCCATTGCACGTGCTGCGGCGAATGCATTCCGTTCAATACAGGGTATTTGAACCAATCCTGCTACCGGGTCACAGGTTAGTCCAAGATGATGTTCTAGGCCCATTTCTGCTGAATATTCAATTTGTGATGGGGTCCCTCCAAAAAGTTGTGTAGCTGCACCTGCCGCCATTGCACAAGCTGTTCCGATTTCACCCTGACAACCTACCTGTGCTCCAGAAATTGAGGCATTTTCTTTAACCAAATTTCCTATTAATCCTGCAGTAGCAAGGGCACGTAATATTTTTTGATCTGAGACGCCATAACGGGTCTGGATGTGATACAAGACTGCCGGAATGACTCCACATGATCCACATGTTGGGGCTGTAACAATGATGCCACCTGCAGCATTTTCTTCGGCTACTGCCAGAGCGTAGGCAAAAATAATGCTCCTGCTTTGTAAAGTGCCTTGTGAGTTCTTTGATTTTATTAGATAGGATGATGCTTTCCTGGGCAGTTTGATAATACCGGGCAACACTCCTTCGTTGTCAATTCCACGGAGAATAGATTCTTTCATGGCAGTCCAGACTTCTGTAAGATGACTCCAAATGCCGGGACCTTCACACTCTTCGACATATTCCCAGAATGTCCTGCCATTTTCTTCGCACCATTTCAAAATAGCATTCATGGTATTCATCTCATAAACCTGGACGAGACACTGTTTGCTGTTTTCATCTAAAATATCTCCCCCTCCGACACTGAATGTTGTCCATTCTCCAAGTAATTCATCCTTTGTGTCGAGCGCCTCAAAGCTCATTCCATTAGGGTGGAATGGCAGAAACGTGTCGGGTTTCCAGACCAGTTCCAGTTTGCTCTTGCCAAAAACCTCAAAAAGCGTTTTATCTGTTAAGTGTCCCTTGCCGGTTGCAGCCAGGCTACCAAATAATGTTACCCGAAAATGTGATGCTTCCGGATATCTGGAAATGAAAATATCGGCAGCTTTTCGGGGACCCATCGTATGACTACTCGAAGGACCATACCCGATTTTATATATTTTAGCAATTGTTTCCATATACTATATTATTGTGCAAAGATAGATAAAGGGTGAAAAGCTTTTATTGATTTGAAATACTTTCGAATTAAAATCATGGCTTTAGGATCAGGTTTCAAGAGTCATCACTAGTTAAAGTAATGTTAAAAATATTAAAAATGGATATAAAGAAATGAGATATAATTGAATCTTTTTTTCAAACCGGGTTATTCAAAGACCTTCCTGAATAGTATAATTCTATTATAATGATGTTTCTGATAACTTAATTGTTAAGTAATTAACAATAAAAATATTTTATTCGAAATCATAAATTAATGTCCTTTTTTCTCTTTAAATAAATGTAATCTTTACTCATTTTAAATTATGTTTTGGGTAGTCTAAAAGATTTAAATTTCATCTATTTATAATAGTTTAAATAGTAATTTTGCAAGAAATATAAGTCGGGTCCCTCGTAATTTATAAAACAGGGCAGATTAACCAATTAGCATATGACAACAAAGAAAAATTTTATCACTTGTGACGGTAACTATGCGGCAGCACATATCGCTTACCTGTTCAGCGAAGTAGCTGCCATTTATCCGATCACCCCTTCATCGACGATGGCTGAATACGTAGATGAATGGTCAGCCAACGGACGCAAGAACATTTTTGGCGAAACAGTAAAGGTAACTGAAATGCAATCTGAGGCTGGAGCCGCAGGTGCATTACATGGTTCACTGCAAGCTGGTGCCTTGACAAGTACGTATACTTGTTCACAGGGGTTATTGTTGATGATTCCAAACATGTACAAAATAGCAGGAGAATTACTTCCTGCAGTATTTCATGTTTCTGCCCGTGCAATTGCTGCACAGGCGTTATCAATTTTTGGTGATCATCAGGATATTTATGCTGTTCGTCAGACCGGTTTCGCCATGTTGGCATCGGGTAGCGTACAGGAAATTATGGATATTGCAGCAGTTGCGCATCTTGCATCAATTAAGTCACGTGTTCCATTCCTGCATTTCTTTGATGGTTTCCGTACTTCTCATGAAATCCAGAAAGTTGAAGTTCCCGATACGGATGAACTGGCAAAATTGTTTGACAAAGATGCTTTACAGGAATTCAGAGATCGTGCTTTAAATCCTGAGCATCCTGTAACCCGCGGTACTGCTCAAAACCCTGATATCTATTTCCAGAGTCGTGAGGCATTAAATCCTTATTTTGATGCTGTTCCTGACATGGTTGAAGATTACATGCAGAAACTGAGCAAGGTTTCAGGTCGTGAATATCATCCATTTACATATTACGGAGCTCCTGATGCAGAAAACATTGTTGTTGCAATGGGCTCTATCAATGAAACATTAAAAGAGGTAATCGATCATCTGAATGCAAAGGGAGAAAAATTAGGTTTGATTTCAGTTCATCTGTATCGTCCTTTCTCTCCTAAGTATTTCTTTAATGTATGTCCAAAGACAGTAAAAAGAATCACTGTTTTAGATCGTACAAAAGAACAAGGCGCAACCGGTGATCCACTCTACCTTGATATTAAGGAAATTTTCTACGATAAGGAAAACCGTCCAATGATATTAGGTGGTCGTTATGGTCTTTCATCAAAGGATACAACTCCTGCAATGATGATTACTGTGTTCGATAACATGAAAATGAACGAACCTAAGAATCATTTCACTGTAGGTATTAATGATGATGTCACATTTACATCGTTACCATTAATTCCTGAAATCGACCTTTCAACAGCAGGTACTTTCCAGGCTAAGTTTTATGGTTTGGGTTCTGATGGTACAGTTGGTGCCAACAAGAATTCAATCAAGATCATTGGAGATACTACTGATAAATATTGTCAGGCTTATTTTGCATACGATTCAAAGAAATCAGGTGGTATAACAGTTTCGCATCTTCGTTTTGGCGATAATCCAATCCGTTCACCATACCTGGTAAATACTCCAGACTTAGTAGCTTGTCATGTTCCATCTTACCTTGGAAAATATGACGTTTTAAAAGGATTGAAAAAAGGTGGTACATTCTTGCTGAATAGTTCACACAGTCCTGCTGAAACACTTGAGCGTTTACCAGATGACATGAAAGTCTATCTGGCTAAAAACGAAATCAAGTTCTATATCATGAATGCAACAGTGATTGCAGAAGAGATTGGACTTGGAAATCGCACGAATACAATCATGCAGAGTGCATTCTTCAAAATTGCCAATGTAATTCCTTACGAAAAGGCAGTTGATTATATGAAGAAAGCCATCATCAAGAGCTTTGGCCGTAAGGGTGAAGAAGTTGTTACGATGAATAACAAAGCTGTTGATCGTGGTGGTGAAGTTGAAATGGTTAAAATACCTGATGCATGGAAAACGCTTGTTCCTGCTAAAGAAGTTGATGCACGTGATATTCCTGATTTCATTAAGAATATCATGGAGCCAATCAATGAACAAAAGGGTGATGATTTACCTGTAAGTGCATTCAAGGGTCGTGAAGATGGTACTTTCCCGGCCGGTACAGCTGCTTATGAAAAACGTGGTATCGCAGTAAGCATTCCTGAATGGATCCCATCAAATTGTATCCAGTGTAACCAGTGTGCTTATGTATGTCCTCATGCAGCTATTCGTCCATTCCTTATCAATGAGAAAGAGGTTGAAATTTTACCTGAAGGCGTTGTAACATTAAATGCTATTCCTCAGAAACAATTTGCCGGACTTCAATTCCGTATGCAGGTATCTGCACTCGATTGTTCAGGTTGTGGTAATTGTGCTGATGTTTGTCCAGCTAAAACCAAGGCTTTGGTAATGGAATCTCTCGAAAGCCAGATGGTACAGGCCGATAATTTTGATTTCTTTGTTAAGAATGTTACCTATAAGGATACCATTGTTCCAAAAGATCAGAATGTAAAGAACAGTCAGTTCGCTCAACCACTTTTCGAGTTCTCAGGAGCTTGTTCAGGTTGCGGTGAAACACCATATATTAAACTGATTACTCAGTTATTTGGTGACAGAATGATGGTTGCAAACGCAACTGGATGCTCTTCAATTTATGGAGGTTCTGCACCTGCAACTCCTTATTGCAAGAATGCTGAAGGACAGGGCCCATCATGGTCAAATTCATTATTTGAAGACAATGCTGAGTACGGTTTAGGAATGGCTACGGCTGTGAATAAAATGCGTGACACCCTTGTTAACAAGATGAAAGCTGAATTGAATGGAAGCATGAGTGCTGAAACCAAGGCTGCATTTGCAGAATGGATCGAAGGCATGAGTAATGCTGCTGCTTCAAAAGAAGCTGCAGGCAAAGTAATTGCTTGTCTTGAAAAAGAAACCAGTCCTGTTGCTAAGGATATTCTTAAGCTGAAACAATATCTCATCAAGAAGAGTCAATGGATGTTTGGTGGCGATGGTTGGGCTTATGATATCGGATATGGTGGATTAGACCACGTAATCGCTTCAGGTGAAGATGTAAATATTTTGGTAGTTGATACCGAAGTTTATTCTAACACAGGTGGCCAGTCTTCAAAATCTACACCAATTGGTGCTGTTGCTAAGTTTGCCGCTTCCGGAAAACGTGTTCGTAAAAAGGATTTAGGTATGATGGCAATGTCATATGGTTATGTTTATGTTGCTCAGGTTGCAATGGGAGCCAGTCAGGCACAATACCTGAAGGCAATTAAAGAAGCAGAAGCTTATCCCGGACCATCATTGATCATTGCATATGCACCATGTATCAACCATGGCCTTCGCGAAGGTATGGGGCGCACACAGGCACAGTCAAAAAGTGCTGTTGAAGCAGGTTACTGGCACATGTATCGCTTTAATCCAATGCTCGAAGAGCAGGGACAGAATCCATTTGTTCTTGATTCAAAAGAACCGGATTGGAGTAAATTCCAGGATTTCCTACAGAGCGAAGTTCGTTATTCATCACTTTCAAAATCAGTTCCTGCTGAAGCAGCCGAACTCTTCCAGGCAGCAGAAACAAATGCTAAGTGGCGTTATAATGGCTACAAGCGTTTAGCTGAGCGTGATTTTTCACAAGAATAACATAAAATAATATCAAATGTAAAGCCGGAGCAATTGCTTCGGCTTTTTTCATGTCTATCTTTGTCAAAAAAAACTATGAAAGTGAACAGATTTATAGCAATATGCCTGGTGATTACTTTTTTCTCAGCATGTAAACAAAAGCAATCAAAAGATCAGGTTAAGACCCAGACCTATACGAAAACATTAACGGACACATTGTCGCGTGACAATTCGAATGCTAACGAGCATATGGTAATGGCTGTAGTGTATCAACAAACTGCAGCTGAATATCGTGCATTGTGTTTTCAGGCTTATAACCTTGCACATTTTATGTTGGACAAGGACCTGGATAACAAGAAAATAAACCTACCCAGATGTTTGGTTTTGGATATTGATGAAACAGTTTTGGATAATAGCCCTTACGAGGCTAAATGTATTCAGGAAAAATTGATCTATCCCAATAAATGGGAGGATTGGATTGCAAAGGCTAGTGCAAAACCGGTTCCCGGGGCACTTGATTTTATTAAATATGCCAAAGCAAATGGTGTTGAGGTCTATTTTGTCACAAACCGTAAGGAAAATGAAAGACAATCAACAATTGATAATTTGAAAAATGCAGGTTTTGCTGTAATTGATGCTGATCATCTTTTGATGCGAACAGAAACAAGTAGTAAGGAAATCAGAAGAGCGAAAATAAAAGAATCTCGACATATCTCTTTATTGTTTGGAGATAATCTGGCCGACTTTTCAGATGCTTTTGATGGTAAACTATCGATCCAGGATAGGTTTAATGCAGTTGAAAAAATGAAGAAAGATTTTGGTACCCGTTTCATCGTCTTGCCAAATGCAATGTATGGTGATTGGGAAGGGGCGGTCTATAGTGGGGATTTCACTTTAGCAGATTCAGTAAAAAGGATGAAACGATATAATAGTCTGACAGGATTTTAGTTTTATAATCATGTCACCCCTTTGGGGTTCATCTTTGTTATTGATTTATTTTTATAATCATGTCACCCCTTTGGGGTTCATCTTTGCTATTGATTTATTTCTATAATCATTTCATGCCTTCGGCATTTTTCTTCAATCCCGAAGGGATGGAATGATTATAGAAAAACAAATTAATAATGGCGAACCCCGAAGGGGTGAAATGATAATTATTAATAAACACTCATTTCGAAAGGCAGTCTGGCCTGGATCTTTTCAGCTTTTGCTAGTTTACGCAGATAAGTAAAATAACCATAATACTCACCAAGTTCACTTTGCATACGGGCATCTTTATAGTCACCGGTCAGTTGCTCAATCAGTTTAGTGAATGGGTCTTGCATAACAGGTAATGTCTGGATATTGTACTTGCTCAATTTAGCCAGTTTAGCTGCTTCGTCGACTGCATTATTGAGACCACCAAATTCATCGATCAGGTTTAACCGTTTAGCATCAACACCGCTCCAGACTCTTCCCTGTCCAATGCTGTCGATTGCTGCAGGTGTCGTTTTACGTCCTTCAGCAACATGACCGATGAAAGATTTATAGATGCGTTCAATGTCACCTTGCATGATAGCTGTTTCTTCAGCATCAAGAGGTCTGGTTACTGTGATAAAATCGGAGTGTTTGTTTGTAGACACTTTGTCAAATGTTATTCCCAGTTTATTTTGGAGGGTTTTCTGAAAGTTAGGAATGATACCAAATACTCCAATAGATCCGGTGATCGTATTAGGATCAGCAAAAACCTTGCTGGCAGCACATGAAATATAATATCCTCCCGAAGCTGCAACATCACCCATTGAAACTACAACCGGTTTTGTTTTCTTAGCAAGAACCATCTCGCGCCAGATAACATCTGATGCCAGAGCACTACCACCCGGGCTGTTAACACGCAATACAATAGCTTTAATATTATTGTCCAGTCTCGCTTTACGGATTGCTTTTGAGATTCTTTCAGATCCTATCGTGCCTTCATCACCATTTCCTGAAACAATATCACCTGAGGCAAAAATAATCGCAATCTTGTCCTTAGAATATTCTGGGGTATTTTTTTCATTTGCCAAAACATATTTTCCAAGGGTAATCGAGTTGATATCCTTATCATTTTTAATGTTTAGCCTGTTACGGAGTTCCTGCAGTAATTGGTCTTTATAGATCAACTGGTCTACCATCTTTTCTTTTACAGCTAACTCCGGAGTATATCCTGAAAGGTTATCGGCCAGTTTGTTGAGCTGAGCCTCGCTGATACCTCTGGATTGAGAAATACCTGTCACCATCTGTTTCCACAGCGAATTGATGTAAGTGAGGGTCTGTTCTTTATTAGCCTGACTCATCTTGTCTAATATGTATGGTTCGACGGCACTCTTGAATTTTCCATGGCGGATAACCTGAATCTGGACATCCAGTTTTTCCATCAGTCCTTTCATAAACATGACCTCACCACCAATGCCTTTGAAGTCAAGTGTACCTTCAGGATTCATATATACTTTATTTGCAACGGTGGCAAGATAATAGGCTTTTTGAGAATAGAGTTCACTGTATGCAACAATAAACTTACCGGATTTTTTGAAATCAAGCAAAGCATTTCTGATTTCTTCTACAGTTGCCATCCCTGATGGTACTATTCCCAGATCAAGCAGGATCCCTTTAATATTTGAATCGCTTTTTGCATTCCTGATAGCATTCACTGTTTCGTAGAGACCGGGAACCTGTTGTCCACCTATTCCACCAAAACTAAAATCACCAAATGGATTATTTAGTGAACGTTCAGGAATAGGAGCATCCAGTGTCAAGCGGAGAATAGCGTTCCGTGGGACAGAAGTGTCGGGTTTAGAACTTGCCATAATAGCTCCTCCAATAATGAGAATAAAGAGTATAAAGCTGATAATCAATGTGAGGAATGTTCCAAGCATTGAAGCGAACATGAATTTAAAAAACTGTTTCATAGATATAAAATGTTATAATTTAAAGCCTTTGATTGGTTTATAAATGAAAGTACTAAGATAAGTCAAAAAGCTACTCACATGCAAGTATGTTTTCATTGAGAAAGTATACATTTGTAGTAATAAAATAAATTCCATCTGAAAGCATGTCTGTCAAAAATCGCATCAGTGAATTCAAGTTGTTTTTTAAAAAAGCTTTTCCGGAGTCGGAAGCTGATCAAACACTCAACAGGAACCCCATCACTGTGTGGATCATACTTTTAATGGTTGTATTAGTATCACTTACCTATTTGTATTCGACCGGGAAATATTATGAAGATGATTCACGTTACCGGGCAGCTCGTAAAGCTTTGGACGATTCTATCGAAAAAATGATCGCTGCACCAGTGGTTTTGGATTCTGCTTTTCTTCATACACCATCACATGAAGCCTCTGATGAAAGGATCCGGGAGTCAGTAGGTCGATCTATTAAAGTCATGGGACAAGGAACACTGTCCACAAGACAGATGATTACATTCCTGCTTTCACAGAATAGTCAGATAGACAGTACTGCTGCGACTGAATTTGTAAATGAATATGTACTGGCATCCTCAAAAGAAGGAGTAAATCATGATCTTGCTTTTTGTCAGATGTGTCTTGAGACCGGTTTTTTAAAATTCGATGGGATGGTGCCTCCCGATCTGAATAATTTTGCCGGTATTGGGGCTTTTGAAGGCTCTCAGGAGATCGATCGATATCTTTCGATGCGAGAGGGAGTGATTGCGCATGTTCAGCATCTGAAGGCATATGCAACTACTATGCCCCTCAATCTTCCACTCATTGATAAACGGTATGGAAATGTTAAACTTGGAAGTGCCCCAACTTTAAATCAACTTGCTGCAAGGTGGGCCGAGGATAAACTTTATGCCGTAAAAATTAGGATCCTGATTGAACAGTGTCACAGGTTCAGTCTGTAATTATTTTTTAGCACACATTTTACTATATTTGCCAACAATCAAAACATGGAAACAACCTTTTTACTTCTGGGAGGAAATATCGGAGACCGCGAAACGGTGCTTCGCAATGCCATCTCACAAATAAAAAGTTCTGTTGGTACGATTGAACTGGTTTCCTCGTTTTATGAAACAGAGCCATGGGGAATGTTGGATGCTGAAAACTTTTTAAATATTGCACTTAAGATAACCACTGAACTTACTGCAACTGAATTGTTGCAGGCATTGTTAAAAATCGAAGAGCAGTCAGGGCGTAAACGAAATCAAAATTTAGTTGAATATGAATCAAGACCTATCGATATTGATATTCTTTTCTATGGCTCGGCTATTATTCAAACAACCCAACTTACAATTCCACATCCAAAACTTCACGACCGACGATTTGTTTTAGTTCCACTTTGTGAAATAGCAGCTGATTTTATTCATCCGGTTTTGAATAAACCGATCTTTACCTTGCTGAATGAATGCCATGATCAGCTTAAAACCGAAGTGTTAAAACCCTACACCATACTATAATATTTATGACACATTACGATTACATCTGCATTGAAGGAAATATAGGAGCCGGAAAGACGACACTCTCACATATGTTATCAGAAGAATTTGATACACGATTGATACTTGAGCAGTTCGAAGATAATTCTTTCCTTCCTAAGTTTTATGTAGAGCCCGATAAGTATGCGTTTCCTCTGGAGCTTTCATTTCTGGCCGAACGATTTCAGCAACTTAAAAAAGAGTTGACTTCGCACGATCTTTTTCATACAATGACAATAGCCGATTACTTTATTAATAAATCTCTCATTTTTGCCCGAAGTACATTGCCTGATGATGAATATGCACTTTTTCAAAAACTTTTTCAAATTATTTTACCCAATCTTCCAAAGCCAAATCTCATCGTGTATCTTCATGCAGGCGTAAACCGGTTGCAGCATAATATCCAGGAGCGGGGCAGAAGTTATGAGCAGAATATCGAAAACAATTATCTTTCGAAAATTCAAGATGCTTACCTGGAATATCTTAGGACGCAAAGAGACTTAAAGATTCTTATTATCGATACTGAAAAGATAGATTTTGTACATAATACAGATTATTATATACAATTAAAGAATATAATATTTTCTGAGCACCCTTTAGGCATTTCGCGCTTTACAATTGAATGATTTATTGTAAAATTTAGAAACTGTTTAAAAATAGCCCGTAGGGCGTGTATATCAATGGAATTACATTTCTCCCTTCTTTAGCCCGTAGGGCTTAGATATCAATAGAACCATGACCTTCTCTCCTCTATAGCCCGTAGGGCTTAGATCTCAATAGAATTACATTTTCCCTCCTCTCTAGCCCTTAGGGCTTACATATCAATAGAACCGCGACCTTCTCCTATTTTTCCCGTAGGGAATAAACCATTATAACCATTTAATTTGTTTATCCCCTGACGGGGAAAATTCAAAAAATGATCATATTTCTATTGATATTTATCACCTACGGTGAATGGAAAATTACCAATGGGGTTTAAATATCAATAGAAAATCATCATCTTTCACATTAGCCCGTAGAGCTTATATATCAATAGAACCAGGACCTTCTCTCCTCTTTAGCCCGTAGGGCTTATAGATCAATAGAATTGCATTTTCCCTCCTCTCTAGTCCGTAGGGCTTACATATCAATAGAACCAGGACCTTCTCTCCTCTTTAGCCCGTAGAGCTTATAGATCAATAGAATTGCATTTTCCCTCCTCTTTAGCCCGTAGGGCTTATATATCAATAGAACCAAGACCTTCTCTCTTCTTTAGCACGTAGGGCTTAGATATCAATAGAACCATGACGTTCTCCGATTTTTCCCGTAGGGCATTAACATTTAAAATCAATTTATTTATAAAATAAAAGACTTTGAAAGAGGGTGAATGTTTTGTATATTTACTAATGAAATTTTATTAACCCGGAAATAATGATGTAGGAGATATAACCATGCCTAACACGTATTCTCAATTGTACATTCATTTTGTGTTTGCCGTTCAGAACCGTTTATCTTTAATCAAAGACAACTGGCAAATCGATCTATTTAGATATATAAATGGAACTATTGAAAAGAATGGCCACAAACAATTTGCCATAAACGGGATGCCGGATCATGTTCATATTCTTGTCAGTATGAATCCGAAACAAGCTTCTTCAGAATTAATGTTTGAAGTTAAACGTAGTTCTTCAATATGGATAAATGATAATAAATTGGTGAAAGGGAAGTTTTCATGGCAGGAGGGTTTTGGAGCATTTTCATATGGTAAATCTCAAGTAACGGATGTTTGTAGTTACATTGAAAATCAACAAATACATCATTTGAAACGCACTTTTCATGAAGAATATATTGAGTTTCTGAAAGCTTTCGATATTGAATACGACGAACGATATGTCTTTAAACCAATTGAGTAAATTCAAATGTTTAAGCCTATGGGCTAAAGAAGGGGGAAATGCAATTCTATTGATGTATAAGCCCTACGGGCTAAAGAGAAGAAAATCATGGTTCTATTGATGTATAAGCCCTACGGGCTAAAGAAGGGGGAAATGCTATTCTATTGATTTATAAGCCCTACGGGCTAAAGAGAAGAAAATCATGGTTCTATTGATGTATAAGCCCTACGGGCTAAAGAAGGGGGAAATGCTATTCTATTGATGTATAAGCCCTACGGGCTAAAGAGAAGAAAATCATGGTTCTATTGATGTATAAGCCCTACGGGCTAAAGAAGGGGGAAATGCAATTCTATTGATATATAAGCCCTACTGGCTAAAGAAAAAACAAAATTCAGATAAAAAAGAACAAAATTTAAATAGTTTAATAATATTTTCTGTTTTGAGGGTTACTTTTTCCGTTTTTTTGGATTAACCAATTGGAAGGTGACCTCAATGTGACATTCTTTCTGGACTTAAAGTGGATAATGGAGCATCTGAAATCGAAAATAAGAATGTCAGTAATGCTTGCAATACTTTTATTTGCAAGTATATATGCACGTGGATCTAACTCTTCTTCAATATCTGATGATAATATTACCGTCAGAAAGAAAGCATTAGGGGAAATTTTACGGGCAAAGAAAAACCTGTTTTCAGCCCCTGAAGAGAGCTTCATAGCTGCAAGCAGGGCAAAAGAATTAGCAGATATTCTCAATGATGTCGACCTTCAGGGCCGGTCAACATTGCTGATGGGAATCTCTTTGTATAGATCGTATCGATTTAATGAAGCAATAAGCTATATCAAAAAGGCAAATAAGTATTATTTACAATCCAATAATATAGAAGGACAAATCAGTGTTCTCAAGTACCAGGCTGTAATCCAAAGTGATCAGGGTTTGTATAAGAAGGCATTTCCATATTTTGATTCAGCTATTAATTTATCAAAGAAACTCAATAATGATACGATTACAGTTGATCTGGCAATTCTGAATGGATATGTGCATGTCTTTAATTCAGACCTGAAGAACGGTTTTCTGAATATTGATTATGCTTATCAGATCGCACGTAAATCAAAGAAACTAAATTTGATTGCCCGTACAAGTCTTGCCTTTGGCGATTGGTACAATGCTGACGGTAATTTTAAATCTGCCATCGATTTTTATCATAAAGCAGCAATAATATGTGATTCAGTCAATGACAGAGGCGGATATATATGGGCGATGAATAAACTTGGGATGTTATTTGCCGGATGGCAACGTTATCCTGATGCATTAGACTATTTACGTAAAGCCTTAAACAAGAGCGATGATATTCATCTGTTGATGGGTTCTGGTATTACCCATCGAAATCTGGGCGAGGTTTACATTAATAAAGGAGAATTCCAGGAAGCCCTGAAAAATTACACGGCAGCCTATAAAATAGAAAGAACGTCCGGAAATAAGGCAGGAATGGCCGAGTCTTTGTGTGGAGAAGCCGAAGTGCTTTTGCGTGATAATCAGTTTACAATGGTTAATAACCTTCTTGATTCTATCCGATTATTGGTAAAAGGTAATTTTGATCCGTCATTACATGCAACAATTTCGCGCATTAACGGATTATATTATCTGAAGACTGAAAACTATGCACGTGCAAGAGTTCAGTTATTGAATGCTATTAAACTGGCCAAGAATTATGATCAGGCCCCTCTACGCCTTTCTGCGATAAATGATCTGAAAACAGTTTATGAAAAAGAAAAAAACTATCCTGAAGCTTATCGTTATACTTTACAATACAATGCTTTAAACGACAGTATTTATAATATCAGGTTACACAGCCAGTTAGTTGAAAAACGACTGGTTTATAGAAATGAAGAGATCCAACAAAAAATCGAATCTCTTAGTACTGTCAATCAAGAAGATATAGCGATTGTGAAAAACCATAATCAGATAGTACTGAAGCAAAGGTTACTGATGTTCTTAGGGTTGATCGGTTCATTTATATTTTTAGTATTATTGATTCTGATAATCAGACATAATCATGTTATTTTAAATGTAAATCTCCTCCTTGACGAGCGGAATGAACAACTGATTATCCAGAAAGAACAGATCACCGAAGCACTTCAAAGTGCAAAACAGTCAGAAAAACTACAGTCTGCATTTTTGGCCAATATGTCACACGAAATCAGAACCCCCATGAATGCAATCATGGGATTTTCCGAGTTATTAGGTCTGGATGAAGTTGATGATGACGAGAGCGAACAATTTATTGATCATATCATCTCAAACTCTGAAATTTTGCTGGATATAATGGATAACATTATTGACATCGCACAGCTTGAAGCAGGTCAGTTCTCAATTTCATACGCTGCATGCCGGGTTGATGAGTTATTACTTGAATTAGAGGAAACTTTTTCATTACGATTGAATACATTCAAGAAGAGGGAAAATATTTCATTAGATCTTAAACTGCCTTCTGAAATCAGGGATATGGAATTATATACCGATAGAATGAGGTTATATCAGATCATTTCAAATCTGTTGGATAATGCAATCAAGTTTACTGAAACTGGAAATATTGAGTTTGGCATTGAGAAAAAGGAATCCAATACATTATATTTTTATGTAAAGGATACCGGAATTGGAATTAAACCTGAAAACAAGGAAATCATATTCAATCGATTCAGACAGGTTGAAGACTCATTTACACGAAGATTTGGCGGTGTTGGCATTGGCCTTTCAATTTCCAAGAGCTTAATCGAACTCCTTGGTGGAAATATTTGGGTTGAATCCGTTCCGGATAAGGGATCGATTTTTCGATTTACGCATCCAATTAATAAAGTCATGTTAAATAAGCCCCAGTTTAAAAAAAGCAGGAGAATGTTACGGGATTCATTGATAGGGATACAGGCCGCAAGAGCTCATTCTTATTATTTCAGAAAACCATTATGAAAACAAATAAATAAATGCCGTTCAAAATAATTTCACCCCTTCGGGGTTCATTTTTGCTACTGACTGAATACTATAATCATTTCACCCCTTCGGGGTTTATTTTGGATACTGATTGAATGCTATAATCATTTCACCCCTTCGGGGTTTTTGTTCAAACCCGAAGGGTTTTTTCTTCAATCCCGAAGGGATGGAATGATTATAGAAAAACAAAATAAACGAAATGAACCCCGAAGGAGTGAAATAAAAAGCTAATAAAGAATAAATTAAATACAAATGAAAACGATTATTGGTGTATTTTTATTAATGTTTTCTAGCTTCACCCTCCTGGCCGGAGAGAGTGATTTTGTGTCTAATAATTCTTTAGTTGCAACATATTATTCAAATGCAAAGAGTCTGCTTAAATCAAATCCTACAGAATGTATTTTTTGGGTCGATAAAGCCATTGCAGAATCAAAATTAGGAGGGAACAAACAAGATCTGGGAAGATGTTTATTCATCAAAGGCCAGGCATTTGAAAACCTTCATCAAAAACCTGCAGCTGTCAAATTATTTCAGGAATCATTAAAAGTTGCTGAGGATTATAAATACTTTGATCTTGAGATTGATGCACTAAATAAATTGTCAACTTTATATGCGGGGACAGGTGATTATAAATCAGCTGTTTACTATGCATCATTGCTTCACGACAGAAAAGACAGTAATACCATTTCACGCCAACGGTTATTGTCCAAGACCCTACCCGGCAGAGCAGATCTTAAGAAACGTGAGACCCGCATGAAACAATTGCTTTCAGATAATTCCATTTTGGATAATCATTTAAGAACTAATCTTAAAATGATTGACAGTCAGGGTAACTGGATTTTTTTCATTGTTATCGGTTACAGTTTGATTTTCTTGTCTTTTATAATGATCCGCCGTCAGAATAAACTTATTCTCAGGAAAAACGTAATTCTAACAGACTATATGCATACGCTTGAAGTCGGAAAAATGGAATTAGACCATAATCGCTATAAGGCAGAAGAGTCAGACCGGCTTAAAACATCTTTCCTTGCTAATATCTCGCATGAAATAAGAACACCATTAAATGCAATCGTAAGTTTCTCTGGTTTTTTAAGACAAAAAGAGAAACCGGTTACTGAACGAAATAAATACATTGCTGTCATTCATCAGTATAGTGAATCGCTGTTGGCATTAATCAATGAAATATTCGAAGTAGCACGTATCGAATCAGGCGAAATTAAACAGCAGCCCGAAAAGATCGATGTGAGTGAATTTCTGCAAAAAGTCCAGACACAATATTACGAAGACAATAAGAAGGCAGTAAAAAAAGGACTTAAACTGACTTTGAAGTTGCAACCATCTGATAAGGAAATTTTTATTAACACTTATCCCGAACGTTTAAAAAGTGTAATTATCCATCTTTTAGAGAATGCCCTTAAATACTCGGATAACGGAAAAGTAGAATTGGGCTATGTGCCTAAAAATTCATTCATTGAGTTTTATGTGATAGATGACGGGAAAGGTATAAAGCACGAGAATTCAGATGTCCTGTTTGAACGGTTCAAGACCATCGATGAATTTCCGGTATCAGGTTCCGGAGCGTTGGGATTAGGACTGACCATTTCCAAGAATTTTATTGAATCAATGGGTGGGCATATCTGGGTGAAGAACAACGAAAATAAAGGATCGACCATTTTCTTTACACTTCCCATACAATTAGAAGCAAAGTCTTGATTTTTTTATTGAAAACACAAGCAGGATTGGAAAAAAATGTTACTTTTGCATCCTATTAATGACCGGGGTGTGGCGCAGTCGGCTAGCGTACTTGCCTGGGGGGCAAGGGGTCGTCAGTTCGAGTCTGACCACTCCGACATAATGAGATATAAGCACTTACAATTTATATTGTAGGTGCTTTTTTGTTTTAAGTTGACTTTTTAGTGACACTTTCTAATTTTCCTAACCATTCTTTGACCCTATTTTGTGCTCTTCGAAGTATAAATGGTTCCAGACACCATTTTTTTCAATAAAAAGTTGAAACACTTCAATTATTCTTACCGAAATAGCGAATCATAATTATTTGATAATTTCTTAAACATAGTTTTATAACTACATAATATCAAGTATATAATCAGAAAATATTCAGTGAATAATCAGTACATAATCTATCCCTTAGCTATATATTATGGATAGGGTATATACCGATTATATATAGGTTATATACAGGTTATCTCTGAATCATCCGACAGTATTGACGTTGACGTGTCGGGAATTTGTTTTCTGGTTCCAGGAAGAATGATTTTATCAAAAAACGACTTTTAAAATTGGATAAAAGACCAAAAATAAGCTCTATTGAATTGATTTTTATTAGAAATGTTCAGTACGAAAAAAGTCTTTATAAAATCTTGATACTTAATGACCTTATACTTATAAAAACCTTATACATTCTGTCGCAATTTTGCAATCTGAAAAGAACTCAAAGAAAAAATTCAATTTTGAAAATAAATCTTACGAGTCAATGAGACATAAAAATTTATCAATCATGAAAAAAGGAAAAAAAGGTCTGACAAAACAGACAGTATTGGCATTATTGGGCTTTATGTTATTTGTAAATGTGGCAAAAGCAACGCCCTCATCAATTATCTGGATTCCTTCGGTTGACTTCCAGGGATTTAAATCCTGGCATCTTGGGATGGATAATTATATCCGTATGCAAAAAGTTAATGGTGTACGTGGAGCCGGAATGTATGATTTGGGATTAACCACAGGTATTTCACCATTTAAAAATTTCCAGGCTGAAGTTGGTGTTGATTATTTATCGATGGGCGATAATGTTTACGATGATCATCCCATCTATTTCAATGGAAAAGTTGGTTTTCCGGAAAGTGGGTTATTTAAAGGTTCACCCGCAATTGCTGTTGGTGCTTATAATGTTGGTTTAAAAACCAACCTAACCAATTATAATATTGTTTATGGGTTGAT